>TARA_B100001093_G_scaffold204614_1_pt1 | contig 19484 bp, 21 predicted proteins | sample TARA_B100001093 | Tara Oceans TARA_B100001093 (sample SAMEA2623116) | marine metagenome | biome: marine biome (ENVO:00000447); feature: surface water layer (ENVO:00002042); material: "saline water (ENVO:00002010), including plankton (ENVO:xxxxxxxx)" | depth 5 m
GAAAAAAAATAATATTTAATTCCTAAAGGAAATTTGTTAAAATTTTCTATCTTTTTAATCTTAAATTTAAACTTAACATCATAAAATTTAAAAATATCTTTATTATTATTCTTAACATTCCTTGTGATTAAAATTACCTCATTCTTTAACTCTGTGAATGCCTCACAAATTTTAACTGTTGCTATTGAATTTGCTGATGTTGAGGGTATTGCAGAATTTGTGAGATAACACATTCTCATATCAAGTTTTTAAACCTTTAATCATTATTTTTAATTAGAATTATATCCTTTTTGATAAAATCTATACTTAAATCATTATATTTTGGATTTAACTTTTTTAAAATTTCAAATATTTTTAATGTGTCTTCTTTTTCAAAAGTAGAAAATTTTATACTACCATATTTATAATTTAAAATTTTAGTTCTTAAATCTCTAATCTTGAACTTAAATCTTAAAGCTAAATTATTATTTTTTTTCTCAAATTTAATAATTTTTTGAACTTTTATAAATTCATCAACAATCATTTCAAAAGCAGTCTTTTTTGAGAGAATATTGTGCGCTCTATGCTTTATATTTTTTCTATTATCTTTTTTTAATTTTAACCCTTTTCTTGATAATTTATGAATAAGTCTAATGCATTCATTTAAGTTATTAGTTTTTTTTGAAAACTGGTCTGCTAGTAAATATCCATGATCTGATCTAACAGGAGGACAATAAGAGATAGTTGGATAACCCCTAACTGAAGCTTCAAATCCCCCGGTACAGTTTGAATGAACTACTATTTTTGCTCCATATATCCATTCAGAAATAGAGCCTTTTTTAATAACACTTACATTTTTATATTTCTTTAAAAATTTATAATTACTGATTGATTCTAAAGGATGTGGTCTTACTATTATTTTATAATCAGTTTTGTTTGCAAGAGTAGTCATAAGCTTAGAAAATTTTTTAAACATCATGAAAGAATGTTGGATACCTTTCTTAAATATTTTAATAGAATAATTGTCATAACCTCTGTCTTTTTTTAAAAATTTTTCATAATTGTTTATTTGTAGCTTTGAATACAAAATGAAATTTAAACTAAAAAATATATAGTTTTCATGTTCTAATTTTTTGTTTTTATAAAAGAAGTCAAAATCTTTTCTCCAAAAATCTATTCTGGGATTTCCTGATAAAATAAATTTTTTTTTATGTTTAGGATATTTTTTACTTAGATTATTATAATCCCATCTTCCCCAGCAAAAAACTTTATCGACTAAATTTAAACTTTCATTTGAATAACGATTTTTTAAATAGTTTTGATTTGTATTTATTAAGCCAACTTCTTCATCTAAACTGGTATAGAAAAAATTTTTTTTTTTACAGTATTTCATTTCGTTTAATCTGTTTGGTGTTGGTGTAATAGATTTATCTAAAATTATACCTGGAGCAAAAAAATCTCTCATTAAATATGGTTTAAGCCTACCCAAATAAACATTCATTCCTCTAGATGCACTTTCCATTGCAATTAATAATTTAGAGTGAAATTCTCTATTTAAAATTTCTAAAGTGAGATAAAGATTCATAATTTTTCTAGTTAGTTTATTTAATCTTAAATATTTCTATGTAATCTATAATTGCTTTCATAATTTTTTTTTGATTTAGAAAATTCAAATTATAATAAATTATTTTTTAATTTCTTTAAAATGTCTATTTAGTATATTCTTAATTGCACCTACATTAATCAAGTTTTTACTTAAATCGCTAGTATATCTAAAGGCTTTTTCAACCTTTTTTGCTTTGTGAAATTTTTTAATTTTAGTTAATTCTTTGCTATTCACATTATTCAAAATTATGTAAGATTTTTTTGTCTCAATAGTGTTAAGACTTTCTGACTCAGATACCATTTCTTCATGTATTTTTTCCCCTTGTCTAATTCCTATAATTTTAATTTTAGCATTAGGTTTAATCGCTTTTGCTAAATCTGTAACTTTAAAACTTGAAATTTTAGGAACAAATATTTCTCCACCAAAATTATTCCTCATTCCCCAATCAACAAATTCAACACCCTCTCTTAATGTTATGTTAAATCTAGTCATCTCTGTATCTGTTATAGTAAATAAATTTTTTTTACTTTGTTTTATGAACAAGGGTAAAACTGAACCTCTACTACCAAGAACATTACCATATCTTACAACGCTGAATTTTATCTTCTTATCTCCCTTAATATTATTTGCAGTTACAAAAAGTTTATCTGAACAAAGTTTGGTTGCTCCATATAAATTTATTGGTGAAGATGCTTTATCAGTTGACAATGCAATTACATTTGAAACTTTTGAATCCAAACAACAATCAATTATATTTTGTGCACCAAGCACATTAGTTTTAATTGCTTCCATTGGATTTGTCTCAGCTTTATCAACTTGTTTTAAGGCTGCCGCATGTATTACAAAATCAATTGAATCTAGTGCCCTTATGAATCTACTTTTATCTCTAACATCACCAAGATAGAATCTAAAATTTTTATAGGAAAATTTTTTTTGCATTTCATATTGTTTAAATTCATCTCTACTATAGATAACAATTTTATTTATTTTTTTATACTTCTTAATTAAATGTGAACAAAAAGCATTACCAAAACTTCCTGTGCCACCGGTGATTAAAATATTTTTATTATTAAACATGTTTTAATTTATTTAATTGTTAACAACTTTTCTTCCCAATCGAAATTCTTTGGAAAATATAGCATCATAGTAAAATGAAAAACATTTAGCAATTAACATTTTTATTTTACTATCCCGTCCTAATATTTTTTTTAGACTTAAAAAAATTAATAGATTCATCAATATTGTTGACTATCTGGTCTATCTCAGGAAAATTATAACCAATAGATTTAGAAATAGATTGAACAAGTTTATCGACCCTTTCAACATTTTGGTTTCCACTTACGATCGATCTACAAACAGATGACGGAGCATCTAATTTAACACTTGCTCTCAAATAAAATTTGAAAGGAATAATTGCTTCCCTTCCTGCACCTAATTTTTTCATCATTTCGATTACTTGATTATAAATTATTTCTGATTGTTTAGTATCTTGATAAACTGACTCGGATATTGATTTTAATTTGAAATCGCTTAAACATCTATAATTTCCTGTCATTAACATTGGTAATTTAGACAGACTTATTATATATATCCTTAATTAAATCAACAAAAGAAGTAAACACGGTGCCTATTTCATGTAAATATCTAGCTTTGAAATTCATAATTATCAATTAAATCTATAAATTTATTAATGTCTTTTAATTTTAAATCTTCATATAAAGGTAAACTTGCTGATTGAATATAATATTTTTCACAATTCGGAAAATTTGAAATTTTTTTTTGTTCTAAATAAATATTATGCCTATATATCGGTATATAATGTGATTGAAGTTTAAATCCCTTTTTAGCAAAATATTCAAAAAAAAGTTTTTTTTGAATTAATTTTTTAAATGGAAATAAAACAATGTATAAATGATATGAAGAAATTGATTTTTTTATTATTTTTTGAATTTTAAATCTTTTATCTGTTTTAAAATAATCATCGTAAATTTTTGCTATTTTTCTTCTTCGAGAGATCTTTTTTTTTAAATCATTTAATTGGGACAATCCAAGGGCGCACTGAAAATCTGTTAATCTGAAATTATATCCAATTTCATTAATATCATAATGCCATGGAAATTTTTTGCCTCTATTTTCAATTCCATGACTAGAGCTTTTACTTATTTTATCATAATATTTAGGATTATTAGTTAGTACAGAACCTCCTTCCCCCGATGTAATATTTTTAACGGAATGATAACTTTGAACCACTAAATCTGCATATTTTACTGCATAATTAATTTTATTAAAATATTTTGTGCCTATTGCGTGACAATTATCATTTATAATTTTAAAATTATAAGTCCTTGATAATTTTTTTAATCTAATCCAATCGCATGGATTTCCAGCAATATCAACAGCAACAACTAAATCAACTTTTTTTCGTTTAAGTATTTTCTCTAAATTTTTTGTACAAATATTAAAGTCCTCTATATTTATATCGCAGAATTCAATATTTCCACCATTCATTAATACAGAATTTGCAGAAGCTACAAAACTATTTGCAGTTACAATTGCTGTAAAACCCTTTTTTAAGTTTAAAGATTTAATTGCAATATAAAGACCACATGTTCCATTTGATAGTACCTTTGCATACTTTGCACCGAAAACTTTTTTCAATTTATTCTCAAACTTTAGAACCTCAGGGCCTTGAGTTAAAAAATCTGAAGATAGAACCTTATTTACTCTTTTTTTATCTTTAAAAGTTATTTTTTGTTTGCAATAATTAATCATTAATCGATACTTATATCAACATTGAAAAATAAACAAATCTTATTAGCAAAGCAATTCTAAATAATTGAAATATTTTTTAATTAATTATTAGTTTTAAATTCATCTCAACTATGAATTATTAATTCTTTTTATTCTAAGAGTTTACATTAAACTTTCCAGTTTCTGGGATCAATTAAAGATTTATCGGTTCTTTTATACTTTGAAAATTGTCTGTTATTATAATTTTCCTTTTGTTCAAAAATTTTAGTAATTTCTTTAAGTTGATTTAATGAGTTTACACCAATTATAATTTTATTATAAAAATTATAGTTTTTAATAAAATTAATTAGTAAATTTATTTTTTCATTCTTTTTTTTATCTAGAAAAAAATTTAATTTTTTTGTTATTTTTAAAAGTTTTTTATTTTTTTCTTTTTTATAATCAACAAAAACTAAACCTTGCAAAAATATAGATCTTATATGGATATCAATTTTTTTATCTTGTAGTTTCTTATAAAAGTTTTTTTTTAATAATGATTGGTCAAATAAATTAAATGGTATTTGAACAAAGTCTATCTTATGATTCTTGATAATCTTTTCAACATCTTTGCAGGAATAAACTGAAACACCAAAATTTAAAATTTTTCCTGATTTTTTGATTTTTCTTAGTATAGTAATAATTTTTTTTGATTTATTATCTTTTCTCTGAATATCTTTAAAATCATGTAATAATAAATAATTAATTTTATTTGTATTCAATCTTTCACACATTTTTTCAACTTTATGATTAATTTGCATCTCCAAATCTTTTTGTTTAACTTTTTTTAATGATGAAATTTTTGTACTTAGTACAAATTTTTTTTTTTTATTATTTTTTCCAATTTTTATTTCTGCATCCCCATAATTTTCAGCAGTATCAAATTTATGAATCTTTTTTTTTTCTAAAAAATAAAAAATTTTTTTTAATTGGTCTTTACTTATTTTTTTTTTATTTGATACCCCATATTCTGTACCAAATTGTGCTGTTCCGATCATAATTTTTTTAATAAAATTATTAGTCATTAGATGTCATTGACAAATGAATTACCAAATTTAAATAAAAAATGTAAAATTGATAAATTTTTTTCATTTAATAAATCATAACTTTTATATTTTTTGTATGTAACTTGAATATCTTTATTTTTAAATCTATCACTTACTTCAATATAATTTTTAGATCCTGGGGGACTTATGTAATGATTAGATGAGATTTTTTTTAATATCTCTACAATCTTTTCATCTTTTTTTTTATTTATATTAATTTCTGATGAAATTAGAAAATTTACATCCAATTGAAGATAAGATGATATTTCTTTAATTAAATTTATATTTAAATCTGAAATCATTTCGTAATTAGAAAGGATCTGCTTTTCATAAATACTAAAAACCTCCTTAAAATACTTATATTTTTTGTAACTTTGCTCAATTGTTAAAAGGTGTTTTTTTTTCCAATTTGATTCATAATCTATTTTAATTTTATTAATATTTTCATTAAAATTTCCCTTATTTTTAGTTGGAACAGATAATATTTTTGCTTTATTTTGAATTTCTAAATAGTTTCTACATTGCCATGATCTCCTTTCAAATTGAACATCGTCTAAAAATACAAAATTTTTAACATCTTTTATTAAAGAAAAATATCCTGGCCAAGGTAAATATGTTGGTTGCATAATTGCGGTTGTCATACAATTTAATTAATTAATATATCATAGAGTTATTTACGGAACAAAACCCTTTAAAACTTTTTATTTATTTGGCAATTTTTGAAGATATCCAATTAATAACTTTAATAAGTCGATTATTTAAAAACTAATTGCTATAAAAATTTTTTTTATATAATCTTAGACTAAATTTTTGTTAATATATTTTCATCATTGTAAATAGAACTAAAATATGAATAAATCAATAAGAAAAAAAAGTTATATTGTAGTTTTATCTAGTGAAATACACTTGATTAAAAAAAACTAAGAACATGTATAATTAAAGCATCTAATCAAATTTTAAAATTCAATAACAAAAAAATATTAGGAAAAATATAACACATGTCAAAACTTTGGAATAAAGCGAATAAAATTATACCAGGTGGTAATACACTTTTATCAAAAAGACCTCAGTTATGGCTTCCAAAAAAGTGGCCAACACATTTTACAAAAGCTAAAGACATTAATGTTTTTGATGAAAAAAATAATAAATATACAGATTGTATTTTTGCGGTTGGAACAAACGTGTTGGGATACAGCAATAAAAATGTAGATAATTATGTCAAGAAAGTTATCAATAATGGCGTTATGAGTTCACTTAACTGCAAAGAAGAAGTGGAGTTTGCTGAAGAAATATTAAAAGCTAACAAATGGGCTGGAATGGTTAGATTTGCTAGAGGTGGTGGAGAAGCGAACTCAATAGCTGTAAGAATTGCTAGATGTAATACAAAAAATACCAATATTGCATTTTGTGGGTATCATGGTTGGCACGATTGGTATGTTTCTAGTAATTTAACATCAAAAAAATCTTTAGATGGACATTTAATTGAGGGTATTAATGTCAAAGGAACCCCAAACAGTTTTGTTAATACTTCATTTCCATTTAAATACAACGATCTTAAAAGTCTTAAAAAGTTAATATCAAATAAAAAAATTGGAGTCATTATAATGGAAGTAAAAAGGTATATTGAACCAAAGGATGACTTTTTAACAAAAGTTAGAAATTTATGTAATAAGAAAAATATAATTTTAATTTTTGATGAATGTACGACAGGTTTTAGAGAAAATTATGGTGGTTTACATCAAAATTATAAAGTATACCCAGATATAGCAATGTATGGTAAGGCCATAGGTAATGGATATGCCATCAATGCAATAGTAGGCAAAAAAGAATTAATGCTAAATTCCAAAGATAGTTTTATAAGTAGTACATTTTGGGGTGAGAGAGTAGGATTTGCTGCTGGAATTGCAACTTTACGAGAAATGAAAAAAACAAATTCATGGAAAATTATTAAGTCTCAAGGGCAGAAAATAATTAAAACGTGGAAAAAAATTGCTCATCAGAACAAAATTAAAATTAGAGTTTTGGGTATACCCTCAATTCCCACAATGATTTTTGAGAATAACAATTTAGTTTATAAGACTTTAATAGCTCAAGAATTTTTTAAACATAAAATTCTTGCAAGTAATATTTTTTATGTATCAACAAAACACACTAGCAAAAAGTTAAGTAATTATTTTGATAAATGTAATGATATATTTGCAACAATAAGTAAAATTGAAAAAGGTGATGATATAAAAAAATATCTAAAATCAGAAATTGTTGATAGTCACTTTTCGAGATTAAATTAATGAAATTAAAAAATTCAACATATATAATTGCAGAAATAGGGTCTAATCATAATGGCAAATTAGAATTAGCTAAAGATCATATAATTGAAGCAAAAAAATCAGGTGCAGATGCAGTTAAATTTCAAGTATTTAAATCTGAATATTTTTTTAAAAAAAATACAAAAAACTATAGATATATTAAAAAATTTGAATTTAACTTAAAATGGATAACTCAAATCAAAAAGCTATGTAAAAAATTAAAAATAGACTTCATTCTAAGTTTTTTTAACTCTAACGATCTAAAACCTGAAATAATTAAAAAAATTGATGCAATAAAGATAGCTTCAAGTGAAGTAATTAACCACGACTTAATTATAAAATCTGCTAAAACAAATAAGCCTATCATTTTGTCAACTGGTATGAGTAATCTTTCAGAGATATATGAAGCAATTGAATTGATTGAATATAATGGAAATAATAAAATATCTATACTTCAGTGTTCCTCGATATACCCAACTCTCGATAATGAATTAAACTTAAACGTTATAGATACTTATAAGAAAATATTTAATTACAAAGTAGGTTTTAGCGATCATTCAAAATCAATTATTAGCGCTATAGCCGCAGTATCAAAAGGGGCAAAGATAATTGAAAAGCATTTTACTATTGACAATTCCTTAGAAGGACCTGATCACTTTTATGCATTGAATCCAATTCAATTTAGTGAAATGTCACTAACAATTAAAAGGGTGGATAAAATGCTTGGAAGTTATCATAAAAAACCTCTAAAAAATGAATTAAAATATTGTAGAAGAGACTCTCTATACTTAATCAAAAGTCTAAAAAAAAATTCAAAAATCAAGCCCCAAAACTTTACTATTAAACAACCACAAATTGGAATTCCCGCAAAATATATAAATAAACTGGGAAAGATGAAATTAAAAAAAGATTTAAAATCTAACTCAGTATTAAAATGGGAAGATATATTTTAAAAAAAAAAATAGCAATATTCGTAAATAGTAATGATAAAATTGGCTTAGGTCATATCTATAGATGTATTAACTTTGTTAATATTTTTAAAAAGAAACTTAAAATATTTTTTTTTGTTGATAAAAAATCTTCTATTCTAAAGTATCCATCATATATTTTTAATAAAAAGCAAAAAAATTTAATACAAATTGATGAATTACTAAAAAAAAATAATTGTAAAAATATTTTATTTGATATTGATAACAAATTAAACTCTAAGAAAGAATTATCAAATATTTATAATTTTTTTATTCAAAAAAATTATAAGACAATTTGTTGGGATAATCTTAAAAATATAAATACAAAATTTTCATTTATATACAGACCATATCCAAAAAAAACATTTAATAATTCAAAAATCTACAAACAAAAAAAAATAATTGGGACTGAATTTTTTTTTTATAAAATAAAAAAAAAATTTGTTTATAGAAAAAAAATTCAAAGAATTGCAATTCAACTTGGTGGAACAAAAAATTTAGAAACTATTAAAATATTGATTAATTATTTTAAAAAATATAAAGATATCAAAATTTATTTTTTTGTTAAAAATACTATTGAAATAAATTTTTTAAACTCTTGTAAGATCAAAAATTTAAAAATCTTTAAAAATAGTAATTTTTCAAATTATGCTGATTGTTTAGATTTTTTAATATCAAGCGGGGGAATGACAAAATATGAGTCATCAAGTATAAATTTACCAAGTTTAGCTATTTGTCTAGATCAATTTCAATTTAATTTAAACAAAAACTTAAATATGAAATATGGTTTTTTGATAAGCAAAAAAAAAGATGCCATAAAAAAATTAAATCTTATAATTGCAGATGAAGAAGTTAGGTTAAAGTTATATAAAAATGCAAAAAAAAACTTCAATAATTTTACTAATGATAGTATTAAAAAAATTTATGGAATACTAAAATGATTAAGAATTCTCCAAAATTAAATACTATTTATGAAGCTGAATTTAAAAAATTTGGCGATACTTTTAAAGGTATGGGCTGGAAAAGATCAAAAGATCAAATAAAAAGATTTAAGGAATTTTCTAAAATTTTTACATTTGATAACAAAGTAAAAATTTTAGACTTAGGTTGTGGCACCTCTCATTTTTATGAATTTTTAAAAAAAAATAGAAATAAGAAATTTAACTATACAGGGATTGATATTTCACAAGAATTTATAAATACATCAAAAAAAAAATATCCAAAAAATAAATATTTTTGTGTTGATATTATCAATTCAAAAAAAAAATTTAAGATTGATTACACCATAATTAACGGTATTTTTACACAAAAAGGAAATTTGTCCAACAAACAAATGTATCAATTTTTTACAAAATTTATAAAAAAAGCATTAAGTTTTACAAAAAAAGGATTGGCTTTTAATACATTAAGTCCTATGAGTGATCGAACAAATAATAAAAATTTTTATTTATCCTTTGATAAATTAGAAAAATTTTTAAAACTATTAAATATTAATAATTTTTTAATTAATCACACATATAATAAATATGAATATATCATCTACATTTTTAAAAAAAATTAATCTGTGGAATAAAGTTGGTCTAATATTTCAATTGGATAAAAAATCTGGTTATTCTCATGCATCTGTGCCAACAGCTTATAAATTAAAAAAAAATATTATAAGAATATTTTTTTCATCACGTAATAAAAATAATGAGTCTAATATATTTTTTATTGATTTTAATTTTAAAAAAAAAGTAGTTTTAAATAAAAAACCACAGTTAGTTCTTAAACCTGGAGAGGATGGTCTTTTTGATGACTCAGGTGTAACGCCTTCTTATATAATAAAATATAAAAATTCTTACAACATGTATTATGTTGGGTGGCGAAGTGGAAGCAAAACAAGGATGTCTCTTTTTGTTGGTTTAGCAAAATCTAATAATTTAAAAAACTTTAAAAAAATTGGTAAATGTCCTATTTTAGATCGAAATAATATAGATCCCTTCCTTACTGCAACTTTGAGTATCCTCAAAAAAAAGAACGAATTTAATATGTGGTATGTATCTGGAGATAAATGGCTTAAATATAGAAATGAAAGTTACCCCAAATATAATATCAAATTTTGCACATCAAAAGATGGAATAAATTGGAATAGATCTAACAATATTAAGATTGATTATTTAAATAATAATGAATATGCAATCGCAAGACCTTCAGTTCAAAAAATTAATGGAATATATTGTATGTGGTATTGTTATAAAAAACTTTCAAGTGAATATAAAATTGGTTTTGCTTACTCAAAAGATAATAAAAAATGGAAAAGAGCAGATAATTTAGTAAATTTTTTAGGTAAAAATCAAATGTGGGAAAATAAAATGAAATGTTATCCTTATGTATTTGTAGAAAATAAAAAAATTTTTATGCTTTATAATGGAAACGAATATGGAAAAACAGGAATTGGACTAGCCTATGTTGATCTAAATGAACAGAAATAGTCGTATATTAATCATACCTGCACGGAGTGGTTCCCAAAGATTAAAAAATAAAAATTCAAAGATTTTTTTTTCTAAACCAATAATTACATATTCCATTGAAAGTGCGCTAAACTCAAAATTGTTTAAAAATATAATAATATCATCTAATGACAACACAATTAAAAAAATATCTTTAAAATATAAAAAAAAAATTATCTATGATGAAAGGCCAAATGAACTCTCAAAAAATAATACACCATTATTAAACGTAATTAATTATATTTTTGAAATTTATAACTGTAAAAAATTATATAAAGAAATTTGGATTTTAATGCCTTGTGCTCCATTAATTAATAAAAAAGACTTAATTGAAGCAGCAAAAAAATTAAAAAATCAAAAAGCTATAACTACAGTAACTGAAAACTCAATACCAGTTGAATGGAGTTATAAAATAAAAGATGGTTTTTTAAAACCAATATTCCCAAAAAAAATGAAAAATAACTCTAATTCATTTAACAAAAGTTACCAGGAAGTTGGGGTATTTGCTGGATGGAAAACTGAATATTTCAAAAAAAATGTTAAAAGTAAAAAATTTATTTTTTCACCATATATTTTAAATTACTTTAAATCTATAGATGTTGACACTAAAAGAGACTGGGATATAACTAGAAATGTGTTTAAAGCAAACTTACATAAATTATGATTAAAAGCTTAAGCAAAAATGAAGTTAATGAATTTATTAGAGAAATTCAAGTTTATGGCTTCTGTCACGCCAAACAACTTATAAAACCTTCTCAAAAAAAACTGCTCTCGATGGTAAAAAAATATTACAAAGAAGGTTCTATGGAAACTAGAATGTTTAAAGGTCTGCCAAAAAGAGATATAAAAGACTTAAGAGTATATAATTTACCAAATAAAAATAAGATTTTTGTTGACTTAATTACTAATAATCAAATTGAAAAAATTTTGAAACCTTTAATAAATGATAAGTATTACAGATTCTTACCAGATACAGTTCCTAATTACATTCTTAATAGTTTCAGTGCAAGATCAAGTGGCTATGCTTTAGATTATCATATTGATTCGAATATACCATTCCAAGGAAACTTTCCAATATCAATACTTGTACTTTTTGTTTTAGAAGACATGAATGAAAAAAATGGAGCTACCGTAGTGGTGCCTGGCTCACATCAGTCTGGAAAATATACAGATAGAGAATTAAAGAATGTTAAAATTATTAAGGCTAAAGCTGGCGATGTATTATTTTTAGATAGCAGAACTTGGCACGGAGCAAAAGAAAACAAAACAAAAAAATCAAGATGGTTAATTAATGCATTGTTTTCTCAATGGTGGTTAAAACAACAAATAGACCTTGTAAACTCGATTCCATCAAAAATATTTAAAAAATTATCTAACAAACAAAAACAAATTTTAGGTTTTTGTTCAATTCCTCCAAAATCAGAATTAGACCGCATAAATACAAAATGTGGATATAATTTTCTTAAAACATTTTTAAAGAATAGTTAAACATTAAAGGTAGTCATTGTATAAATTTGGAAAATAATATGGACTATCAAAAACAATTCAACAAATCTTATGTTGAAATAATAAATAAAAAAAAAGATTCTTCCTTAAGAGGTGGGAGATATAAAGAATACAAAAACTCAGAAAGAAAAATTTTTTTAGATATTAAAAATAAACTTGATTTAAAAAGAAATGATAATTTAATCGATATTGGATGTGGTGCTGGCCCTGTATGTGATTATATAATCAAGTATGCTAAAGAAAATAAAATAAATTTAACTTTAAATGATATTCCTGAGGTAATAGATTTTTTAAAAAAAAGATATAAGAAAAATAATAAAATTAGATATATATCTGGAGAATTTCAAAAAAAAAAAATAAAAAATAAATTTAATAAAGTTTTGTGTTACTCTGTAATACAATGTACGAATAATCCAAAAGCCTTTTTTGATAGAATATTAAATATTACATGTGATCAAAGTTTAATTTTAATTGGAGATATTCCAAATACATCAAAGAAAAAAAGATTTTTATTAAGTAAATTTGGCAGAAAATTTGAGGAAAAAAGGATTAGAAAAAAAATAGTTAATTTAAGTGCTTATTTAAAAAAAAATAAACAAAATACTTTTATAAATGATGAGTTAATAAAAAATTTTTTAATTAAATCGAAAAAAAAAGGATTTAATTTTTTTATCTTAAAACAAAACAAAAATCTTCCATTTTCTTATACTCGAGAAGACATTTTAATTGAAAAATTTTAAAAATGAAATATTTGCCATCTGGCTATTACCACAAAATTTAAAAAAATGAATGTGATCCCTTTATATTTTACAATTCAAGAGAATGAGTTAGAAAAAAAATTTAATAGAATTTTAAAAAATAAAATTTAATGGATTTTCCTGTAATTAACAATAACCTGTGCAATGACTACATTAATTATTTAAAAGAGTACAATAAGCCAAAAATATATGAAAATATTTTTCTTGATATAAAAAGAAATGATACAAAAATTACTAATTTTATAACTTTAGAAAAAAATAAAAATCATAAGAAATTAAATTTTTTTGGATTACCATTTGCCCTTCAAAATGAAAAAAGTAATATTTCAGATTTAATAAATTTAGTTAAAGAAATAAAAAAGATCTCATTAGATAAAAAAATTGATGAAGTTGATCTGATTTTGTTTAAAGAAATTTCGTCATTGAAATATTTAGATGAACTAGATAAAAAAAATATCTCTAAAATTGTAATTCAAAAATTTATAGATTTAAATATTGATATTAAATTTATCAAAAATCAATTTTCAAAGGGACATAAGCACTTAATAAATCGAAAATTTTTAGAATTAAACTATAAAATAATAGATTACAAAAATTATAATAATGAAATATTTGATATGATGAAATTACATAAATTTGTCTCTGGAAGAACTACACGCTCGAAAGAATCATGGGTTTTAAATGAAAAAATGATACTAAATAAAAGGGGTTTTTTAGTATCTGTCAGTTTTGATAAAGAAATTATTTCTTATTGCTTTTTTTATTGTAACAATAATTATAGCGAATACTTCAGTTCTTGTACTAAAAGAGATTATTTTAAAAAATTCAACAATATAAATCACAAATCTATATATTTAGCTATTGAATATCTTAAAAAAAGAAAATTTAAATACTTCACTATGGGTGAAAGCAAAATTTTATTCAACGAAAGTTCATCATCAATAAAATTAGAAAATATTCAACAATTTAAAAGTTCTTTTGGGGGCAAAAAAATAATAAAGATTTTATTCAAAAATATTAATGATGATATTATTAATATTTGTGAACAAGTTTAAGTATTTGATAAATACCAGCAATAAAAGAAGTTGTGTTAACATAAATAATTTTTGTTTTATTGAGTTTTTTTTTAAGATTATTCAACTGATATTGATCTCTATAGTAATTTTTATATTTTCTAATGATTAACTTTTTTATTAAAATTCCTGGAAATGATTCTGCAAATTTTTTCTTAAGAAATCCTAATTTGGAGGTTTTGAATTTTTTTGTAATCCTGGCTGTTATATGAAAAAAACTTTTATATTTATTCATATTTACACGATCAAAATGTTTATTAAAAAAGTCACTATAAATTAATTTTTGATTAATATTATTAGTAAGCACTGAAACATGTGAGCTTTTAATTGATTTAAAATTTATATTAATTTTTTTTTCTTTAAAAAAAAAATGATCAACTCCAAAATATGACGGAAAAAAAACTAAATCAAAAGTTTTTTTTTCATTTATTCTGATTTTATCATTTTCAAGTAATGTTATTTTTTTTACCTTGCTGTTCTTTATATTTTTTAGATTTTTTAAAAAATTTACATACATATTACTAAAATCATATTCAAAATATTTTTTTGGTTTATAAAGTGCAAAAATTTTTTTACTTGACTCTTTTATCTTTATTCCGATTCTTTTTTTTTTTATTATTGAATTAATTCTTATTTGTTTATTGTAATCTTTGTCGTTAAAGGGCAAAACAACGTTTGAATATGAATTTATAAAAGTGTTTTTATGTTTTTGTAATTTCCATGCACCACCAGGAATATTGTCTTCTTCAAAAATAACAACTTTATTTTTTGACTTAAGAAAATAAAAGAGAATTATCATTAAAGGTGAAGAACCCATAATAGCAATTCTTTTATTTTTTATAACTTTAGTCATCAGATAATTTTATAATATTAATTACTTATTAAAATTTAATCATTTTTGAAAATCGAAAACTGTTTATTTCTAATTTTTTTGTTGGTTTTACGATATAGACTTCATCATTTTTAGTATCTTTTGCAATATGCGCATTAGACCCAATAAAGTTATTTTTTCCAACCCTTAATGAATTACATATTGTTGCATTTAGACCAATAAAGGTATTTTTTCCAATTTTTACATCTCCTCCAATTGATATCGATGATGAGATCCAACTATGCCTTGATATCTTGGTTCGGTCACCAATATGGTTATTAGACCAAATAACCACATTATCCTCTATTACAACATTGCTACATAAGCTTTGATTTTCTAATATAAAACAATTATCTCCGATTTTTACATTATTTTCTTTTGGAGGCTTGGTACAAATATAAGAGTAAAATTTAAAATTTTTTTTTTTAAATAAATTAAAATTTTCTTCTCTTATCTTGTTTAATTCATCATAACCTTTTAAATAAAACAAAAGATATTTTTTTATAAAAGCTTTACTAATATTTTCAAATTTATAGACTTTTTTTCCAAGAAAAGAGTTATTTTTATAATATTTTTTAAATTCTAAAAAACCTTCAATTTCAATGTCATTTTTTGCACTGATTTTTTCGTAGGCTAATTTTGCGGCACCACCAGTTCCAAAAATAATTAGTTTTTTTTTATTTTTTAATACCATTATCAATCCTCACATAATACTTAATTCCATTTAATAATATGTAAGCTGGTTCGTGCCTATCATAATCAAATGCTCTTGCCTTAAGCTCCAAATCTTTAAAATTTTTTATACGTTTATATTTGAATATCTCATTTATTTTAATATATTTCGCTTTGTTTGAATTTTTTTCTGCTGTATTTTTATTTTTTAAAAACTTTGTAAAATTAATTTCATGATTAATTAAATTTTTAAACAATTTTAAAATCATATCAAATCCTTGTGTTAATAATTTTTCTTGTAAAGACTGACCTGTATCTAACTTTTTGATCTTTAATTTTTTTATTTTTATTATTTTGCCTCTATCAACTTCTTTATTTATAAAATGCATTGTTGAGCAAATATATTTTTTATTTTTTAATATATGAAATATAGTAGTATGATTGCCTCTAAAAACTCTAGTGTCTGCACCGTGAACGTTAATAGCATTAAAATCAACTAAAGATAAAATTTTATGTGACAAAATCCACTTATAATGTAAACAAATTATAAAGTTAATCTTTTTTTTTTTTATAATTTCTATTAGTTTTTTTTCTCTCTTTTTTTTTGTTATATCTATAGATGGTATATCTAAATAAAAATTTTTATTATGATTTAGTGCTATTGCTTTAATGTTAATTAATTTTCTTTTTTTATAATTTCTTATATAGATATCTATAAAATTTTTTAATTGTATCGAAGAGTCAGTTAAAAGAAGAATATTAATTTTTTTTATCATTTAGGAAATTTTTTATACATATTTTTTTACTCTCAATTCTGTCTATTTTGCCATTAGGCTGTTTTGGAAATTTTTTAACTTTATTAAAAAAATTTATTTTCGTATGCTTTAGCATGTTTAATTTATTAAATTGAAGAAAATTTTTAAAGTCAAAGTTTTTTTCGACTATTATGGATGCTATTAAATAGCTTGTAAAATTTTTATAAACCTGGAATACCAAAACATCTTTTATGTTTTTGTATCTTCTTATTCTGCTTTCAATTTCTTCTAGCTCTATTCTTATGCCGTTGTGTTTTATTTGATTATCAATTCTTCCAACAAAATTTAATCTTTTTCTTCCATCATATTTGAAAATATCTCCAGTAAAATATACTCTCCTGTTATAATTTTTAATTAATGGATCTTTTTTAAATCCACTATTTTTTATTTTTTGTTCATTAAGATATCCTTGTCCAATACATGGTCCTCCCAAAACTAGCTCTCCAACATTTTTATTTTCTCTATTTTTATTCCATAAATATCCATCAAAATAACGGTGTAGCTCACCTATAGGTGGAAATTTCTCATCTAACTTAAAATCAATTTTTTTGATATTATAATTTGAGCACATGCAGGTAGCCTCTGTTGGTCCATATACATTTGAGTAAACTATACTATCTCCAAATTCTTTATAAAGCTCTCTTAGCTTTTGCATCATAAAACCCTCGCCACCAAAAATAATTCTTTTCAGATTTGGTAGATTTTCTTTTTTAAGCAATCTTAGTGTCATAAAATATATAATTAAAGTAGGAACTGAAAACCAGCTATTACACTTATTCTTTTTGAGGTTTTTTATTACTTTGGTTGGATCAATTAAATCAATTTTTTTTATAGGTAATAAAGTTGCTCCACTAAAAATAGATATATAAAAATCAAATACTGAATTGTCAAAAAAAATAAGATTTAAACCAGCGTGAATTGTTTTATTGTCAAACTTAAACTCTTTAATTGCCCAATTAATAAAATGTTTTAAATTATATTGATTTATTATTACTCCTTTTGCTTTACCTGTGGAGCCTGAAGTAAACATGTAATATGCAATAGAACTAAGTTTGCTATTTTTATTATTTAATTTAACTTTATTATTTTTCAACTTTAAAAAGTTTTTTATATTAAATGAATGTTTTATTTTAGCTCTTGTTTTAATTTCCTCATAAAAGTAAATAATTGGTTTGGCTTGAGCTATAATGTCTAGTTTTTTATCTAGAGGGGAGTTTTTATCTAAAAAAAAGTATGGAACTCCTAATTTTAAACTTGCCAACATGATTGCATATACCTCAGGATTTTTCTCGGATTCAATACATATTGAGTCGCCTTCTCTAATTTCAAATTGAGATAATCTGTTATAAAATTTGATGCTAAGATTATATAATTCTTTATATGTAATCTTCTTATCCTGAAAAATTAAACAGTGTCTTTTGGAGTATTTATTTACAATTTTTTCAAAATCATAATAAAGATTATTCATTTTTAATAAATTTTATATCCATCATCTACATTTATTACTTGGCTATTAATGTTTTTATTTTTCATAATAAATTCTATTGTGTTGTAAATATTTTTTTCATTTACTAAATTATTTGAAGGCGTATTTTTTTTTATTAGTTCAATTTTTGTCTTACCTAAAATTTTTTTGGTAGACTCTACATCAATAAAACCTGGCGAAATAACATTTATTCTAAGAAATTTGTTTAGTGCTTCATTTGAAAAAAAAATATTTAACATTTCAATTGATTTCTTAGATATGCCATATGCTACTTGTCCAGGATTTCCTTTTGAAGATATTGATGAAAAATTTATTATAACACCTTTTTTTCTTAAGTTCATTAAATATGCTAAGTAGTTAACTGTTACAAGAAAAGTTGATACAAAATTTGTTTTAAAAATTTTATTAAAAAAATTTAAATTGTGTGGATAAAATTTTCCATTTTTAGTAGAAATTATTGGCTGATTATCAAAATAACCAGCACAATTAATTATATAACTTATGTGTATTTTTTTTTTATGAAGGTAATTAAAAAAAAAAATTACTGATGCCTCTTTCGTTAAGTCTATTTTATAAAAGTTATCAAAATTAATTTTTTTTTTACCTTTATCTATCCCAATAATATTGTATTTTTTTTTAAATCTTTGATAGACACCAAAACCAAGACTACCATTAATACCTGTTAATATAATATTTTTTTTTTGGGAATTTAATTTCATATAAAATTTATTTAAACTTAATAAATTTTTTAATTTCATCAATTTTTTGTAATTTCATAATTTCTTTTTCTGTAAGTTTTTTTTTTAAAAAACTTTCTACATTTAATATAAGCTCAATATATTTTAAAGAATCCCAGTTGCTAATATCTTTTAGATTTTTTATGTTATTGTTTTTTATGTTATTTTCACCAATTAGATCTAATATTTTTTTTTGTATTTTACTGCTCATAGAAAATTAAAAATTAACTATTTTAAAATAACATAGTTCTGAACCCAGTCCACTTTAATAAAAAAAACCCCAGTCAATAATGGCTGGGGTTTATATTATAAAATATCAATTATTCTAAAAATATGTTTAAAAATTTTTTTCAGTGCATAAATCAAGCCAATTGAGCTATTA
>TARA_B100001093_G_scaffold293124_1_pt1 | contig 19447 bp, 15 predicted proteins | sample TARA_B100001093 | Tara Oceans TARA_B100001093 (sample SAMEA2623116) | marine metagenome | biome: marine biome (ENVO:00000447); feature: surface water layer (ENVO:00002042); material: "saline water (ENVO:00002010), including plankton (ENVO:xxxxxxxx)" | depth 5 m
GCTGTTTATTCATAATTTTAAATAATCTATAATATTATTAATTATCAATATAAATTATTTGTTGAATCATGTTTACTTTCAGCCCGATTTTGTATGTTCACTATTGAACGTACGAATTCCGGAAGGAACTGCATGACTTGATTATCGTTCGTGTCGTTAAGGCTATGCAACAATTCAGCTTTATCCCCTATGGCAAGTTCTTTATATCTCTCCACTACTCTTAGACCATGTGCAGGATCGTGGATATCCCCAACCACTCCGGGTTCTTTTCGGTAGGTAAGAAAAATTGGGGGAGAGTTTTCTGTTATTGGCTCTAATATTTGTTCATAAAAAGATTCTCCCGGCAGTGCCTGACCCATATAAATTCCTACTATTCCAGGATCCATAGAATGAGCTAGATACCAACTCACGAAGCTTCCCCTCGATTGTCCTCCAATAATAATATTTTCGATATTAAAATTATAGGTGTTGGCATTCTCTTTCACCCATTCGAACATAATTTTCGCATCCGCAACGCATATCTGAAAATCAGAGGGTCCTTGAGCTTTTGCAATTGATTCCCAGCTAACTATAGCAGTTCCTTCCGCTACTGTAGGATCAGCCCAGGAACTTTTAACATCATTGGCAGTTGAACCATTATGGTGGGCATAAATAAATACCGGGGCGGGTTTACTACCTGACGGCAAATAGAGATTCAGCCATTGTCTGTCCTCCGGCCCATATGAAACATCATGGAAGGTTGGGGTTTTTACTTGTCCTAAAAGAATAAAGGGTAAAAGCAATATCATGTATCCTGAAATTCCTGTCAATAATACTTTTTTGTTCATATTCACTAATTTAACTCAAATGCTTGTATAATTTAATGGATAATTAAATTTTGTTTAATTGGTAATTAAAAAGAGATTACATTTGCGCAAAATTATAATTGAGATGGAATCTATTAGAAATATTGCAATTATAGCTCATGTTGACCATGGCAAAACTACTTTAGTTGACAAGATATTACATCACTGTAAATTATTTAGAGAGAATAAAGAAATGGGTGAGCTAATATTGGATAATAATGAAATTGAAAAAGAAAGAGGTATTACAATTCTTTCAAAAAATGTTTCTGTTCAATATAAAGGTGTTAAAATTAATATAATTGATACACCAGGTCATGCTGATTTTGGAGGAGAAGTTGAAAGAGTTTTAAATATGGCTGATGGCGTATTGCTTCTAGTTGATGCTTTTGAGGGTCCAATGCCGCAAACGAGATTTGTATTACAAAAAGCTTTAGAACTAAAACTGAAACCATTAGTTGTTGTTAATAAGGTTGATAAAGAAAATTGCAAACCTGATGAAGTTTATGAATCTGTATTTGATTTGATGTTTGATTTGGACGCTGAGGAATGGCAATTAGATTTCCCTGTTATTTATGGTTCAGCAAAACACAATTGGATGTCAGATGATTGGAAAAACAAAACTGATAATGTAGAGTATCTTCTTGATTCAGTTGTAAAACATATTCCTTCACCAACAGTCTCAAATGGGACACCACAAATGCTCATAACTTCATTAGATTATTCTTCATTTACAGGAAGAGTTGCTATTGGAAGATTACAAAGAGGAGTTTTAAATCAGGGAGATAATATTAGTTTAGTTAAAAGGGATGGTTCTATCTTAAAATCAAGAATAAAAGAATTAAATATTTTTGATGGATTAGGTAAGTCAAAAGTTATAAGTGTTAAAGCCGGTGATATTTGTGCAGTAGTTGGTTTAGATAATTTCGAAATTGGAGATACAATAGCAGATTTTGAAAATCCTGATGCATTACCGACAATAAATATTGATGAACCAACAATGAGTATGCTCTTCACAATTAATGACTCTCCATTTTTTGGCAAAGAAGGTAAATTCGTAACATCAAGACACATAAAAGATAGATTAGAAAAAGAATTAGAAAAAAATTTAGCAATGAATCTTGAAGAAACTGGGTCTGCTGACAAATTTTTAGTTTTTGGAAGAGGTGTTCTTCATTTATCTGTACTTATTGAAACTATGAGAAGAGAAGGTTACGAATTGCAAATTGGACAACCACAAGTTATAATTAAAGAAATAAATGGTGTAAAATCTGAACCTGTTGAAGAGCTAATAATTGATTTACCAGAGCATGTTTCAGGAAAAGCAATTGAGATGGTAGCATTGAGAAAAGGAGAAATGTTAAGTATGGATGCAAAAGGTTCAAGAATGGTATGTAAGTTTATAATTCCCTCAAGAGGGATTATTGGATTAAGGAATTTATTGATTACTGCTTCAGCTGGTGAAGCTATAATGAACCACAGGTTTTTGGAATTTCAGACTTTTAAAGGAAACATGCCTAAGAGACTAACTGGTTCTTTAATTTCTATGGAACAAGGAACAGCAATTCCATATTCTTTAGATAAACTAAAAGATAGAGGAAGATTTTTTATAAGTCCAGGAGATGCAATATATACTGGTCAAGTAATTGGTGAGAATACCCGTGCTGACGATATAGTAGTAAATGTTACTAAAACAAAAAAACTATCAAATGTAAGAGCTGCTGGAACTGATGATAAGGTTAAATTAGCACCACCTATTAAATTTGGCTTAGAAGAAGCACTAGAGTACATTCAAAAAGACGAATATGTAGAGGTGACTCCCAAAACTATAAGATTAAGAAAAATATATTTAGATGAAAATGTTAGAAAGAGAAATAGTAAAGATTAATTAATCTCTTTAAGATCCAATATTGCTGTAAGCTCTAAATCCCAAATTAAGGGTAATAAATAATAAACTATTAATGTTAAAAATAATATGGATAATAAATTCATCCATATTCCCGACTTAATCATATTAGGGATTGTTAAATGACCTGATCCAAAAACAACAGCATTTGGTGGTGTTGCCACAGGGAGCATGAAAGCACAAGAAGCTGCAACTGTTGCTCCAACCATTAAAACAAGGGGATTAACCTCAATTATTAATGCCAATGGGGCTAAAACAGGAAGAATCATTGCTGTTGTTGCTAGGTTTGAAGTGATCTCAGTCAAAAAATTTACTATAAAAATTAAAAATAAAAGAATAATAAAAATTGAAGCACCCTCTAATAGTGTCAATTGACTACCAATCCAATCAGAAAGACCACTTGTCGTAAAACCTTTTGCTATTGCTAAACCTCCTCCAAATAGTAAAAGAATCCCCCAAGGCAATCTCATTGCTTCTTCCCAATTAATTAGTTTTCTTTTTTTTTCTTTAGAAGCAGGGATAATAAATAAAATTATTGCAGAAATAACTGCGATTATAGTGTCATCAATGTTTGGTATAAACTTTTCTAGAAATAGTGAACGGAATATCCATGCTAACGCTGTTGTAATAAAAACTAATAAGACAATTTTTTCTTCATAGGATATTTTTCCGAGAGAATTTATTTGTCTTTCAATTTCAAATCTTCCACCTGGAAGAGACTTTTGTTTTAGTGAAAAAGTAAATTGAGTTAAATATTTCCAACTTATAAATAATAGAATTAATGAAATAGGAAGTCCAAATATTAACCATTTTGAAAAGGTTATTTCTATACCATATGTTTCTTGAACAATTCCAGCTAATATTAAATTAGGTGGAGTTCCTATTAGTGTTGCTATTCCACCAATTGAAGCACTGTAGGCAATACACAACATTAATGTTTTTCCAAAAACTTTATTTTCATATTCAATTGAATTAGGATTGTCAATTAATTGGGTAATTATACTCATACCAATTGGTAGCATCATCACTGAAGCCGCTGTATTTGAAATCCACATTGAAAGGAATGCTGTAGATATCATAAAACCAAGGATAATATTCTTAATATTAGTGCCAATAAAATTAATAATATTTAATGCTATTCTTTTGTGTAAACCCCAACGTTCAATTGCGATTGCTAATATGAAACCTCCTATGTATAAGAAAATATAACGATGTCCAAATGATGCTGAAGTTTCCACCAAACCGAGACCACCAGTTAATGGAAATAATATAATTGGCAATAAGGAAGTTATTGCATAGGGTACAGCTTCGCTAATCCACCAAACTGCGATCCAAAGTGTTGAAGCTAAAATTGCATTAGCCTCTAAACTTAACCCATTAGGCTTAAAAAAAAAGATAGTAATAAAAAAAAATACTGGTCCTAATGCTAATCCTAATTTTTTATGCATATTTTTTTTTCATACTAATTTAAGAAACAAATAAATCTGATTGATTAAGAATATAAATAAACATAGTCAATCTTGATGAATTAAAAGATGCTTAAAATTATTTCCAATATAATTTCCTACCCAAAATCCAAGTGCCATTATAGTTAAAGAAGGGTTAAACCCAGCATTGTTAGGAATTAAACTGCCATCAGCTATAAATAGATTGTCAATATCGTGAACCTTTCCATATTTGTTGGTTACTGATGTTTGTTTATCATTTCCCATTCGTGCTGTTCCAGCTTGATGCTGACCTCTTCCTTGTCCTTTTCCGCCAATTTTTTGCCAGGTTCGTATTGCTCCTGCTTCTTTTAGAAGCAGTTCAGCTTTATGAGATAAAAATTTACAATGTTCATGATCTAAAAAATGACGCTCACCTGAGAATTGAATAATAGGAATTCCCCAATAATCTTTATATTTTTCACTAATATTTACTCTTGAATAAAAGCTTGGAATTTCTTGAATTGGGCCATTTACTCTTGATATTTTTTTGAAATTTTTTCTTTGAAAATCTTTATGTTTTAAGCCCCACATTTTTGATCCTGGTGGTCTTATTTGTGAAAATTGATATGGGAGTCTATTAAATTCATTATGTAGTATTCCCCCACCTATAATTTTTTTGTTATTGTGACTAAAATTTGAAATAGCAATATTTGCACCAGGACCATTAAAATCTAATATTTCATGATCAAAAAGTCCGACAGCTCCTGTATATGCGTGAGCTTGTAGATTACGTCCAACCCAATCATTATTATTACCAGCACCATTTGGAAAAAATTTTGATTTAGAATTTAGTAGTAATCTGGCTGTTTCATTTGCAGAAGCTGAAACAACAACAATATCAGCGCTTTGAAAATACTGTTGCTTATTTTTATCATAATATTTGACTCCTTTTACATTAGATTTATCATTGAGAATTAATTCTGATACAATACACTCAGTCCTAAGTTCACAATTACCGGTTTCAATTGCTTTCGGAATAACGGTATTTTGAGTTCCATTTTTTGCACCAACTGGACAAGCGTTTCCTACACAAATACTATTTCGCATACAAGGAGTCCTGTCATTAAATGGGATTGAATTTCTAAACATAGGGACTGGAAAAGGATTCCAACCTAATCTTTTAGCAGCTTTCTCTAAAATTTTTCCTTCATTATTAATTTCAAAAGCAGGCATTGGATAAGGTTTTTTTCTCTCAGATGAAAAAGGGTTTTTTGTATCATCTCCGGAGACCCCAATTTCCCATTCTGCTTTTTCATAAAATGGTTCTAAATCTTGGTATGAAATTGGCCAATCTTCAAGTGTAGATCCTTTAATATGACCATATACCGATTTCATTTTAAAGTCCTCCTCCATAAATCTCCAAGCCATTGCACCATAGCTAACTGTTCCAGATCCTACGCATTCTGCTATATTTCCATAGCCTTGTAATGAACTAAATATTTTTTCATTCCCTCTGATATCAAGAAATGATCTCGTATTTTTAACAAAATCAGGTCCAAAATTTGCTCCCAGAATTTGATTTCTTTGATCACTTAATTCATCATTCGATTTATTGTTATAACCAATCCATTTGCCTTTTTCAAATAAAACCACAGAATAACCTAGTACTGACAATTCTTTAGCTACAACACCTCCCCCAGCTCCAGATCCAACAATTACAATATTAACATGATTTTTAAATGACATTAACTAATTGTTTTTGGGTGATTCTAATCTTTGCCTTAATAGTCCATCAATTTTCATGATATCAAAACTTATAAAATTTTTGTTACCTCCATTTATCGGAGATCCATAAAAACCTTGCATAGTGTGTAAGCGAATTTTATTAAAAAAAATTGATGGATTATTCCAACTTATATTCTTTATTTCATTTTTCTCCATCATTTCCATAATTTTTATCTGTTCTTTAGTTTTAAGTTTAATAAATTTTTTATCGTAGTTTTTAAAACAAAATTTTTCTAATTTTTTGATACTTTCCCTATATAAAATAGAATCACATTTAAAATAGTTAACTAATTGTCTGTCTATATAATAGACTACTTCAGCATCCGTGGCTCCACCATATATTTCATCGGCAGGAATTATTTGTTCACATAATGAAACTATACATTTAGCCTCATTAATATTAAAAAAAACAAATGATGAGTTTTTTTCTTTAATAACACATCCAGGAAAAAATAAAATTCCGCCTGCAATTAATGATTTTTTTGTAAAATCTCGTCTATTTATTGAATTCACCAAACAATTATTAGATAATATATATATAAATTGAAATTAAAAAAAGAAATTATTAATTTTCATACTTACTAAAAAATAATTAATGAAAAGAAGAAGTTTTAATAAGGTATTTACTGCATCACTTTCTGGGATTTCGATTAGTCCAAGTATTATTTCAAACTTAAAACCCTCTGGAAAACTAGGAGTTGCATTGGTTGGATTGGGAAATTACTCAACAAAAGCACTTGGGCCAGCTCTTTTAAAAACTAACCATTGTGAATTAAAAGCAATTGTTACAGGAACTGCCACCAAAGAAAAAATTTGGCAAAAAGAATATAATTTGAGAGATAATAATATTTATAATTATGAAAATTTTGAATCAATTTCAAATAACGACGAAATTGATATAGTTTATATTGTTCTTCCTAATAGCATGCATAAAGAATATACTATTAAAGCGCTAGAGGCAGGTAAACATGTGATTTGTGAAAAACCACTTGCTTTAAACGCTAATGAGGCTAGAGATATGATAAAAGTTAGTAAAAGGGTTAAAAAAGAGCTATTTGTAGGCTATCGACTCCACTACGAACCACATCATTTACAATTGATTAATATGTGTAAAAATGAAGATTTAGGGAAATTAAAAATAATTAATGCTGCATTTGGATTCAATATGAGAACAACTGGACACTGGAAGCTTAAAAAATCATTTGGTGGTGGAGCGCTAATGGATGTCGGAGTATATGCTATTCAAGCTGCAAGGTATACGTCAAACGAGGAGCCTATTTCAATAAGCGCTAAAGAATATAAGACAGACTTAAAAAGATTTAGTGAGGTTGATGAAACTATCATATGGGAGATGGAATTTCCTAGTGGAAAGATTGCCAATTGCACTACTTCGTTCTCCTCAAATCTAAATTATTTACACTGTGCATTTGAAAGGGGATTTGCAAAATTAAACCCTGCATATGGATGGGGAAGAGTTTCTGGTCAAATATCAAGGGGTAAATTAACTTTTCCTCAAGTCAACCAACAAGCTGCTCAAATGGATGGAATTTGTGATTTTTTAAATAAAAAGATTCCTCACAACAATATAGGAGGTGATGAAGGTTTGAGGGATATGATTATAATAGATAAAATAATTGAATCAACTAAAAAAGATGGTAAAAGGATATTAATTTGATTTTTTTGTTTGAATTGATATAATGACAAGATTAATTATTTTTTTATTTTTAGTAATTTTTATTGAGCTATACGCCTATAGATCAATAAAAACCATTTTTAATTCCAGAATAAAGATTTTATACATCTTTTTAAATTCCTTAATTTATTTAGTGTTTTTTATTCAAATATTTTTTTTCTATGACAGAAATTTTAATTTATTTTTCTCATATAATTTAACTCTAATTTTTATTCTATTTATTTCTAAGTCAATTATAATGTCTTTTCTTCTGATGGAGGACTTTTTTAGGATTATTTCATTTGCATTCAATAAAGTTTTAAAGCATAAAAAAACTAATTTAAGTAGAAGGAGTTTTGTGAGCAATATAGCATTAGCTATTGGGTCTATTCCAATACCATTCATGGTTCATGGAGTTTTAAGCGGTCGATATAATTTTAAAGTAATAAAACATGTTTTATATTTTAAAGATTTACCTGAAAATTTTGATGGTTTTAAAATTACACATGTTTCTGATTTTCACTGCGGCAGTTTGGAAAATAAGGAAAAAATTGGATATGGAATAAATTTAATAAATGAACAAAAATCAGATTTAATATTATTTACAGGTGACTTTGTTAACAATACATTTAAAGAAATTATTCCATGGAAAAAGTTGTTGTCTAAACTAAAGGCGGCTAAAGGTAAGTTCTCAGTTCTAGGAAATCATGATTATGGTGATTATTTTCAATGGAAATCTGATTCTGAAAAGAAAAAAAATTTTGAGAACTTAAAGAATATCCAGGAAAAAATGGGATTTAATCTTTTAATGGATGACAGCTTTTATATAAGTAAAGGAGATCAAAAAATAGCATTAATTGGAGTTGAAAATTGGGGAGATGGATTTAAGAAAAAGGGTGATATAAATAAAGCAATCTCTAAAATCAAAGAAAATGACTTTAAAGTTTTAATGAGTCATGACCCCTCACATTGGGAAAAAATAATTATTGATCATAAAAACAAATTCCATCTAACATTGTCTGGCCACACACATGGAATGCAATTTGGGATTGAAATACCTGGACTTATAAAATGGAGTCCTGTGAAATATAGATATAAATATTGGGCCGGAGTTTATGAAAAAAAATCTCAATACATTAATGTTAATAGAGGTTTTGGTGTACTAGGTTTTCCAGGAAGAATTGGGATTTGGCCAGAAATAAGTGTTATTGAACTGCGAAAAAGTTAGATATCAATCATAACTACTTTATCTTCTTTATTAAAGTTAAACTCAAATTTATGAACTTTACCATCTATATCTAACTCACATTCATACAATCCATAAAATCCTCTGAAAGAAAATTCATTGTTTAAATTTAATTCTTTAGTAATTTTAGTGGACCATCTATTTTTAATTAAATTTTCAAGTGTCAAAAATGATTTTTTTTCAGTAAGATCTTTAAACAATACTCCCCCAGCATGGCCTCTCCAAGCATTTTGATCAGTTAAATTCCAAATAGTTATTGAAGAAACACTTGGGTGACTAAAAGCAAGCGTGTAAAAATCTTTTAAGTAATCAGATTGAAAATCTTCAAAACTTGGTAGACTAGGCAAGTCATACTCACCTCCATTTTTAATTATACTATCTCTTTTTTTTAAAAAAACTTGGTGATCTTTCCAGTTTTTAAATCGTTTAGAACTTGTAACAGTGATTTCGGTGAATTGAATGTTTTTTCCCAAAATAGCGTAATCTTCGATTTGATTCCATAATTGTTCTTCAGACATAACGTTATCCTCTGATTGCATATGAGCTTGCATTCCTATTGAACTGTAATTTAGACCTTGATCAATAAAAAACTTATTGATTTTAAAAAATTCGGGGTCCTTAGCATGATAATGATTGTTAGAATAATTTTTTGATGAACTTACTGAGTTTACATAATTATAAATTTCAACCATTGCAGGATATATACCACCCTTGTAATTTATCCAATCTCTTATTGAACTTGGTGGAATATGTGGTTTAAAAGGACCTATAGGTTCATTATATACATCCCAATCGTTAATTTGTGGATATGTTTCAATTAATCTCTTCATATGATTTTTAATCAACATGTCTAATTCATCAAGATTTTTATAGCTTCTTATCCAATCAGGCATTGCTTCATGCCACATTAATGGATGTCCTTTAATTCTTATGTTATTTTTATCTGCCCAAAATAAAACATCATCATAAAACTTCTCCATCTTTCCACTATTATTTCTTTCATCAGTTAATGCCCAGTACATTCCAACAGTTGCATAATTAAATACTCTCTTTACTTGTTGTAAATATTTATCAGCATATTTTGTTCCCCAAAACCTTCTTAGTTGTGTAAAAGAAACTCCAAATTTGAAATCATGATTTTTTAATTTTAATTTTAATTTTCCTGTTTTATTTTTAATAGACTTATCTATATTAAAATTTAATATTAAATCTCCTTTCCTGTATTTTTCAATTCTATTACTAGCACCATCTAGTTGCCATGATTCATGTTTGTCATTGTCCTGGGAAGAAAGGTAAAAAGGAACAATTAATATAAAAAAAAGGAATTTTCTCATTTGATTTAAATTATTTTTTTAGTTTAATTTTATATTTAAAAAATTAAGAATAATTTTTAAATTATTGACCTATATTTAAAATATTCTTTGCATAAAAATGAAGAAATCAACAATAAAAGATATTTCTATTGCTTCTGGCTTCTCTAACTCAACAATTTCTAAAGCGCTTAATAATAATAAAGAAATTAGTAAAAAGACAAGAGATAAAATTAAAGCAATTGCTAATAAATTAAATTACAGTCCTAATTTCTTTGCTAGTCGTTTGAGAAATAATATTGTAAAAAATATAGGAATTATTATTCCTGATATACTTAATTATTATTTTGCTAAAGTTATTAAGGGAGTTCAACTTGAGTTATATAAGTCTGGTTATAACTTAACCTGCTTTTTCAGTCAAGAATCTGCAACCAATGAAAAAAAAATTATAAAAAAATTAAGAGATGGTAGTATTGCTGGATTAATGATATCATTAGCCAATGACAAGTATGAAGAAAATACAGTAAAAACACTCGAAGATCTTCAGTCATATAATATCCCAGTAGTTATGTTCGATAGAATCTCTAACGAATATAAATGTGATAAAGTTTATATGGATAACTTTAAAGCAACTTTTAACTGTATTGATCATTTATCAAAAAGAGGAAAAAATAAAATTGCTTTTATTTCACCCATTCATAATACAATGATTGGAAAGGAGAGGCTTAATGGTTATGTTGAAGGTTTAAAAATTAATAAAATTGAATATAAACCTGAACTATACATTCCGTCCAGTGAAAGTGATAATATTCAAAGTGAAATCATAAAGTTAATCGCAGATAAAAAAATTGATGCAATAATATGCATGGATCCTCAAATTACAGTTCTAATACATAGTCTATTATTAAATTTAGGTTATAAAATCCCTGATGATATTGCTCTTTTAGGTTTTACAGATGGCCCCATGTATGAATTTATTAAACCAAGTATTACTTGTGTCAATCAACATGGTGAATATTTAGGAAAACATTCAGCGAAGATTTTAATAGATAGAATTAATAATAAATTAGGATTAGATTTTATTAATGAAAAAGTTCCTACATCATTAATTATAAGAGATTCGACCTAATCAAAATAAACGGGTGATGTATTTTTATCTTTCAAAGTGTTCTTTAGTAATTCAACTGCTTTTTTAGGTTTTAAATTTGAATCGTAAATATATTTAAACTCATGATTAGAGACTTCATTTTTATCATAAACACCCCACGTATTAAAGGTAACAACTCCATTTGCTCTCTTGGAAATTAATGTTTTTAAAATATTTGAATATCCATTTGCTTGTCTCTCATAATTATTTGCTGTAGGATTATTTCCAACCAACCTATAATCAATTTCAGTTATGTGAAAGTCTAAGTCATTTTGATGAGCCCAATCAATGATTGAAAGTAAATAATCAATTTTTTCCTTATTTAACGATAAAATTACATTATCTCTCAAATGACCCTGCCATCCAAGTCCATCAACTCTAAGACCTTTGCCTTTAAGGTACAGAATAGTTTCTTTTACTTTATCCCACATTTCTGGCTGCATACCAGCATGTTGATTGAACACCAAACTCACATTCGGAGCATGTTGATTTGCAATTTCAAAAGCTTTAATAATATATAGAGGAACTCCATCATCATTTTTTCCGATTTGAGTCCACGGATTTTCCCATAAATTTGTTCCATCTTTTTTATCAGTCCACTCACCATTTGATAGAATAGTTTCATTTACAACATCCATCCACAAAACATTGCTATTATTACTAACTCTTTTACAAAGTTCTGTTAGGTATTCTTGATATAGTGTTGATAGCTCATTAATAGTTCTTGAGTCATCCTTAGCCCATGTTGATGATTGTGGTCCAACTGGACCATGAACACGTATTTTAATATTGTTTTTTGTGGCGAAATCTAAAAAAGCATCTACTCTAGTCCAGTCCCAAATATCGGGTTCTGGATGAACAATAGTTTGCTTAAAAGAGTTCTCAGGTGTTGTATAATCAAATTCATTAAGAAAAAGGTCTTCAACATTAGTGTTTAATTGGTAATAATTTAAGGTTGCACCAAAAACAAAAGAATTTGTATCATAATTATCGGAAACTATTTTTTTAAAAGATTCTTGAATGATTACTTCACTTGAATCATCATCATCATCATCAATAATTACCTCAATTGAATCATCGTTACTTGAACATGAAATAATAAAAAAAACAAAAAGAATTAAATACTTATTCATAAAATATTTTATTTAGGTAAACGGATTATTGTATTTTTTTCAATTAACGATTTTTTGATTGAATAAAACGCTTGTGTAGCTCTTAATTCATTGTCGTATATACTTAAAATATTTTTCGGGTATGATCCAGGACCTTTTTTACTTTTCAGGCCCCAGTGATTTAATGTTACTAAACCAGAATCTCTTTTTGCAATTAAAGTATTTATGATATTACTATAAGATATTGATTGTCTCTTCAAAACGTTTATCGAATTTGGATCCTCATCTCTAAGCCAATAATTAAGCTCTGTAACATGAAACCCCATTTCATTTAAATGACACCAATCAATAAGGTAAGATAAATAGTCTAAATCTTTCTTTACTAAGCCAGCACCATTTTTATCTCTGAGGTGTGCCTGCCAACCCAAACCATCAACTCTTAATCCCTTGTTTTTAAGATATTTAATTGTTTCTAAAACTTTTTCCCACATTTTCCTTTCCATTCCTCCGTTGTGATTATAAACTAACTTAACATTTGGTGCATATTTTTTAGCAATTTCAAAAGCTTTAATGATATAAATAGGGTAACCATCAGAATTAAGACCAATTTGTGTCCATGGGTTTTCCCAACTTGAATCACCTGGTTTATTTGAAAACCATTCTCCATTTCTTAAAACAGTTTCGTTGACAACATCCATCCATTTAACACTTGGTTCATTGTTAATTCTTAAACATAGCTCGGTAAAATATTCCTCCATATTTAACATTAACTCTTCTTTTGTTCTATTGTCATTTTTTGCCCACTTAGAAGCTTGAGGGCTAATTGGGCCATGGATTCTAACAGTTAAGTTGTTTTTATTTGCAAACTCAATCCAATCATTGTGTCTATCCCAGTCCCAAACTCCAGGTCTTGGATGAATTCTAGATTGTTTTGAAGCATTTTCTGGTGTTAGATAATTAAATTCGCTTAAAAATAATTTTTCTGTTTTAGAATTTTTATTCAAAGCTGAATATGTGAATGTAGCTCCAACATAAAATGAGTCCAAAGCATATCCTGAATCTTTTAGAATATTTTTAACGGAGTATTTCTCTTGGCCTGAAGAAAAGAAAAATCCAAACAATATAATTATTAAATATTTCAATATTAAAACACAACTGGTGAAAAGAACACTAAAATTCCAATTACAATTAATACTAAAACAGCTGAAAGAACAATATCTATTGTTGAATATGAATTTTCAGCACTTATTCTATCTTCTTTGGTTAATGTACCATAAGATAAACCTCGAATTTTTTGATAATCAGGTTGAGATGTTAATAACGAAACTGAAATACATAACACAACTGAAAATAAAAACATCCAAATAGCCATGTATGAAAAATTAATCGAGGCAAATTCAAATAAAAATCCACTACTAATTACACCTTCGTTAGTTGCAATTTCAGATCCTAACCTAAGAATTAGTAAAAAAAGTCCACTGAAAAGAGTTACAATTGCTGCTTGAGCATTAACTCTTTTCCATATTATTCCAAGGAGAAAAACAGTAGTTACAGGTGGAGCTATATAAGCTTGAACATTTTGTAAATATTGATACATAACGCCTCCACCAATTTTTTCCATTACTGGAATCCATGCAATCCCTAAAACAACAATAACAACAGTTGCTATTTTTCCAACATTAACTAAATATTGTTCAGACTTTTCAGGGCTAATTTTTTTATAAATATCAATTGTAAAAATTGTTGAGCATGAATTAAAAACAGAAGCTAAGGAACTCATCAAAGCAGCCATTAATCCTCCTGCTACCAGACCTTTAAGACCAACTGGAAGTAATGTGGTAACTAGCATTGGGAAAGCTCTATCAGCTCTCTGAAGACCTGTTTCAGGGTCAATAACACTAAATACCTCAGGATTTTGTATTGTCAGAGCATATGCAATAATTCCAGGAACTAGAAAAATTAGAATTGGTAAAAGTTTAAGGTAAGCTCCAAAAATAGCTCCTCTTCTACCAATAGTAATATTATTAGCAGCTAATGTTCTTTGAACTATATACTGATCAGTACACCAGTACCATATACCCACAATTGTACCTCCGAAAAGTAATCCTGCCCATGGAAAATCAGGATCGTCCCAGGGCCTCCACATATTGAAATGATCAGGGCTTACAGCAATTATTGTTTCTGTAAGTTGATTCCAGCCTCCAACTTCTTGGAAGCCTAAGTAAGTAATAATTACTGATCCTACAATTAAAACAACTGTCTGTAAGGTTTCAGTATATACAACGGCTTTTAAACCACCTATAATTGTATATATTCCGGTAAATACAACAATTCCAATTGCACCAACCCAAAAATCAAGATTCAATAACTCTGAAACAACTATTCCACCAGCATAAATTGTAACAGAGACTTTAGTTAAAACATAAGCAAATAATGAAAAAACTGATAAAAACCATCTAGATCTACTATCAAATCTCTTTTCTAAAAATTCTGGCATTGTGAATGCTCCACTTCTTATGTAAAAAGGCAAAAACAACCATCCCAAAAGTAATACAATCCAAGCATGAAGTTCATAATGTGCTAAAGGAGTTCCAGATGAGAATCCAGTACCTGCAAGACCGACTACATGCTCAGATCCAATATTAGATGCAAAAATTGAAGCACCAATTACAAACCAACCCACATTTCTTCCGGCAAGGAAATAATCTTCAGTATTCTTATTCCTTTGTAAAGCAACCCAAACGGCTACACCTATAAGAATAGCAAAATATAATCCTAAAACCACCCAATCTAATCCCTCAAAAATTGTTTTTGTTACTTCCATAATTTATTTGATATAATTAAATAATATATTTTCTATTAATTCTTGCTTACCGCTTTTTAAAGATAACTTTCCATTAGATTTTGCTAATTTATATAAGTCCTCTAATTTTAATTTTCCATCCACGAATTCCTTTCCCTTACCAGAGTCAAAACTTTCATACCTTTTTCTTAACATTTCTGTTATTGGGGAATCCGTTAATAATTTATCTGCAACTAAAAGAGCTCTTGCAAAAGTATCTGCTCCTCCAACATGAGCCAAAAATAAATCTTCTAAATCTGTAGAATTTCTTCTTAATTTAGCATCAAAATTTATTCCACCTCCTTTTAAACCTCCAGCATTTAAAAAAACTAGCATAGCCTCTGTTGTTTCTTGTATATTGATAGGAAATTGGTCTGTATCCCATCCATTTTGGTAATCTCCTCTATTTGCATCAATACTTCCAAGCATACCTGCTTTAGCAGCAACAGTTAATTCGTGCTGAAAAGTATGTTGAGCTAATGTAGCGTGATTAACTTCAATATTAATTTTAAAATCTTTCTCAAGACCATATTCCCGTAAAAACCCAATAGAAGTTGCCGTATCAAAATCGTACTGATGTTTAGATGGTTCCATTGGTTTTGGTTCAATAAAAAACGTTCCTTTAAAACCTTTTGATCTTGCATAATCTCTACAAATTTTTAAAAATTGAGCCATATGATCAAGTTCTCTTGACATATCAGTATTCAATAAAGACATATAACCCTCTCTTCCTCCCCAAAAAACATAATTTTCACCATCTAATGCAATAGTTGCATCTAAAGCAAGTTTAATTTGTCCACCTGCTCTCGATACAACATCAAAATCTGGGTTTGTTGAAGCCCCGTTCATATAATGTGGATTTGAAAAACAATTTGCAGTTCCCCACAATAATTTAATACCTGAATCTTGTTTTTTCTTTTTAATATACTCTGTTATGTAAAGCAATCTTTCTTCAGACTCAGAAAAACTATCAGCCTCTTGAATCAAATCAAAATCATGAAAACAAAAATAATCAAATCCCATTTTTGATATAAATTCAAATGCAGCATCAGCTTTATCTTTTGCTGACTGTAAAGGGTCAGTTGACTTATCCCAAGGAAAGTTTTGAGTACCAGCCCCAAAAGGATCGGCTCCCTGTCCACAGAACGAATGCCAATATGCAACAGCAAACTTAAAATGCTCTTTCATAGATTTACCAGCAACTAATTGGTCTGGATTATAATATTTAAAAGCAAAAGGATTTTTTGAATCAGACCCTTCATAATTTATCTTGTCAATGCCTTTAAAATATTCTCTATTTCCTATTGTTATCATTTTTTTAATTTAATATTAAAGTTAATTTTTCTTTCCATCTGCTGTATGCATCATAATATATATTTTTATCATTTGATGGTATTATTCTTTTTAAAAAATCATTATTGTTGATTTTAGATATATCATTATCATAACCGGCAGCTCTTGCTGCACCGTAAGCCCCTGTAACATCATATATCTCAATTTCATTATTTGCAAGAGTTGAAAATGTTTTAGAAAAAATATTAGATTGAAATAAATTATCATTTCCCGCTCTTATAACCGCAGGTTCAACGTTATCATTTTGCAAAATCTCTAAACCATATATCATTGAAAAAACTATTCCTTCCAAGGTAGAACGAATTAAATGATTTCTTGTATGCTTGTTCAAATTAATATTTGTGATATTTGATCCAAGTTCTTTGTTTTCGAATATTCTTTCTGGTCCATTACCAAAAGGAAATGAAAATAAACCTTCAGACCCAATTTCAACATTGGATGCTAGCTGATTCATTTCATAATAACTATCAATTCCTAAAATATTCTTCAACCATCTGTACTTAATACCAACACCATTAATACATAGTAACTTACCCAGTATAGCATTATCTTTATTATAATTCACATGAGCAAAATTGTTAATTCTCAGTGACTCCTCAGATTTTAATTTATCTGTAATTGCATAAATCACCCCAGATGTTCCTGCTGTTACAGCAACTTCACCTGGGTTGAGAATATTTAGCGATAGAGCATTGTTAGGCTGATCTCCTCCTCTATATTTGATAGGAATATTAATTGGCAAGCCAGTTTGTTCCGAAGCTTTTTTAGTTGTATAACATTGATCTTTAAAATTTTCTACAACCCTTGGACATAAAGATGCATCAATTCCATAATAATCAAATAGATACTCTGCAATATTTTTTTTTTCAAAATCCCAAAACATACCCTCAGAAAGACCACAAATTGTAGTTGATGCTTCACCTGACAATTTGAAAGCTAAATAATCGCCTGGGAGCATGAATTTATAGACCTTATCATAAATATTTGGAAGGTTTTGTTTGACCCAAGCAAGTTTAGAGGCAGTAAAGTTTCCAGGTGAATTGAGTAATGTTTTCATACATTTTTCACTTCCTAAATCAGTAAATGCTTTATTGCCTATATCAACTGCTCTGCCGTCACACCAAATTATTGAATTGTGAAGAAGATTTCCAGTTTTATCAATTAATACAAGTCCATGCATTTGATAGGAAATACCAATTGATTTAATATCAGATGATTTGATCTTTGATTCTCTAATTATTCTTTTTGTCCCACTACAAAAACATTCCCACCAAAAGTTAGGGTCTTGTTCGGCCCAATTAGTTTGTTCGGAAATAATATCCATTTCTTTACTTGGTTCTTGAATTAAAAAAAATTTTTCTCCTGATTTTGCGTCGGTGAGCGCAATCTTTAAAGATGAACTTCCCAAATCATAACCGATATTATACATAATTAATTAATGATTGTACTTATTGTTTTAATTGTTCCATCTTCATTATGATACATTTCAGAATATTTAACATTCCTTAAGTGATCCTGTCCGGACATTTGAGTATCATGATAAAAAAGATACCACTGATCACCAACCTTTAATGTTGAATGATGATTTGTCCAACCATCAACGGGATTATTTATAATACCTTGGTAAACAAAAGGACCATATGGGTTATCACTAGTTGCATATACGATCAAATGAGTATTTCCAGTACTGTAACTTAAGTAATATATTCCATCTTTTTTATGAACCCAAGCTGCTTCAAAAAATCTTCTTTCATGATCTTTGGTCATTATTGGATCACCGTTTTTATCAATAATTCTTACAGGTTTGGGATCTTCATCAAAACTTATCATATCATCTGACATTTTTGCAATTCTTGGTGAAATTGCTGGACCGTCAGGTATTCCACTGTCAAGCAACTCATTACCACAAACACCAGGTGAATATTCATTGTTTTCATCCCATCTTTGTAATTGACCTCCCCAAATTCCGCCAAAGTACATGTAATAGGAACCATCATCATCTTTAAAAACACTAGGATCCATACTGTAACTTCCTTCCATAGGTTTTTTTTGGGGTATAAAAGGACCTTCAGGTTTATCCGAAACTGCAGCCCCAATTTTAAAAACATCCTGTTTATCTTTAGTTGGGAAGTATAAATAAAACTTGCCATCTTTCTCAGCAGCATCAGGAGCCCAGAATTGTCTTTTTGCCCATGGCACATCTTCAAGATCTAATGCAACATCATGAATGGTTACAGGTCCGCCAATGTAGTCCATAGATAATACTCTATAATCTCTCATTGCATATTTGCCACCACAATCATCGACAGGCGGATTATCTAATAATATATCATGAGAGGGATAAACATAAATTTTACCATTAAAAATATGTGCTGATGGATCAGCTGTAAATATTTCGTTAACAAGTGGTTGATCTTTAAATTTTTTTTGACTTTGAATTACAAAAGACACTAATAGAGTTAAGTAAATAATTTTTTTCATTCTATTACAATTGGTTTATTAGAGAAATCTCTCATTTTTTTTAATTTTTTTGAATACATATTTACAATGCCTTTATTTTGTGGTTTTGTAGCAATATTGTAAAATTGATTTTTATCATTAACCATGTCAAATAACATATTATATCTGACACTTCCGTCATCATTTAAAACTTCATGAAAAGAAAATTTGTGATCTTGGACAACTTCTAAAGTATGATACCTACTGTAAATTTCTTTTTTTGTTTCAAAATCAGGGTTTTCTAAAATTTTTTTAAAACTTTTTCCATGAATATATTCTGGAGGATCTATTCCAGCAATATCACAT
>TARA_B100001093_G_scaffold237671_1_pt1 | contig 19413 bp, 26 predicted proteins | sample TARA_B100001093 | Tara Oceans TARA_B100001093 (sample SAMEA2623116) | marine metagenome | biome: marine biome (ENVO:00000447); feature: surface water layer (ENVO:00002042); material: "saline water (ENVO:00002010), including plankton (ENVO:xxxxxxxx)" | depth 5 m
TTTTTTATGAGCAGGGACTATATATTTTTAGTCAATACGATATTATCGTCGAATCTCTTAGTGAAAATGTACCTACTATCGAAAGTGTTGGAATTTATTATCTAATATGGCTTTCATTCAGCGTCGAAAGTATGAACTAACGTTTTGGCAACTTATCATCCATTAGCTAGAAGGATAAGTCATTTGCTATGCTTTAAAAGTGGATGAAAGTGACATGTTTTTCGCAAATTAGACTTTTATGTTGTAGTAAAAGGTCCACATCGAGACATTTTTTTGGTTTTTTTATTGAGCTGATGCGAGTGCTGACTGAATACTGACTGTAAAGTTATTGAACTGTTTGATGACTGTATCAATTCCAATCTCATCATCGGCAATCACAGGATATTGTCGATAAAAAAGTACGACAGAAGAGCCATCGTTATTGACTGGAGCAGAATTATCGCTCTGTATGAATGAACGATGTAGTCGCCTTATTATGTTTTCTACACTAGCGTCTTCTTCTTTTTTAAAAACTTTTTCTATCTGAATGTGTATGTAAAGGTCATTGCTAAATTTTGTTTGACTCGCTATGCCCTCTCCAATTGCATCAACCCCTTCAATGGTCCAAGTCTTTCCGTCTTGAAAAATCTGAACTCTCGCCCACTCTGGTGTCTTCATCCAGATGTCTAGATCGCACTCGTAGCCTGCTTTCTTTAAACCTTCGTAAATCTTGCGGCTAGATAGCTCGTTCGTTCGCAACAGGAGTAAGCATCAATACTTAATGACCCTACTTGGTCGTGGTTTCTCTGAATGCCGATCTGCAGCATTAAAGCCTTGGAGCTTTAGTTCAACAGAGTGGTTTGATCCGTTTCAAGGGAGCGACCATCGAAGTGATGAATGAGTCATCACCCATCATCTGATCTCTGGGGCACTAGAAACAAAATCATGGAAATCAATGGAGAAGACTGGTTAGGCTCAACAAAAATCTGGATATGCTCTTGGTAAAAGTCAGAGCATTCAATAACGACTAACGGGTGATCCTGCACCAATGGTCAAAAGTGTCCCCATGTAGCGGCTAAGCTGAGTAGATCGCATGCTGCTTTTTCATTTAAACTACATGCAACAAATAGACGCATTAAGATTCATCTAGCAATTGAGCCCGGCCATTACCAAATGACCAATCTTCTTTGTTATTTGAAATAATGCTGATAAAAACATCCTCGGGCCTAACACCTAAATTTTCTTGAAGCAGTTGTGGCAACCGGGCATAAAAGTCAAGCTTCATAGTAGTACTACGTGGCGAGCTGGTTATATGCAGCAGGATGACATCATCTGAGCGATTAACACCAAACATTTTCTTATTGATATTAAAATGAGCCGGTTTCATTTCATGAATCATCTGAAAGCGATCATCCTGGGGAATAGCCCAAGTTTCCATCAGAGCCTGATGAATTGAATCGCCTAAAATGGCTAAATCGTTTTCTGACTTACCCTCTAAAGTATAAATATTGATCAATGGCATGACAGCCCTCCTAAAAATTTTTCAAAAGATCATAACATTAATATCAGGTGCCTAAAAGCTTCATACCGGTCCATAATTCACATGCTTAAAGTATAATAATTAATACTTTTTGCTGTATTGCTGGAAAATAAACTTATTTACTGCTACAACAAATCAATAGAAAAATGGTAGAATAATTCTATCGTCGTTGAAGTAAGTTTGTCATGATAGAGCCATTCGTCATTATCGTTATCCTACTTATCGCTATGGTGTTTTTTATCTGGGGTCGCTTTAGGGTACGATGTGGTTGCCCTACTTGCGTTAATGCTCGCGACATTAATGGGCGCTATTCCCTATAAACATATTTACGATGGGCTTAGCAATCCCGCCGTTATTACCGTTGCCTGCGTGATGATTATTTCGCAGGCTATAACGCAATCGGGTGTACTCAATATTGTAATTGAAAAGATCAACCAAGTTTCATATTATCCAGTTATTCATATTTTAGTGCTTGCCGTCATAACAGCCATATTTTCTGCCTTCATGAATAATGTAGGTGCATTGGGCCTTTTGTCGCTCCCTCCGCTTAAATCCTAATCAAAGAGGAAGCAGCTCTTCGCAGTGGTCAGCCTTTGACTAGTAACACCAGCTCACCGTGATGTGTTCCTAAATATCCGATGGTAATGTCAGTCTTCAGGGAAAAGCTTGATAGATTTAAGCGCCCCTATAATTATGAAATAATCTTCTATTGTAATTAATCTCTTAATGCTATTAGCATCACTATTGAAGGATAATGTGTATGCTAGGTGCTGGTTAAGTCTAGGGGTGTTAGTGAAGGGTGTAAGAGACATCCCCTTGTTGATAGAATAGATGATATTCCAAAGTTAAAAAAATAAAGTAGATCAATTTTTCTTGAAATCAGGCTATTTCAATTTTAAAATAGACATCGTTAACCTCTGGCACTGAACTCAGTTAGTAATCCACTATAATCGCTTATTGGCCCTGATAGATTTTTTGTAAATTCAAGAACCCCTCGTTGTCCCTTTGATAAGTAAGTAGTGTCATCTGTCCAATCAACAACAAGCCCGTTTTTGATTATATTAATGCTCGAATAAATATTTCCAGCGTTTGCATCTTTAGCCCATATCTCTAAGAGCCAATAAGGTTGACCCACAACGCCATTGGTATTGGAGCAAGTGTTTGTGCACCATCGACCATAAATCCCTGATTGTAATTCAAACCAACCTTCGGCTTTAAATCTTTCGTGAATTTGTGCTTGCTCTGCAAACTTTTCTAAGATATTAGCTTGTTTTATTAGTGCCGCATCTTCTGAACGTTTCTTTGCTATCTGCTCTTTCAATATATCTGGATTTAGTCTATCGATGTAGTCATCATGAGGCTTTGATTTAAGCAAGGATTCACATGCATCATCGCTGCCAGCATTGCAGGAAGTAATCATTTGATTAGTATGATTGCTTCCTAGGATGAAACCACCGCTAATTAAGACAACTCCAACACCTGCTGTGATAAGAACTTTATGTAATGAAATTCCTTTAAAAATGTAACTCATGAGTTTATTTATTTAGAGAATAGTTTGTCAAATTATGCCTCTCCAGAAGGCACAACCGATTATGACTACTTCATAGTTAGCAGTCAACTCAGGCAATTTGTTGTAAGTCAAGATGTGCTGATCGGCGGGGCGAGTAAAAAGTATCAATTGGAAATCACAACCGAATGAGGTTGACCTCTTGTCCAATAACGACAGATTATCCAGGACTCCATCCTCACTGTCAATGAACTCATGCTGGTTGATCGCCTTTCGGCCTGTCCATTCTCGAATACGAAGTAACCTCCACGTGTATTTTTAACGGTTTGAGCAAGTGATATCGTGATTGTCAATGATGATGATGCAGTCAGATGGTTTAAGTAGATTCGGCAATCTATGTGCTCAAATTTTTAATCTATTGTTTTCTTTGATTTTAAGTGTAGAAGTATAAAATATACCTTTGGATGGTAAGTTGGCTTCTTAATGGAAATTTTTTTGGCTAAATATTGATCTCTTTGCTGAGATTTTCTTGGTTGTATTCTTGAGTAAAGTCCCAGGGATTTGGTTGAAAATTAAGGCAATTTTCTTCTGCTAGCTATCTGTGTCTCAGCCTTAATGAAGGCTGGGAAATCATGGTTGTCTGAGTGTCATGACGAGTGAATATTTTATCCCATTCATCAATTTTTTCATAGTTGGTATCTAATTGCATACTATGTTTTGATTTGTCCGTCATTTGTCTCTTCCAATGAATGATCTGTCCCTAACGTATGAGTGCTTGCTAAAGGTGACGTTGTTTCTCTGTTGTTAAATCGTCATAACATCGCGATACCGATGTATACCTGAGCTTCGTCTGCCAAGTTAGAAAAAGTTTTTATGTTTGACCTGCGCCCTTTGAATGATGACGTTCCCGTTGGTTGGATGAAGTTTGTAGATATTGATCTATATAAATCTTGTTTCTTATCTGAGGGCTGAGTTCTTGAACCAGCGTGATGGAACCTCTGAATACCTTCATGAACACTCTTTAGGAAGACTTCGTTCAAGCTTCAGACCCTTAGGACTCATCGACGCCCCCCTTTCAAGAACGGGGGAGTAGATCCAGACCTTTCCACCAGGCTGGCCACCAACACGAGTTTCGAGTGCAAAGTACGCAGCAGCAACAACTGCGATTGGAGTCAACTGGATGAGAAAGCGTTTAACCATGCCTTAAAAGCTCATTTGCCTGTCCATCGATATCAATGGATTTCAAGTATTTGGCAAAGTTTAACTTTTTGGTTCCAACGTGGATTTGACCAGCGTCAGCATTATCAGTGTGACCTGCGAGTCATCACACCATCAATCAGTCGTGCTAATCCCAGCGTTGGTGCATCACCTTGTCGTTGGTTAGTCATACGCCTGCGCAGTGCAAAAACTTTTCCCAACTATTTCCAAGGATTCGCGGATGCTGTCCGGAACTGAGACGGGAGGTATTTGACAATGCACAACGACATTCAGCTTGTTCGACGTCACCTGATCAAAAAGAAAGAGTCAATTTCTACTTTTTTGTTCGTCACCTGGCCTTAGTGATGGCGGAGATGGACCATGGCACTGTCATGGAGATGCTTTTGATGAGTGTGACGATTTGCCCAGACGCGCTGCTGGGCAAGAGCACTTTCTGAATCTTGTAGATCCGGATGATGTTCGATCTGAGCCTGACTGGATTGGTTCAGTCTTTGCTCATGAGCGTGATGTTCGGCCCAGGCAAGAAATTCGGCTGCGGCTTTCTGGCGGCGTTCCAGAACATTGCCGGAATACTCAGCCGGAAGCGAACGAATGGCGACTTTCATGAACAAGGCCTCGTTTCAATGCAAGTATTCTGTATCAGTTGATACAGATTTTGTCCGAACTTCATAATTCTTGCCTGAAAGAAGCGAATCTTGGTCCCGGTTCCATGCACGTATCCATTGAAATGGGCGTATTGATATGTCCAAAGCTCAATGGCGTCCAGCCTGACAGAAATTGCTTATCGCACGATCCAGCAAGGCCGCACCCTTGCCGGACTTGCCCATAAAGAGCTCAGTACAAAAGCGATGGAACTGTTGGCACCCGATGTGGTGCCAAATACACAACCAGTTCCTGATGAGATGCTCGGCGAATTGAGACGCGCTTTATCAGCCCTTCAGGATCTCGACTGGCAAGAGTCAGAGCAAGGTGTTTATCCCAAATCGCTGTTGTTCGATATTCCCTGGTTGGAATGGGCAGAGAGGTACCCAAGGGTATGGCTTGATCTTCCCTCGAACTGGGCTCGACGACGAGCTCGAGATGTTCAAGATATTCCTGAAGAACACAATAAAGATCTTTATCCCGATTACTACCTCCAAAATTTCCATCACCAAACTGACGGCTATCTCAGCGATCACTCTGCTGAGCTTTATGACCTTCAAGTCGACATTCTGTTCAATGGAGCGGCGGATGCTATGCGCCGGCGTTTGATCGCTCCACTGAAACGTGGTCTTAACCATTTCAATGATCGCCCTGAGGCAAGTCTTCGGATTCTTGATGTGGCGACTGGAACGGGTCGAACGCTGCATCAAATTCGAGCTGCTCTACCCAAAGCCTCCTTGTTTGGTCTTGATCTGTCTGAGTCTTACTTGCGACAAGCCAATCGATGGCTGAACAAGGGGAATGAGAGCCTCGTGCAGCTGCTTCAAGGCAATGGTGAATCGATGCCTTTTGGAAATGAAAGTATGCAGGCAGTGACCTGTGTTTTCCTGATGCATGAGCTTCCTGGACAAGCGCGACAGGCGGTTTTGGATGATGCCTATCGATTGCTTGAGCCTGGCGGTGTTTTTGTTCTTGCTGATTCCATTCAGCTCAAGGATTCACCGCAATTCAGTGTGGCGATGGATAATTTCCGTCGCGCATTTCATGAGCCCTTTTACAGAGATTTCATTTCAGACGACATTGAATCGCGCCTCAACAGTGCCGGCTTCAGTGGGATCTCGGCTGAATCTCATTTCATGGTGAGAGTTTGGACTGCCAGAAAGCCTTGAAGTGATTCCCTGACATACCAGTAGTGATCTTCACCACTGCCCCATAAGGTGCATGAACCCTTGCCGAGGGCTTCGATGAACAATCCCTTCTACGTCCGCTGGCTACAAGGCTGGACATTTCAGTTAGTCCTAATGGAGGGAAAGATACAGGTGGAAGCCCAAGGGTTTGGAATCTGTCTTCGTACTGCTCTTTTCCATGGTGAGACACCACAGGCAGCCGCAGATCGACTTGTTCTTGAAGAAGATACGCGTCGTCGTGCTCTCCATCAGGCTTGGCTGAAAGGACAAGCCGTGGCACCTAACCCCGTTACATTCTCTTCCATTGATGAAAACTCAAAGGAAGTTCCAGAATCATTAGTCGTCGTCCATCACAAGATGCTCGTGGGCTAATCCACCAGCATTTAACTTTTTTAAGACGAAAGCTTTTCCAGAATCATTCCTAGTAATAGACCGGGCCCCCCCCAACGAAGCACTCGCCAGAACCATTCTGCTGACTCAGGTCTTCGAATCCATTCCAATTCATTTTGGCTATAAATGATTTGTTGAATGAGGCGACGTCGCTGTAAACGTCTCCTCGAGAGTACATTTTTTGATTCCCATTTTCTTGGCTGAATGTGAATCAGTGTGGCCAGAGCGTGTAAGTGTCTAAATCCATTGCGACGAATTCCTGAGGCCATTGAAGTCAGTGTCGATCTCGCACGTCACAGCTTTTGACGTGAAGGTTCAGGATAAGAACATTCGATCGCTAGAACAAGATGTCACGGGCTGAGTCGCGATGGCCTGAGCAAGCAAATGAGCTTGCCAAGGAACTGCACGGTTGTTTGAGTCTTGGAGACCGGGATTGGCATCGCTTGAAAACGGATGCCGACCGTCGCAGCGCTGAACTCATGGCTGCTGCTCTCTCTCAGTTGATCCAGGGAGGCGCTCGCCATGATGTCGAAGAACTCACTGAGCAGGCTCTTCGCTGGATCAGGCGGGAATTGAAAGATCCTGGGTGTCCTCATCGTTGATAACAGCCGCTTGAGAATCTCGCCTGCGGCTTGCCAGTTGCACGCGGTTGCCACGACGGCTCCAGCGCACATCGTCAAAACACTGGTAAATCAGAAAGAGCCCTCGGCCCTGATCAGCCTCCAAATATTGAGGAAGCTCCCCTAGACGTGCATGGCTAGGCAATCCTTCTCCTTCATCCTGAATCTGCCAAATCATCCATCTTGGAGTGAGGATTCGTCTCACCCTCAAGCATTTGGAGGGATCGTCAGCATTGCCATGACGAACAGCATTCACAAGTGCTTCCTGGAGGCCTAGTTGAAGCCGACATGCTGTATCTACACACTCCACTGGATCTAGGAGCAACTCAAGCAATGGAGAGAGTTGAAGTGTTGAGGGGAGAATGAAATCCGCCCAGCGCGTTCGCTGCAACGAAGGGGTGAAATTGAAGCTGAACGACCCTGAAGTCGATCCAAGCCTTGATGACATCAGGGCCGAAGCATCCTGTTTTGACCATAACCCTCTATTCGATTCATGCCACTAGGCCCTTCACTCATCGTCGAGCAACCAGGGCTGGATGGTTCAGTAACGCATCAATCAGCCGAACGCCGCGTAGCTGGTTGATTAAAGGCATATGACCCTCTGGAGCCTTCAATGACCAATCGAAAGACCCTGGGTAACGCGTCCATACGTCGTCTTTTTTCCAGCCGATCCGAGGCCAGAGCTTGTCATACCGGCCATTGAGAGCCGTCAGCAAACGGGCTTGAACTGTGAAACCAAACCGTCCCTGGGAGTAAGCGATCCAAAGGCGGTCAAGCGTGACGAGATCCAGACCTCCTATTGATAAAACTTCGCTGAAATAAACGTATCCACGTTTTTCAGCTTGTTTTCCAGCGAGTTGTCGAAGAATGGCACTCGTAAGGCGATCTGCGTCTTCAAAGCGTTCCTCCAGAAGAGCTTGTTGGAGAGGGGCATAATCCACATTGCATTCGGATGCAGTGACAAACCATCCGCATGAACCGTTCAGAAGAGTGTCTAGAGCTGCAGGCTGATGTCGCTGCAGAATCTGCAAAATCCAGCCTGCTGCCCAATCATCACCTTCGCGATCAAAGGACTTCAGAGCAGCAGCTCCCATCCCTGCGAGTTGATCAGCCGCTTTCTCAACAACAGGAACGAGGGAACGCTTCTGACGTAATGAGCCACTGGAGAGTTTCTCCAGCAGCTGGTCGAGGCTGAGATCGGATGAAGAAGAAAGACCAGAAAGCATGACTGACTACCGGCTCTAACTGGCTCGGCGTTGTCCCACTATGTCAGGGATGGGATCCATGAACGTGAGCGGTATCGAACAGTTCCGGGTAGCAGACGGGGTGCTGGTCGATGTGCGTACACCATCGGAATTTGCTCAGGGTCATTGGCCTGGAGCCATTAATGTCCCTCTATTTGATGATGAACAGCGATCCCTGGTAGGACGTGCGTACAAACAACAGGGACGAAGCCAAGCCATTCAGCTCGGCCTAAGGCTCACTGGCCCAGTCCTTGAAGACCTATCTAAAGAGCTGACTCAGGTAGCAGGAGGGTCTGATCGTCCTCTTCGCATCTATTGCTGGAGAGGCGGGATGCGTTCCAACAGCATGGCGTGGCTCGCGTCTCTCCAGAATCATCCGTCCCTCGTGCTCGAAGGCGGGTACAAGGTTTATCGCCGCTGGGTGCTTGAGCAATTTGAACGAAGCTGGCCACTCCAGCTCCTAGGAGGACGGACCGGTACAGGAAAAACGGATTTGCTGTTGGCTCTTCAATGTTTGAATGTGGCTGTGGTCGATTTAGAGGGATTAGCTCATCACCGAGGAAGCAGTTTCGGTGGTCTTGGTCAACCCAATCAGCCCAGTACTGAACACTATGAAAATTGTCTTGCAGAAGCTTTAGATGGCTATCGGCTCAAACGAGCTGAACAGATTTGGCTTGAAGCGGAAAGTTCCTCGGTGGGCTGTTGCCGCATACCGAAAGCACTCTTTGATCAAATGCAACAGGCACCGGTACTCGAAATTCGTCGCAGCCTCGATGAGCGAATCGACCAGCTTGTTGAGGTCTACGCCTGTCAAGACCCTGATGAGCTTCTTCAGGCCACGGAACGCATCCAGCGAAGACTTGGTCCGCAACGAACCCAAAAGGCCTTGGAAGCGATTCGTAACCAACGCTGGCGTGATGCTTGCAGCGCAATGCTCGACTACTACGACCGCTGCTACGACCACGAGCTGAAACAGGCCAGAGAAAGGTCTCACATTGAACTCAGTGGGCGCAACCCACAGGCTGCGGCAATTGAACTGCTGAACACCGGTCGCGTTGTACCCATCGATGCCCCTTAAGATCCCGCTTAAATACTGGAGCAGCATTCATGGCAGACGGAAGCAAAGCAGTGATCCAGTTCCTTAATGGCGTGGATGAACCCGTTGTGCCTGACATCCGCGTGACCCGGAGTCGTGACGGACGGACTGGACAGGCCATCTTCGTTTTTGAACAACCCGAAGCACTGGCTCCTGAGGTCATGGAAGCCATCACAGGGATGTTCATGCTCGATGAAGAGGGCACGCTCGTCACGCGGGAGGTGAATGGAAAGTTTGTTAACGGCAAACCAAGCGCCTTGGAGGCGACGTACACCTGGAAGAGCGAGCAAGATTTCGAGCGTTTCATGCGCTTTGCCCAGAGATATGCCGATTCCTCAGGTCTTGGTTATTCCCAGGATTCAGGCGAAGCTGCAGCTAATGATGATGAGAACGGGTGAGGCTCCAACATTGGCTTGGACTTTGCGCCATTGTTGCCACCGGGCTTTTGTTCTGGAGCCTGCGTGAAGTCTTAATCCATCTTTTTGCGGCCATTGTTTTAGCAATGGCTCTGTGCACGCTTGTTGGAGCTCTTCGTCAGCGCTGGAGAATCCCCAGACCGCTGGCGCTCTTGATGTGCATTTTGGGGTTAGTGCTGACGGTTGGGGTTGGTTTGACCGTGATTGTTCCCCCTTTCACCAGCCAGTTTCAACAATTGATTCTTCAGTTACCCGCCGCTGCGAAGGCGTTGAAAGAGTTAGTGCTTCAGGGGTTTTCGTCAGTCAGCGCGATGATCTACGGAAGCGCTGGCACCAGCGATTGGAGACAATTATTTTTCCCAAAAAGCTTCGCTGATGGACCCAGCGCACCCGAGATTGCATCCAGCGTGAGTGGAGGACTGGCAAGGATTCTTGGTTTAGCAGGCAATCTTGGCAGTGGTTTGATACAGCTTTTGTTCGTTTTTGCTGTCACGTTGATGGTGGCAGTTCAACCCCATGCCTACAAAAATGTTGGCATTCAATTGCTTCCGTCGTTTTATCGAAGGCGAGCCCGTGTGATCCTGGGCATGTGCGGTGATGCACTCAGTAGCTGGATGATTGGGGTTCTAATCAGCTCGGTTTGTGTTGCTGTACTGGCCGGAATAGGTCTCTCTCTTCTGGGAGTGAAGTTAGTCATGGCCAACGCACTTTTAGCTGGCTTGCTCAACATTATTCCGAATGTTGGCCCCACACTCAGCACTATTTTCCCGATGTCTGTGGCTCTTCTTGATGCCCCGTGGAAAGCATTGGCTGTCTTGGGCCTTTACATCGTCGTCCAACAACTTGAAAGTTACGTCATTACTCCCTCGGTGATGCAGCGACAGGTCAATTTGCTGCCAGGCCTCACTCTTGCTGCCCAGTTTTTGTTCACCGTTCTGTTTGGTCCGCTGGGATTGCTTCTAGCCCTGCCATTAGCGGTTGTTTTGCAGGTGCTGATTCGTGAAGTGATCGTTCACGATCTTCTGGATCCGTGGAAACGGCAACGATTGCTCTCATGAATGCTCGCACGCTGCTGATTGCGCTCACGTTCACCCTGCTCACACTCCTGATTTGGCAGCTGCGCTGGGTGTTGCTGATTTTGTTTGGCGCCGTGGTGTTGGCCGTGACACTCGACGTTCCGGTCAAGAAATTAATGGAACGCTTCGGATTGAAACGCCAAGTTGCTCTTCTGCTAGTGCTGATTGCTCTGTTCTTGGGGGGAATGTTGGTTGTTCAACTGCTTCTCCCAGAACTGCTGGGTCAATTCGAACAACTCACTGCTCTGCTCCCCAATCTGATCAACAAAATCAGATCAATCATCTCCAGCCAACCGAGTCTGCAAAATCTCGATATCAGCCCATCTGAATCGCTCAGCTGGCAGGGCATTCAGCCAGTTGGGGCTCAGCTTCTTGGTTATGCGGGAGGTGCTGCAAATGCCTTGGTGCAAGTGCTCTTGATGAGTCTTCTGGCGATCTTGCTCGCGCTCGACCCGAACTCTCACCGGCAGATGCTGATTGCCTTCAGCCCTCGCCCAGCCCGCGCTCAGGTTACGGAATTGCTGGATCGCTGCCGTGACGCTTTGGGCGGATGGCTTGCAGGCATGACGATTTCAGCAATGGCTGTGTTTGTTCTCACCTGGACGGGGCTGGCCATTCTTGGTGTTCCGTTGGCTCTTCTCAGTGGTTTGCTGTGTGGCCTGCTCACCTTTGTGCCGACGATCGGGCCGACCGCAGCGACTCTTCTCCCGATGGGTATTGCCCTTCTGATCTCTCCCACACTGATGATTCAGGTGTTGGTGTTGCGACTAGCGCTTCAAAACATTGAAGCCTTTTTGGTCACCCCTGTGCTGCTCAGCCGAACAGTGAATCTTCTGCCAACGGTGGCACTGACGGCCCAACTCAGCCTGGGAGCCCTGCTTGGGCTGCCAGGTGTGTTGCTTGCTTTGCCACTTGTTGTTGTCCTACAGGTGGTTATGCAGCAAGTGGTGATTAAGAAAGTGATGGATCCTTGGTGATTAACCCCCGTACTGCCACCCAGTGCTGCTGAGCTCGAGTGCAGAAGCGTCACGATGCAGAACCGCTGATTTCACTTCCCCCAGAAAGACAGTGTGATCTCCATAGGCCAGCTCTCCTAACAGCTCACATTCCACTGCACCAAGACCATCCTTAAGTATCGGCAAGCCAAGCTCACCAGTTGAGAATGGTGCGGCTTCAAAACGTCCTCCGACCGCTTTCTGTGGTTTGAAAAAGACAGCAGCCAAATCTTTCTGATCGGCAGCTAATACATTTAAAGAGAAGCGGCGTGTGCGTTGAATCATGCCGTTGCTGGTGCTATCTGCACGAACGGCCATCACAACCAGAGGTGGATCGAATGATCCTTGGGTGACCCAGCTAGCAGTAAAACCATTCACCTGATCGCCTTCTGCGACGCCACAGATGAACAAGCCGTGCGGGATTTTTCTAAGCAGAGTTTTTTTGGCGTCAAGATCAAGCGACATGGTTGTGTTGAGGCGGTGAACCAAACTTAGGAGTCAGACCTCAAACCGACGCGAGGACCGTAACGACGCCACATTGAGGGGAGGAGGACAATCACGAGCACAGCAAGAAGATGATGCCGAATCGCAAAGATCAAGCTTGTGAGCGTGAAGTGATCAAGTAAGAGCTGAATCTCCACGCGTAGATCCAATAGGGCCAGGATGGCCAACAAGAGAGGCACCCAGCGTTGGGACGAGCTGCTGGGTGTTAATGCCAAATCAGGCACCTGCTGGGCGTTGCTTGGGCCAGACACTGAGAAGCGATGGAGCTAGAGCAATACTCGACCAGCTCCCCACAATCACTCCGGTAGCAAGAGCAACTGCAAACCAGAACAGGGTGGATCCGCCAAACAAAATCAAACCCAAGAGGGGAAGCAAAGTTGTACCACTGGTGTAAAGGGTGCGGGTGAGAGTGGCGGAGACAGCACGATCCACCTGGGTCTCCAGGGGTAAATCGCTATCTTCTTTTTGGCGTTCCCGGATGCGATCAAAGACCACCACGGTGTCATTCACTGAGTAGCCAGCGATGGTCAGCAGCGAAACGGCGAACAAACTATCAACTTCCAGCCCGCTGATCAGTCCAAGCCAGGCGAACAGACCACAAACAATCAAGACATCATGTCCTAAAGCCACGAGGGCTAGAACGGCATAACGCCCGTCGTAACGAATGCTGATGTACAAAGCGATGCCTGCAAACGCGACCAGCAAAGAGATCAAGCTGCTGCGAAGCAATTGACCCCCGAGACTTGGACCAATAGTGTCGACAGATTGGCCACCAACCACAAAAGGACCAGCAATTGGTTCGAGAGCGACGATGAGGGCTTGTCCTTCTGAGGCGGTAACAGCGGGCATCCGCAACACAACCGATTGGCCCCTATCCAGTAACTGAACCCTTGCTGAAGAAAGATTAGGGAGATCTTTCATGTTCTCGTTGTTCTGAGAAATGATCTCTAGCTGCTTCTGAATGTCGATCGCCTTGAGGTCGGGGCAAGTCTCGGAGCACTGTCTCTCAAGTTGAATCTGGGTTCCACCTGTGAAATCAAGACCAGGTCTTAAAGGAGAGCGAATCTGAGGATTCGTCCAACTGAGAACCACTCCCAGGATGCTGATGATCAGCACAATGAGCGAAATCAACCAAACCCTTCGTCGTTGACGACTCAGGGGAAAACGCAAGGGGCGTTCTTGACCAGTTGAAGAGGACACAGCCATGGATCAAGCAGCGGAGGAAGGCAGTTGCCCTTCGGGCAGAAAATTGGTTGGTCTACGCAGTGCCTGGTAACTCATCAAGAAGCGCAAAAGGGTGCGGGTGCACGTCAGCGCCGTGAACAGGCTGAGCAACACACCGATTCCAAGCGTTGCAGCAAAACCTTTCACCAGACCCGTTCCGAGGAAGAACAATGCTGCGCAACTAATCAGCGTGGTGATGTGACCATCAACAATCGAAGAAAAAGCTTGTGAGAATCCAGTTTCGATGGAACGGATCAAAGTGTTACCTCGACGTAACTCGTCTTTGATCCGCTCAAAAATCAACACGTTTGCATCGACAGCCATGCCAATACTGAGGATGAATCCAGCTGTTCCAGGCAAGGTCAGTGTGACTGGTATCAGTGCGTAGGCCGCGAGGTTGAACAGGGCGTAAAGACTGAGAGCTACGACAGCCACCACCCCTGCTAGCCGATACACGAGCAGCATGAAAATGGCAACCAAAATCAACCCTGCCAGAGCAGCAATGAGGCTGCGACGCACATTTTCGGCTCCGAGACTGGGGCCGATGGTTCTCACTTCGAGAATTTCCACCGGTAAGGGCAGGGAGCCACCGCGGAGCTGAACTTCAAGATCTCGTGCTTCTTCAGCGCTGAAATTACCAGTGATCACGGCAGATCCTCCCGTGATACCAGCCGCCTTGAATTGGTCGCCAACGCTGGCTTCGCTGATTGGTCGGCCATCCAGCACGATGCCAAGCAGGCGTCCGGTACCAGCAATGGAGCGGGTGAGTTCAGCAAATTTGTCGCCCCCCTCTCGATTGAATGTGAGGGTGACCTCCCAGCTGCTGCCATTTTGCTGTTGTTGTCGACCTGCTGTGACGAGATCCTTGCCGGTTAATGCAGCAGGCTCAAAACGATCAACAATCTCTTGATTGGCACGGGTTAGAAGTTGTTCCAATTGCTCTTGCTCCGAAGCCGCACTTCCCTCAAGACCCAAAGCTTTCTGAGCCTCGGCCAACTGCTCAGGGGCGAGTTGATTGTTTTGAGCGTCGGACTCTGACGTTTCCTTGGTTTTGTTTAAAGCCAGAACGCTTTTCAGCTGCGCTCTGAGTTGGATCAAATTACGCAATTCATCTTCTGTTCCCGGCTTCTGTGCGCGAAACTCAAGCAAAGCCGTACTTCCGAGCACACGGGCTGCTCTGGATGGATCGGTGACTCCTGGCAGCTGCAGTACCAGTTGGTTGTCACCCACGGTCTGAAGGGTCGACTCAGCGACACCAAGGCCATTCACTCTGCGATCCAGAACAGCCTTCACCGCTTCCAGTTGCTCAGGTTTCACTTTGGTGATGTCCCCGGATGGCTGCACCTCCAAGGTGAGCTGGGTTCCTCCACGCAGATCAAGCCCAAGTTGAAGTGGGAAACTTGTGAGTACGGATCCAGCAGCAATGGCCAGAGCAAGTATGAGGGCGAACCACCCTTGTTGACGGGCCATGAATTCAGAGCCCCGTGCGCACAATGGCCTGGGCTGTTTCCACAATTTGGTGGGGCTGAATGATGGTCAGGTTTTCAAGATTGCCGTTGTAAGGAGTTGGAATGTCCTGACTAGATAAGCGGATCGGCCGAGCATCAAGATCGTCGAAGCAATGTTCTGTGATCAGTGCGATCAATTCTGCGCCGATCCCACCTGTTTTCATGCATTCTTCAACCACGATCACTCGGTGTGTCTTACGGATTGATCGAGCGATCGTATCCATATCAAATGGCTTCAGACTGATGAGATCAATTAATTCAGCATTGATGCCATCGGCCTCAAGCTGCTCCACAGCCTTCAAGCAATGATGTCGCATTCGTGAGTAGGTCACGATCGTGACGTCACTGCCTTCTTTGACAAGATCTGCTTGATCAAGAGCGCAGGTGTAATCGCCTTCCGGCAGCTCTTCCGTGAGGTTGTAGAGCAACACGTGTTCAAAAAAGAGCACTGGGTTGTTGTCCCGGATCGCAGCCTTCATCAGACCCTTGGCATTTGTAGGAGTGCTGCAAGCCACGATCTTGATTCCAGGAACTGCATGGAAATAGGCCTCAAGCCGCTGACTATGTTCAGCTCCAAGTTGACGGCCAACGCCACCTGGACCACGCACCACTGTTGGGATGGTGAAATTCCCGCCACTGGTGTAGCGAAGCATTCCCATGTTGTTGGAGATCTGGTTGAACGCCAAAAGAAGGAAGCCCATGTTCATGCCTTCCACGATCGGCCTCAGCCCTGTCATGGCTGCTCCCACAGCCATGCCTGTAAAGCTGTTTTCAGCAATTGGGGTGTCGAGCACTCTCAACTCGCCGTATTTCTCGTAGAGATCCTTGGTGACCTTGTAGGAGCCTCCGTATTGGCCTACGTCTTCGCCCATCACGCAAACGTAGGGGTCTCGAGCCATTTCCTCGTCGATGGCCTCACGAAGTGCGTTGAAGAGAAGCGTCCCAGCCACGGCGTTGCTGCAATCCCGGCCAAGCCGGCGTGAGTGGCCAAGCTATCTCAGCAGAGAAAAATCAGCCTCCTGCAGCAAAAGTTGTGAGCAGGAGAACTGAGAGGAGTAACCCCGGCGAGAGCAGCAGTATCAGCTGACCAAGATCGTGAGGAGTCATCACCAAAGACCGCCTATGGCAGTTCAGGACAGTGTTTTGAGATTAGACAGTATCGGCTTCTTTGCTTGTGAAAAGACTGCGAATAAAGACTAGGAAGAGGCCGATCCCTATGAAAGCAAAACTGAAGGTGGCTAGGAAACACATTCCTATGAATAACGTTTTGATCGCTGAGGCGATGCTTTGAGCGATAGGAGAGCTGAATGAGGGTGGACGTTTTGCGAAATAAGCAATCATTCCTTTGCTGAGTCCGAAACTGAGCCAGCTCAGCATCAAGCTCGTCAGGGATCCAGATAAAAAACTAATCGGTCCTTTCTTGCGCTCTGAGGTCACCTCTTCTGTCTGGATGTCGTTGTTGCTCATGACAGCAGCTTGGCTCCATGTCCGAGAAATGAACAACTCCATGCCGTTAAACCGGCACGCTCAAATTGATCCAGGGCTCCATCCAGAGCTTGATCCGCATCTGCGCGATTTTGAAAGAGAGCAAAACAACTAGGTCCAGATCCGCTCATGGCTGTTCTGAGTTGCCCGGGGAGTTCCTGGAGTAAGCCAATCCCCCTTTGCACTGATGGTGTCTTTGGTGCCACAACATCCTGTAAGTCGTTACGCAGAGGGGGCGGCACAACCGATCGAACAGGGTGCAACCATGACGATTCACGCAGAAGCTGTCGTCGCTCAGCAAAGGCCTCTTCATCGATTAGATAGTGATCACCCTTGAGGCGACGACATTCTCCGTAGGCCCAGGGAGTCGACACGCTGACGGTTGGATCCTTGACCAGCACAACTCCGAGGGAATCTGCCCCAGCCTGGACGGATTCGAGAGTCTCCCCACGACCGAAACAGAGCTGTATTCCTCCGGCAAGACAGAAGGGCATGTCGGATCCAAGCTCAGCCGCCAGTGTTCTCAATTCCTCCTGCGTGTGTCCGAGCCCCCAAAGTGTGTTGAGTGCGATCAGAGCTCCTGCTCCATCACTGGATCCTCCAGCAAGACCAGCACCAATCGGGATGCGTTTGCTGAGATGAATGTGTGCACCAAGCTCATTAAAACCAGACCGCTGCCGAAGTAATTCGGCAGCACGTGTTACCAGATTGTCACTGCCACAACTAAGTCCAGGTTGATCACAGCTCAGTTGAATCAAGCCATCAGCACTGTTGGAACACTCCAATTCGTCTGCGAGGTCGATGCTTTGCATCACCATGGCCAATTCGTGAAACCCATCCGGTCTCTGACCGAGCACCTCAAGATGGAGATTAATTTTGGCGGGAGCGGTGACGCGAACGGTGGCGGTCATCCGATCAAGCAGCAGAGTCGGTTTGATTCAAACCCTTCGCCAGCGCAACCCAAGCTTCTGGGGCCACCTCTTGCGGGCGTTGCTCAAGACTGATGCCTGCCGCATTTGCCAAGGTTTGTAATTGGTCTAAAGGGCATACCGGAGCCAGTGTGTTGCGCAGCATTTTGCGGCGACTCAAGAAGGCCATCTTCAGCAGATGTTCCACCCCATGAGCCATGGCGGAGATTGGGCGCAGTTCAGCAGGGAAGGGATCGATGCAGATCACCTCGGACTGCACTTTTGGTGGTGGTTGAAAGCATCGTGGTGGGACGTGGCACACCTGGGTGCATCGCCCTAGCAACTGCATGCGAACACTTAAAGCACTGAAACTGCTATGCCCAGGACGAGCACAAATGCGTGCAGCGACCTCTTGCTGCACCAGTAGGACAAGGCGTTGGTACGGAGGATCGACAGGATGGTCAAGACGGCCGATAAGACGATTCAACAATGGCCCTGTGATGTTGTAAGGGATGTTGGCCACTACTTTCTCGGCTGGTGATCCATCGCTCAGTTCCAGGGGGACTGAAAGCACATCTCCTTCCTGCAGCGAGAAACGGGGATTGCCCCCAAATCGCTCTTGAAGTCCAGCCACCAGGTCACGGTCAAGCTCCACGGCATGGATCGCTGCTGCCTTTGAAGCGATCAGACGTTCGGTCAGGGCTCCACGACCGGGGCCTATTTCTAAAACGCGATCTGTTTGTTGCAACTCAGCGGCCTGCACAATTCGATCGAGTACTCGCTCATCTTTCAGCCAGTGCTGTCCGAAACGCTTACGAGCGGTGTGGCCTGAAAACGTCATGAAGATCCCAGGCTTCCTTCACTGTGCCTTAAGCAGGATTTGAGCACGAGGGTGAGAGAGGACGGCAAATGTTTCTGTGGACTGGTCGAAAGCTGCGGTTGAATTGCGACTTCTCGCTTCTGTTTTGGCTACAGCGGATTCGTTTCGATCAAACGATCCCTCAGAACTGATAGTTCACACCAAATTCCTCCCGAAGAAAAAAGTGGGAAGGTCCTTAAACCGAACTATTGATTACGGTTGGCCCCTCTGTCGAGCTGGATCTGGCAGCACTAGACCGATGGTTCCCCTTCGAGAAACCCATGGTTACCAAAACCCATGCTGCACCAATGATCGATATTGGAATTCCAGACGCGCAACGAGAAGAGATTGCAACTGGACTTGGCCATTTGTTGGCTGACACTTACGTTCTTTACGGCAAAACACACGGCTTTCACTGGAACGTGACAGGACCGATGTTCAGTTCGCTTCATCTGATGTTTATGGGGCAATACACAGAGTTATGGAATGCCCTGGACGTCATTGCAGAACGCATTCGCGCTCTGGGTGTGGTTGCACCTCATGGAGGAGCGACCCTGGCAAGCCTGGCCTCTATTAAGGAAGCGGCGAAACAACAGCCAGCAGCGCTCGACATGGTGCGTGAGCTGGTTGCTGGTCATGAAGCGGTTGCTCGTACTGCTCGCAGCATTTTTGCTTTGGCCGAAGCTGCAAGTGATGAACCCACTGCTGACCTCCTGACACAACGCCTTCAGATTCATGAAAAAACTGCCTGGATGTTGCGCAGCCTCCTTGAAAGCTAGTGCGCATTAATTAACAGCGACTGGCTTCTGATTCCATGCAAAGAGGACTTTTCGAATTTCTTTTTGAAAAGGCATGACACGGGTCTTGCTTTGAGCGTTGACCTCGATCCCCATGCATGGTTCAGGCAAACTTAGGATCGATTTCTGGTAGCGCAAGCATCAGCTCTGACGCTTGCGCTGAACCATCAAGCAATTAGATCTGTTATGGGAGCGGACTTCGTGGCTGTACTGATTGA
>TARA_B100001093_G_scaffold354593_1_pt1 | contig 19385 bp, 17 predicted proteins | sample TARA_B100001093 | Tara Oceans TARA_B100001093 (sample SAMEA2623116) | marine metagenome | biome: marine biome (ENVO:00000447); feature: surface water layer (ENVO:00002042); material: "saline water (ENVO:00002010), including plankton (ENVO:xxxxxxxx)" | depth 5 m
TTTTCGCCCCCCTCGCTCACTGCTGAGCAGTACGACGCCATCTTGGCTCGAGAGCGGGAGTTGGGTGTTCACCCCGTTGACGGTCTCGAGCTCGAAGTGTGCTTCGGGTCTGGGGATCAAATGAAGGTCACCGTGGTCTACGAGTCCATGGAAGCCATGGAGCGTCACGCCAAGGGACTGACTCCCATTCTCGAGGACATGAGCATCGACCCGGGCGAGCCTGAGGTCTTCGAAACACATAACCTCATCCGACGAGGCGAGTAGCGCTCGGCGGCGCCTCTGCGCCGTGGCGAATCGCATCACCGTACCCGAGTGATCGGATCGGGCCATCTTGGCGGCTGAAGGAGCCTGATAGGCACCTTGTCGGTGCGCAGGGTCTGGCTCACCGTTGAGATATGCAGCGTGAATTAGGCGCCGGCGACTTGTCGCACGCCGTGTCTGATCGCAAGAGTAAAAACCACCGATCTTCGGAGTGAATCGGGGGCTTTTGGAGCAGCGCGCAACGTCATCCTGCGTTTTTGGTCTCCTTGGAGTCGCGTCAGCAAAGTGCTCATGTCAGCGCCGGCGCTTGGCTACGACTGATGGGGGACTTTTCTGACGTATCTGCCGTTCACGGTGACGGCGACGTCAAACCTGGTCCCATCGAGCAGTGTCACTTCACATTTAATGTCTGACGCACTGACAGACCCCCGCTCCCAGGCGGGAACGGGGGTCTGTGCTGCTGAGTTTGACGCTAGGCCGCCTTCTTGGTCTCCCAAAAAATTCCTGCGATCTCGTCGATCTTTCCAAGAAGATCATCAGCGACAGCCGGATCCAGGGAGCCCTTGGTGCCTCCGGCCCCGGCGAGCTTGGTCGCTTGGTTGAACAGTTCGTTCAACTGCGGGTACTTCTCGAAGTGCGGGGGCTTGAAGTAGTCGGTCCACAGCACCCACAGGTGCTCCTTGACCATGTGTGAGCGCTCTTCCTTGATGGACACAGAGCGCGCACGGAACTCAGCGTCATCGGAGGCGTGGTACTTCTCCATGCAGGCCTTCACGGATTCGGCCTCCAGGCGAGCCTGGGAGGGGTCGTAGACGCCGCACGGCAGATCGCAGTGCGCATAGGCGGTGGTGCGGGGCTGGAGGGCCCGAAAGATGCTGTTGAGCATGAGACTCCTTCGAGGTGATGAATGAATGCCTGATCTGACCCTAGCGCCCGAGAACGGACTCGGCACGCGGCAGGATGGCAAGGTGCGCTCATTCACCACCGTCCGTGTTGTCGGTCCGTCTATGGAGCCAGCGGTGCGAAACGGGCAATGGTGGGTCGTGCGCAGGAGCGCGAAACTTCGGAACGGGGACGTTGTTCTCTTGCAGCACCCGGAGCGACGGGACCTAAGCGTGGTGAAGCGCTTGAGTCATCGAGAAGGCAATGGGTGGTGGGTGCTCGGTGATAACCCACACGTGAGTGATGACAGTCGGCACTTCGGGGCGGTTCCGGAGAACTTGATCATCGGGCGCTTAGTTTTCCGATATCGGTGAACGCTCGTGTTGTGGGTAGGACGGGAAGCCGCTCTTAGTCGTCGTCGCCTAAGCGCGCGAGCCAGGTGGCGAGTCGTTCGACCGGAACCTCGAAATCGGGGTGCAGGTTGACGAACTCCTGCATGCGATCTCCGAGCCAGTCGAAGGTGACTTCTTCGTCGCCTCGTCGGCGTTGCAGTTCCTCGATCCCTCGGTCGGTGAAGTACATGTCCGTGCCCTAAGCGAATGCCTGTTCGACCACGGCCTGCTGCTCGGCCACATGACGTTGGTGTGTGCCAACGGCCGGGGACGATGACGAAGGCCTCGTGACGCCTTCTATCGGGCGATTCACCATGGGTGGAGCGTTCATCGCCACGAAACTCCACGCCCCCTGGTTGGCGGGCTCCTCTTGAACCCACCGGATCTCGGCATTGGGGTACCGGTTGAGAACTTCCGCGAGACGGAAGGGGAGCGGGTAGAGCCGTTCGAAGCGCAGAATCGCGGTGTTGTGCAATCCATGTTCGTCGCGGTGCGCCGCGAGGTCGTAGTAGATCTTCCCGCTACACAGAAGAACCCGAGTGACCTCCGCACCCGCGTGCTCCGGGTCGAGCAGGATCGGCTGGAAGGTCCCGGACGTGAACTCGTCCTTGGTGGAGACGGCCTGCTTGGCGCGCAGGAGTGACTTCGGAGTGAAGATGATGAGCGGTCGGGTCAGACGGCTGAACACCTGCCAACGCAGAAGGTGGAAGTACGACGCTGGGGTGCTCGGCATCGCCACCGTCATGTTGTCTTGAGCGCACATCTGCAAGAAACGCTCGACGCGCGCACTCGAGTGGTCCGGCCCTTGCCCTTCTTGCCCGTGCGGCAGCAGGAGAGTCACGGCTGACCGCTGCGCCCACTTCTGCTCACCAGAGGAGATGAACTCGTCGGTGATTGTCTGGGCACCATTGACGAAGTCACCGAACTGCGCCTCCCACATCACCAGAGCATCAGGGCGGGCGACGGAGTATCCGTACTCGAAGCCCAGGGCAGCGAACTCGCTGAGGAGTGAGTCGTGGACGTAGAGCCTCGCCCCGTCGCGATAACACGACTTCAGCGGCTTGTATTGCCACCCTGTTTCGCTATCCACGATGACCATGTGGCGATGCCCGAATGTTCCGCGTCGAGAGTCCTGGCCGGCGAGGCGAACGGTGCGACCTTCCATGAGCAGGGAACCGACGGCCAGAGCCTCGGCCATTCCCCAGTCGATCGTGTCGTCGGAGACCATCTGCTCGCGACGCTGCAGTTGAGGCGCCAAGCGAGGATGCACGTGGAAATTGTCCGGCAGTGTGATCTGTGAATCGATAACTGTTTCGATCTGCTCGTGGCTGATGGCCGTGTCTACTTCGGTGAAGGGTGTCTGTGGGGTCAAGTCGAGTTGACCGGTCTCGATGATGTCCTTCGCGCGGTCGGCGAAATCCTCGGCGTCGTCCTCCGGGGTGTCTCTGGTTTCTTGGAAGACCCGTTCGAGTTGCTCCTGGAAGTGCTTGAGAGCTTGCTCGGCTTCGTCGACTGTGATGTCGCCGCGACCGATGAGCGATTCCGTGTAGTGCTTTCGCACCGAACGCTTGGCGTCGATGATCTTGTACATCCGAGGTTGAGTCAGCGACGGATCGTCCGCCTCGTTGTGGCCGCGCTTGCGATAACACACCATGTCGACGACCACGTCTTTGTGGAACGCCTGCCGGAAGGCGAAGGCGAGGCTGGCCACGCGAGCAACGGCCTCGGGATCGTCGCCGTTGACGTGGAAGATCGGCGCCTGCACCATGCGGGCAACGTCGGTGGAGTACACGCTGGAGCGCCCGTACTTGGGTGACGTCGTAAAGCCCACCTGATTGTTCACGACGATATGGACCGTGCCGCCGGTCCGGTAGCCCTGCAGTTGCGAAAGTTCGAGCGTTTCGGCGACGACACCCTGGCCGGCGAACGCGGCATCCCCGTGAATGAGCACCGGGAGAATGTCGTTCCTGCGTTCCTTCGGAAGCAGATCCTGCTTGGCTCGCACAATTCCCTCGAGCACCGGATTGACCGCCTCGAGGTGCGATGGGTTGGCTGCGAGGTACACGGACGTGTAGGCGCCGTCGGGCGTCAAGAACGACCCGGTGGTGCCGAGGTGGTACTTCACGTCGCCGGAGCCTTGGACCGAGTCGTCGCCGTAATCGCCCTCGAATTCGCGGAAGACCTGCGCGTAGGACTTGCCGGCGATGTTCGTCAGAACGTTCAAACGACCGCGATGGGGCATACCGATTGCAACTTCGAGGATGTCATCGTGCGCAGCGTCGGTGAGGATTTCATCGAGCAATGGGACGAGGGACTCCGCGCCTTCGAGTGAGAATCGCTTCTGTCCGACGTATTTGGTGTGCAAGAAGGTCTCGAGAGCTTCGGCCTCATTCAACTTGTTCAGCATGCGCAGCTGCTCGTCGCGGTCAGGCTTCACATGCGGAATCTCGACACGCTCTTGGATCCACCGACGCTGCTCAGGATCTTGCAGGTGCATGTATTCGATGCCGACCGTGCGGGTGTACGCGTCGCGCAGCACGCCGAGAATCTCCCGAAGTTTCATCAGGGCGCGACCGCCGAAGCCTCCGGTGGGGAACTCCCGGTCGAGATCCCACAGTGTCAACCCGTGGCTGAGCACGTCGAGGTCGGGATGAGAACGTTGCTCGTATTCCAGCGGATCGGTGTCGGCCATTAAGTGTCCTCGGACACGGTAGGCGTGGATGATCTCTTGCACCCGGACCGTCTTGTCCAGGTCCGTCTCGTGACTGGCTGAGATGTCGTTGGCCCAGCGAACAGGCTCGTAGGGGATGCGCAGGGAACGGAAGATCTCGCCGTAGAAGTCCTCTTCGCCGAGAAGAAGTTGATGAATGCGGCGCAGGAACTCACCGGATTGCGCACCCTGGATGATGCGGTGGTCGTAGGTGCTCGTGAGAGTCATGATCTTCGACACGGCGTTCCGGACGATCGTCTCCGTCGATGCGCCCTGCCAGTCCGCCGGGTACTCCATCGCTCCGACCCCAACGATGCACCCCTGTCCTTCCATCAGGCGGGGGATCGAATGGTTGGTGCCGATCGTTCCCGGGTTCGTCAACGAGACCGTGGTGCCAGCGAAGTCCGTCACCTCGAGTTTGCCGCTGCGGGCGCGCCGGACCACGTCTTCGTAGGCGGCCCAAAAAGCGGCGAAGTCCATCCGCTGTGCACCCTTGATGTTCGGAACAAGCAAGTGCCGCGTGCCATCGTCTTTCGCGAGGTCGATTGCCAAACCGAGGTTCATGTCCTCGTTGCGGAGTACGGCGGGCTTGCCATCCACCTGGGTGAAGCCGTAACCCATCTCGGGCATCGTTGCCATCGCTCGCACCACCGCGAAGCCGATGACGTGGGTGAGCGACACTTTGCCGCCTCGCCCGCGCGATAGGTGGTTGTTGATCACCACCCTGTTATCCATCAGCAACTTCACCGGCACCGATCGCACGCTGGTGGCGGTGGGCACCGAGAGGCTGGCCTCCATGTTCGTCACCACGCGACCGGCTGCTCCGCGAAGCACCTCTGGTTCAAGCACGGACGCATCGGTGCTGTCGTCTGACGGTGGCGTGGCGGCGTCCGGCGGGGGTGTTGACGCGGGCGTTGAGGCAGGCGTCGACGGGGCTGGGGAAGTCGTCTGTGTCGATGTGCTCTGCTCGGGTGCAGTGGGGGCCGGGGCAGCAGCGGCGGCGGCGTGCGGCACGGCCGCGGGTGAGTATTCCACCGGAGCGTAGTCTTCGAAGAAGTCCCACCACGCCGGATTGACGGAGTTCTTGTCCCTCAGGTACTGCTCGTAGATCTCGTCCACCAACCACTCGTTGGGGCCGAAGCGACTGACAACGGAATTGGGGGGCTCGCTCGCCACGGAGGCGTTCCTCTCACGTGCAGATGGGTGTAGTTCCAACAGTAGCCCTCGGCGCCGGCACGAACGCGTCCGGATGCAGGTCCCGCCGACAGGCACCACAGTTGCGCCATGGGGTTCATCGGGTCAAACACAGTGGCGCTGGTGACCGGAGGCAGTCGAGGTCTCGGACTGGCGGCGGCGCGAGGGATCGGCCGCCGGGGCGCCCGCGTCATCGTGCTCGGTCGAGAAAACTCGCGCGTCACGGCTGCCGCAGCAGAGCTCGTCGACGACGGTGTGGAGGCAATCCCCGTGGCGGCGGACGTAGCAGACCCGGCATCGCTCGCTCAGGCTGCAGACGCAGTCGCCCATGTCGGACCACCGGATGTTCTGGTGCTCTCCGCCGGAGTGATGTCAGCCAAGATGACACGCACCATGCGCACCAGCCCCGATGAATGGCAACGCGTCATGAGCATCAACCTCGACGGCGCCTTCTACAGCATCGAGACGTTCGCGCAGGATCTTGTGAAGAACCGCTCCGGCAGGGTGATCGCTTTGTCTGCGTGCCTGGGTCGGTTCACCGGGCCCGGAACGAGTGGTGGGTTGGCTCCGTATCGAATCTCGAAGGCGGGGGTGAACGCGTTGGTTCGCAATTTCGCCGCCGAGATGCAATGGGGGCAACGCGGCGTCCTGGTAGACGCCGTATGCCCGGGGCATTGCCGGACCGACATGGGTGGACCCGACGCTCCGCGATCCGCAGAGGAGGGCGCCGAAACGATCGTGTGGCTGGCCGATCGAGACGCAACGGATGATGAAGGCAACGTCGTTCCGACCGGCGTGCTGTGGGAGGACAGGCAGATCGTTCCGTGGTGATGGATCAACGCTAGGCGCAATGCCCTGTCAGGCGATCATCCCCGGCTTGTTGCCCTTGCCCGCAACGCGACCACCGGCCGATTCCCACGCGGCCAATCCACCGGACAGGCTGTAAGCCTCGATGCCCTGCTCGCGAAGAAGCCGAGTAGCGGACTTGGAGCGCGAGCCTGTTCGACAAGCGACGACGACGGGTCGGCCTTTCGGAAGTCGTTTGGGTGCCTGGGCGGCGACGTTGGCGGCCGGGACGTGCACGGCACCGGGGACCCGTCCGGCGTTCCATTCAGAGTTGTCCCGGACATCCAGCATGGTCGCTCCCGCACTCAACATGTCCATTGCTTCTGACGGCTTGACCGACGGCAAAGTGAAGCGAGAGAACAGACCCAGGGAACGACTGTAGGCGACGGTGTCCCCTATGCATCCATGTTGGTGGCCGCAAAAGTGGAGAACACGCACGCCGGCTGTATCTCGACGGGGGGTCGGCAACGTACATTGCTCCCGTGACTTCCTTGGGGGGCCCCATCTCGCGACGCCTGCGCTCAGCGGCCGCTGTGGCCGTGGTTTTCGGCGTGCTCGCTGCGGCATCGCCCGGTGCCGTGGTTGCCGATGAGTCTGCTGACACGGACTCGGTGGAATCGACCTCGTCGCCGAGTGCGAGTCCGACCGTCGATCCGAGCGTCGATCCGAGCGCTGATCCTGGCTCAGAGACCAATGTGGAGCCGACGCCCGAGGCCGTGCCCGATCCGTCGGTTCCTCCACCTGACGCAGCGCTGCCGCTTCGGCCCGTGCTGATCGCAGTGACGCCCGCAGATGCCAGCGCGATATCGACTTACCTGCCTGTCGACGACCCCTCGGTGACCGGTTATCAGATCTCGCCGGATGGCTATTTGTGGTTCGACTGTCCAGACCTCAGCGGCACCTGCGGGCTCTCGTCTCTGACCAACGGTCGGGAATACCGAGTGTCGCTGCGATCAACGGGCCCGACAGGTCAGTCCGCCCCGTCCGGTCCAATCGCCACGATTCCCACCGCCTCCGACTGGGCCAAGCCGAAAGTCCTGCCCAAACCGCGCAAGCGGGTAACGGCGACGTTCGAGGCAGCGGGCAACGGCCTCGGAGTTTCCGGAAGCCGGGTCAAGTTGGGAGTCGGCACCCTGCCGCGCCTGCGATTCAGCGAGAACATCACGAACAAGGCCGCTGTTGAGCGTCACCTGCAGGTGGCTGCGACGACGCCGAGTGGGCGCACCGTGAATGTCCCTGGAGCCTGGGGGTGGATCAGCGACGAAACGGTGGTGTTTCGACCGAAGAACTACTGGCCGGGGAACTCCACCATTCGGATCACGTCGACGGTGAACGACACCGTGTTGGGCAAGTCCGGCAAGAAGTACCTCGTCGGCTCGAAGGCGCTGCGTAAGACGTATGTCTTCCGGACCGACCGTTCGCTCATCGCGACCGTCGATGGTGCGAAGAAGACGATGACCGTGCATGTCAATGGCAAGAAGCGGGAGAATTTCAAGGTGTCGCTCGGGAAGTGGGGTTGGGAGACACGCAACGGCGCGAAGGTCATCAGCACCGACAAAGAGGACTACAAGGTCTACCGAAGTGAAAGCTTGGGGTTGGACCCGGAGGTCGAGTTCTACGAGCTGCCGTCAAAGTGGAACACCCGCTTGACACCGTCGGGTGAGTTCCTGCACACCGCGTCGTGGGCATACGGCCGACTCGGCCGCTACAACGGGTCGCACGGCTGCACCAACATGTTCGAAGATGACGCCAAGTGGATCTTCGACAACACGATCCCCGGTGATGTCGTCAACTACATCAAGACCGGCGGCGACATGATGGAACCGTGGAATGGCCCCGGTGGACTGTGGAATATTCCGTGGAATCGTTGGATGAAGAAGTCTGCGCTATCCAATGCCAGCGGCAAGGCAGACACGACGAGCGACGACGGCTCTGTCGATGATGTGCGCCCCGACGGCGCATGACGGACCGATTCACTGACGCCTGCCGCATCGACGAGACAGAGCCCGGCGCGTTTTCGTGGGATGTTCCCGCTGGTTGGCTTCAGGGCCGCGGGGCGTGGGGGGGTCTTGTCATCGCTGCATCCGTCAACGCCGTCGAGGTAACGCAGCAGCAAAGCGCCGATCGGCGCGTGCGCAGTGTGACCGCCCATATGTTCGGACCCTTGCCTGCCGGTACGGCACGCATCGATGTGGTGCCCCTTCGCGTCGGATCGGCGATGACTACGTGGAAGGCAAGCGTCACCGGATCCGACGGCGCTCTTGCCGCGCACACGGTGATCATCACGGGAACTCCGCGTGCTGGGGACATTGCTCAGCCGTGGGGCACGGCGTCGATGCCTGACTTCCCCGAATGGCGTGCGGTCCCGAGCCTCCCGGTGGGTCCTCCTATGGGTCCGGAGTTCGGATTGCACATCGGCTACCGACCCGCGGTCGGCGTACCCGGCTCGGGAGATAGTCCTCAGGCTCTCGGATGGGTGTCGCCCGTTCCCGACCCTGAAGACAATGCCGAGCCATGGACAGCCGGAATCACTCTGGGGCTGGTTGATGCGTGGTGGCCGGCCAGTTACGTCGCCATGACCGACTTGCGTCCGATGGCCACTGTGTCTTTCAGTGCACATCTGCTTTTTCCGCCGGAGGCACTTGATCCGCAGCAGCCCCTGGGATTCGAAGCGTGGGTGTCGTCGATGGAGGAGGGGTTCACCTCGGAAACTCGGCGACTGTGGTCACCGGACGGTCGACTGGTCGTGGAGAATCACCAATCGATAGTCGTGATCAAGTAGCACACTCAAAGCCGATGCTTCGGCGATCTTGCGCTACGGCGACGGGTAGCGCTGCGCAAGCTCGATCACTTTCTCCACGTATTGCTCGGTCTCGGGAAACGGCGGTACGCCGTCGTACTTGCGAACCGCGCCGTGGCCGGCGTTGTAGGCGGCGAGGATGTTGTGCAGCGGGGTTCCCGAAACGGAAGACACCAGTCGTCTGTTCAGGCAATTCAACTCCGCTGCTGACGGAATCGCGTCGCGTGGATCCCACACGTCGCGGACGCCATCGCCGTTGGCGTCCAGACCGTATTGACTCCACGTACTGGGCATGAACTGCGCGATGCCTTGAGCTCCCGCGGGGCTCTGTGCGTCCGCCTGCCATCCACTTTCCACGGCGATCTGCGCGGCGAGAACTCGAGAAGGCACCTCCGGGCAGCGTTCGGCTGCCTTGTCGATGAGTTCTTGGTAGGCCTCGGGAATGGTCGGAGTGCCTCCGAGTTTCCCCACGTCGCGGGCCTGCTGAATCTTGTTCCAATCGGCTAGGCCGAATGCATGAAGCAGGCCCAGCCCAACTCCGAGACCAACAACCGCGATCAGCGAAAGTCCGACGATCCAGGTCACGATCGAACGGGAAATCCCGGATTGTTCGGGGGAGCGGAGGGGAGCCATGACGTCTCAACGGTAACCCAGGCTCGTGAGCATCCCGCGTACTCTCAGAGCATGGCTCCGGAATCGTCGCCTGAGAACGAAGGCGTCCAGGACATCGACGTTCCTGCTCTCGAGGGCATGTTCACCAAGGAGTTGTCCACCGCTTTCGCAGCCCTAGGTTGCTTCAACCTGGCGATCTTTGGAGCCACGGGGGCAGGCAAATCCACTCTGGTCAACGCTGTCTTTGGTCGAGATGTCGCCGATACCGGGGTGGGGGAGCCGGTGACGCGTGGCGTCGACTATCACCGTCGCGACGATGGCTTCTTGGGAATCTTCGATTCCGAGGGGTTCGAGACCGGGTCCGCCGGCGACCAGATCCTGGAAGGCCTTCGCGACGTCGTCGAAGCACGGCGGAGGTCTGCCATCGATCAGCAAATCCATGCCGCCTGGTACGTGGTGCGTTGGTCGGATCGACGCTTCGAGGAGGCGCAGGCAGCGTTCGTCCGACGCCTCGCCGAGCTGGGGCTCCCGGTGATCGTGGTGTTGACCCAGGTGCCCAGCAAGGACGGTCAGGCGCATCCACATGCGGTGGAACTATCGGACTTCATCACCGGTCTCGGATTACCGATTCGCGCCGGTGAGGCACCGGTCTTGACGAACGCGCTTGCGGACGACTTCACGCATGCACCGGAGTTCGGACTCGATCGGTTGCTGGACGCGACGTACGAGGTAGTCCCCGAAGCCGCTCAAGCGGCTCTCACCGCTGCTCAGCAGTTGGACATGGAGCGCAAAAAAAAAGCGGTAAAGGCGGTGATCAACCAGTCGATCACCGTCGCATCTGGAATCGGCGCCGTCCCGATCCCCTTCACTGATGCGGCGCTTCTCGTCCCCAATCAGGTAACGATGATCGCGCGGATCTCCGCCGCCTACGGACTTCCGCCGCAGCGCTCGAGGGCAATGGCGGTGGCGGGTTCGCTTATTCTGACGGGCGGGGCAACCATGGTGGGGCGTTACGTCGTCACCAATCTGCTCAAGTTCATCCCGGGGGGCGCGATCGCCGGATCCGCAATCTCGGCCACGGTCGCCGCGTCCTTGACCCGCGCCGTAGGAATCGCCTGGGCGAAGGTTTGCGAATACGCCTTGACCTTGCCCGAAGGTCAGCAGCAGGCTTTTTGGAGCAGCGGCGCCGGGCTGGAGAAGTTCCGTTCGGCACTCAGCGCGGGCTGAGGCTTGGGAATCCGATGACGCGGGTAACGAGCGGCTGTTAGCGTGCGGGCCATGCGGCGACTCTTGGGTATGGCAATGCTCGGCGGTGCGGTCGTTGGTGGCTGGTACCTGTGGCGCCGAATGACCGAGCCCGCTGCATCGCCGGAATGGCAGGCGATGGATTCGCCGATGATGCAGACCCCCGCGCCCACCACTCCACCCGCGACGTCAGCGGACGCGACGCCATCCACAGTTCCCGCGTCGACCGCGAAGAAGACAGGCGCCAAGAAGTCGACGGCGAAAAAGACGACCGCGAAGAAATCGACCGCGAAGAAATCGACCGCGAAGAAATCTACGGCGAAGAAGACAGGCGCATCCGAGGCAGCGGTGAAGAAGCCGGCTGCAGACTCGAACTCGTCGCCGCCGTCGAGCGCTCCCAGTGAGTCCGCGAACTCCTAGTCCTCGGCGCGAGAAGCACGGATCTGCAGTCATAGCCGATCCCCGTCCCCAGGGGGAATATCCCCACCACCCGTTCGCACTCTGCGAACGCCGTGAGTTCCCGATCGCATTTTGAGGTGAGTGCACGTAGCCTGAGGGTGGGAGGAATTATGAGATCGCCGAGGAAGTTGCTGACGTTTCACATCGATCCCGGCACGATCGCTCCTCCGCGCGTGCCGACGCTGGTGCACGCCTTCCAGGGGTTCGTGGATGCCGGCGGTGGTGTTCGGCAGGCAGCTGCTCACATCCGCGAGACCTGCACCACCGAGCTTGTGGCGACGTTCGACTCCGATGAGTTGCTCGACTATCGCGCTCGCCGCCCACGGATGACCTTCTCCTCGGACCATTTCTCCGCGGTGGAGTCGTCTCGACTCGAATTGAATCGAGTTGTCGATGCCGAAGGTCGCGACTTCTTCCTATTGGACGGTCCCGAGCCCGATTACCAGTGGAATCGCTTTCTGGCCGCGGTCGATCTTCTCGTCGATGAGTTTGGCCTATCCCACGCGGTGGGACTCACAGCTATTCCTTGGCCGGCGCCGCACACGCGTCCGATCGGCATCACGGTGCACGGAAACGACGCCGCATTGACGGCGGGCCGCAGCGCTGTTCTGGGCGATATCGAAGTTCCGGGGCACATGGGTGCGTTGCTCGAATTCCACCTCGGCCAGCGCAGCCTGTCATCGATCGGGGTGACGGCGCAGGTGCCCCACTACCTCGTGCAATTCGACTATCCGCGGTGCGCGATGGTGCTGATCGAGGGGCTTACCGAGGTGACCGGACTGCGCTTGACGGGCATGGGCCTGGAGTCCCAAGCCGAGAAAGCCGACGGCGAGGTCGCAGAGCAGTTGACAGGCAACGAAGAATTCGCCGCGGTCGTCAGCGTTCTGGAGACGCAGTACGACCAAATGATCGAAGCTCGCAGCGCGTTGACCAAGCCCAGCAGTGCCCCGCAGGGTGAGGTGCCCAGTGGTGACGAGATCGCCGCCCAGGTTGAGGAATTCCTCGCAGGCCTCGAAGGCTTGACCGATAAGGAAGAGAAGTCGGGCAACGACGACGCGCCTTAGAGTTGAGTGGATAGGCCGTCAGGATTCGTATCGGCGATCAACTCGAGCACACGGTCCCCGGCTCGGGCAGATCGCCGGTGAGCAGGTAGATGTCCGCGAAATTGTCGATGCACAGGTTGCTATCTCCATACACCGTGTGACCGTCACCCCGGTGGGTCAGGAGTCGACTGGTCGGTAGTTGGCCACGAAGCGCTTGCGACCATGCGTAGGGAGTTGCCGGATCGTAGGTCGTCCCGATGATCAAGATCGGCGCGTTCGTGGTCGAAGTCACCGGTGCTGGTGGTGTGTCCGAATGTCCAAACCATGTGCTGCAGGGGGCGTTGCCCCAGGACATCGCGACGGCCATCTCCGGCACACGGGCATCGGTCGACCAATCGGATGCCGCACGGCGCAGGCCTTTGATGCCCGGCGTCGGCGGATAGTCCCAGCACCCAATGGCGTAGAAGGCCGACGTGATTTTGCTGCCGAAGGTGTCAGGGCCGGTTTGATCATTCGCCAATTGTGCGAGCAACTGCAGAGTCGAACCGTCGCCGTCGAGCGCTTGGCTCAGTCCCGAACGCAGCGTCGGCCACAGATCGGTCGAATACATCGAGAAGAACACAGCGGTGAGGGCCTCGGATTGCACGAGGCGTCGGCTGCCATCCGATGACAGTGGTGCCTGGTCGAGTTGCACGAGTAGTCGGTTGATGGCCGAGAGCACTCCTGCCTGCGTTGTCGCTATGCAGTTCGAGCGTTGCGCGCAATCCGAGGCGAAGCGGGCTAGGGCTCGTTGGAACCCTGCTGATTGATCTTCGGACACTTCCATCGCGTTCAAGGATGGGTCGACCGCTCCGTCGAGAACCATGCGTCCAACGCGGTCCGGGAAGCGTTGTGCATACAGAGCGCCGAGTTCGGTTCCGTAGGAAAAGCCGAACCAGTTCAACTCGTCATCACCGAGGACGCGGCGAAGGATGTCCATGTCGCGCACGGTGTTCGCCGTGCCGACGGATCGCGCGAGAGCAGGATCGCGATCGAGGCACCCTTGGGAGATGCGATCGGCTCGGGAGAACAGTGTTCTGCGCTCACGGCCGGTGTCGGGGGTGATGTCGGTCCGATTCCAGCGCAGTATCTGCTTGTCGGTCAGGCAAGTGACGGGTGCGGACTGTCCGACTCCACGTGGATCGAATCCGACGATGTCGTAGACCGCTCGAACATCTGAGTCGATGGCCGTACTGAGGTATTCGGCGAAGTCCACGCCGCCCGCCCCGGGGCCACCGGGATTGACCAGCAGACTCCCGCGCGCATTGCCACTGGCGAGAATGCGAAGGACAGCGAGATCCAGGGTTCGGCCTGAGGGATTTCGGTAGTCCATCGGCACGGCGACCGTCCCGCATTCGGAGCCACCTGCAGCATCGTCACAGGGACCCCACGTGACCGTCTGGCCGTAGAAGCGCGCCAGATCGGCATCTGCCTCGTCCGCTGCAGCGGGGGAAACGATGATCGGGGAGACGATGACCGTGGAGCCAAGGAGGGCCGCGCCAGCGAAGCCACCGAGCCACCTGCGTGCCCGCCGCCTGGTGGCTGCCGGCGAACGCCTCATGGCTGAGACGGTATGTCATGGCATGCGCCTAGCCATGGTTACGACCGCTTTTTGGCGAAGAGGTGCGTGCGGCTACCGGTCGGGGAAGACGCCCGACGGCGGTACGGCGCCGGTCATGGCAGGCTAGGGGCTGACAGGACCTACTCCGGATCCGTCTCAGAAGGGGGCCACTCGGGTGAGCCAGGGCGTCAGCGCGGTCGATGACCTTCCAACTCCCTCGACGGGCAGTTCGGTATTCACCTTCACGGATACGGCCGTGCTCGCGGTGTCTGCGGTCGATGCTCCCGAGGTGATCACGTCCTCTGACATCGACGGATGGCTTGCTCCGGCGTATGCGAGTGCTGGCTTGCACGGAGGAATGCTCGAGCAGCTGGCAGGAATCTCCGAGCGTCGTTGGTGGCCTTCAGATGTGACATTCGCTGATGCGGCCGCGATGGCAGGCGCGAAGGCCATCGCAGAAGCTGGCGTCGATCCCCGGGCAATCGGTTTGCTGGTGGATACATCCGTGTGTCGTGAGCGGCTGGAGCCGCCCGCATCCGTCGACGTGCACCGTCAACTCGGTCTCTCATCGGCGTGTGTGAACTTCGATCTGTCAAACGCGTGCTTGGGGTTCATGAGCGGAATGCAACTCGCGGCCAACATGATCGACAGCGGGCAGATCGACTACGCACTGATCGTTGATGGTGAAGGCAGTCGTCAGCCTCAGCAGGCGACCATCGACCGTCTCAACTCTCAGGGAGCGACCCGAGAGGACATTGTGGAGAACTTCGCCACGTTCACGTTGGGCTCCGGGGGTGCGGCCATGGTCCTCGGGCGGGCGTCTCAGCATCGGGAAGGCCACAGGTTCCTCGGCGGTGTGTCGCGGGCTGCCACCGAGCATCACCTTCTATGCACGGGGGATCTGACGGGAATGTGCACCGACAGCCGTGCGCTGCTCGAAGCAGCGGTGGACCTTGCCGTGCTCACCTGGGCCGACGCCGCCGAGCACTTCGACTGGAGCGATCTCAGAATGTATGTGATCCATCAGGTGTCGAAGATCCACACCGAAGCGATCGCTCGTGCCCTGAACATCGATCCCGGACGTGTGCCGCAGACCTTCCCGACGCGAGGCAACATCGGACCGGCGTCGGTCCCCTTCACGTTGGCGACGAACTCCGAACATCTGGTGTCGGGGGACAGGGTCGCTTGCATGGGCATCGGCTCGGGTTTGAACGCCGCTGTCATCGACATCGAGTGGTGAAGTCGGCGCGGATTCCCGCTCGCACCGCACCTCCCGTGAAGGGGTTCGACCCAACGTGGTCCCGGATTGTCTTCATCGACGACGAGCGCATCAACAGCGACCGCATCGACGACGAAGGTGCGCACCGGCGGGCTGAGGCGTCGCAACTGGTTGACGAGATGCTAGGGATCCACGTTCTCGATACGAATCCCGAACACGTCGAACTCACCGTTGTGTGTGTTCATGGAAATCCAACATGGTCGTATCTGTGGCGCAACGTCGCTCAACAGGCACCGCCAACGGTGCGCGTCATCGCCCCCGATCACGTCGGCATGGGTTTCTCGGCGCGAAGCGGCGGTATCCGCCGACTCGATCAGCGTGTTCGGGACCTTTCAGCAATCGTGGGCAGCCTGGACGTTCGCGGGCCGATCGTCGTTCTCGCCCATGACTGGGGAGGCCCCGTCGCGCTCGGCTGGAGTGAGAACGTCATGGACGACGAAGACTCGCCGTTCTGGATAGCCGGCGTTGTACTGACGAATACCGCTGTGCACCAACCCGAGCATCGGGGCATTCCGTGGGTCATCGCCGCGACGCGCCTACCGGTCATCCGTGGAGTGATGACCCGCCGGACGAAGGGGTTTGTTCGAGCGACAACCCGAATCTCCCGAGTCGACGCCGAGACTGCGCGTGCGTTCCGAGCTCCGTATCCCACAGCTCAGGACCGTGACGCGATCGATGAATTTGTGGCGGATATTCCGACCGGACCCGACCACCCGACCTCGGCGGTTCTTGAGGGAATCGCTTCGCGACTCGACACACTCGCGCACGTTCCGACCTTGCTGGTCTGGGGAATGCGCGACCCCGTCTTCTCGGTGAGATATCTGGACGACCTCCGCCGACGGCTGCCGCATGCGCTCGTGCAGCAGTATCCGGATGCGGGGCATCTGGTGTTGGAGGATCGCGCAGACGCCATCGCCGATATTTGGTCCTGGATAGCGCGCGTTCCCGCGTCTCTCGATGGTCGCGAGGAAGACACTGATAGGGGCGTCGTGCAAGCCCACGAAGCTACCCCGGATGACCTCGGGAACAACCTTCGGCGACGAGGTGGAGGTTCGGCTTGTGCAGCAGTGGCAATGTCCGAGCCAGCGCCGGGTGTAACGCCGGCGTCTGATCTCTTCCGAGACGTGTCGTGGGGGGCACTCGAGGGTCGTGTTGCCGGGCTTGCCGACGCCTTCGCGCGCCGGGGAGTCAGCGCGGGCGATCGGGTCGCGGTCTTGATTCCACCGGGAGCCGACTTGCTCGCTGTGGTCTACGCGGTGTGGCGGATCGGAGCCAGCATCGTGGTAATCGACGCTGCTCATGGTGCGCGATCCCTGCTTCGCTCGCTCAAGGGCGCCCGGGTCGATCACGTCGTGGCCGTACGCCGCGCGGCGCCGGTGGTTCGTCTCCTGAACACGCCAGGACAAGTTTTCTGGCAACACCGTTTGGCTGGGTTGTTGGATGCTGAAGCCGAGCCTCGAGGCACACCGGCGGCCCACGTTGCCCATTCAGATGCTGCGATCGTGTTCACGTCGGGAGCGACGGGTCCGGCCAAAGCGGTCACCCACTCCCGAGCCGGAATCGCCGCCACTCGGGACACCCTGCTCGGTCACTATGAGTTCACCGACGACGACGTCCTCGTTGCGGCTTTCGCACCGTGGGCGGTGCTGGGCCCCCTGTTGGGCATCGCCTCGGTCATTCCGGCTATGGATGCCTCGCGTCCGGGTTCGTTGACGGCGGAGTCGTTGTCGGCGGCGATGGAGCATGCCGGGGGAACGGTCATGTGGATGTCGCCGGCGGCGCTGAGTTCGGTGCTCTCCGGGGCTCGACCGGGCTCGCATGCCCGCACCCGACTCGCGCGCGCCGGATTGTCCCTTCGGCTGCTGCTACTCGCGGGTGCTCCGATCGCCCGCTCGTTGCTGCGGGACGTCATGGACCTGTGGCCGGAGTGTGACGTTCGCACGCCGTACGGCATGACCGAGGTTCTTCCGGCAACAGACGTCACCGCCCGCGAGGTTCTCGCGGAGTCGCCGGGGGCAGGGGTGCTCGTCGGTCGGCCGTTGCCGTTGGTGGAGGTTGCCGTCGCGGTGGTGGATTCTGATGGCACGCCGGCGAGCGAGCTGAGCACCGAGGCGGGAGTACTCGGGGAAGTAGCCGTGCGAGCTCCCCACACGAAGGACCGGTACGACGCACAAGCGTTCGTGGAGCAACGCACCTCACGCAATCTCGGATGGCACCGGACGGGAGATATCGGAGTTCTCGATGAGCAGGGCCGGCTATGGCTCGAGGGTCGTCTCGGCCACGTGATCACCACGGTGAACGGGCCCGTTGGTCCGGTGTCGATCGAACAGCGCATCGAGGAGGGTCTGGGCGGAGTCGGCGCCGACCGGATCGTGACTGCAGCGGTCGGTGTCGGGCCAGCCGGTGCCCAAGTGCTCGTGGTTGTCTGTGCGTCTGCCGTCGTCGGCGCAGGTGCGTCACGGATGCGACAACGGCACGTCGATCTCGCAGAGATGGGTCTGGCGACGCGTGTGCGCGCCATCGCGCGTGATGCGCAGGTGCCCGATGTGGCGGCGGTGCTGTGGATCGATCGGATGCCGGTGGATATCCGACACGGCGCCAAGATCGACCGTGCGTATCTTGCGGCAGACGCGGAGCGGCTTCTTGCGGGGCACGGATGAGTGGGAGTGTTTCGTCACCGGGATCGAAAGGTCGATTGCTGGTCACGGGTGGGCGGGGTTTGCTGGGGAATGCGGTTGTGCGGGCGGCGCTTGCCGACGGCTGGGACGTCGTGTGCTTTCAGCGGCACGCCTCGGGGATGGCCGGTGAGCAATCGACGGGCGGTGCACGCGTCGGCGACTTTCTGGGATCCATCGTCAAGGCCGCCGATGTGAGAAAGGCTCTCGAGGGCGTGGACGCGGTCGTTCATTTGGCGGCGCGGGTAGGAATCGACGGGTCGTGGTCGCAATTTGAGACTGTCAACGTTGAAGGAACTCGCCTGGTTCTCGAGTGTGCAGCCGACGCGGGTGTCCAGGCGTTCGTCTACGTGTCCTCGCCCTCGGTCGCGCATGTGGGAGAGCCGCTCATCGCGGCTGCAGCCGATACTGCCGATCCGGCTCGAACCCGCGGTCACTACTCGCGATCGAAGGCGATGGCCGAGCGCATCGTGTTGGATCCGCGCGTCGGCGTGCCGGTCGTCGCGGTGCGACCGCACTTGGTGTGGGGCCCGGGTGATAAGCAACTTATCGGACGCATCATTGATCGAGCGGCGAGTGGTCGCCTATTCCTGATCGACGGCGGCCGCGCCCTCATCGACACGACCTATGTCGATAACGCGGGGGAGGCGATCGTGCGGGCGCTGGACAGAGCGGAGGATCCGTCGGTCCGAGGCCGCGCCTTCGTTGTCAGCAACGGTGAGCCCCGACCGGTGCGCGACGTCATCAAGGCCATCGTCGACGCGGCCGGAATCGAGGCATCCGTGAGATCCGTTCCCCGAGGCCCGGCGTGGGTGGCCGGCACCGTGGGCGAGGCTGCGGCCTCGGTTTCCGGACGAGAGCCGGTGACCACCCGATTTCTGGTGGAACAGCTGTCCACGGCGCATTGGTTCGACCCTCGTCAGACATGGGAAGCGTTCCAGTGGAGGCCCCGGGTCTGCTTCGATGAGGGAATCGCGCGGTTGGCTGTGTCGCTTCGGCGCGCCTAAGCCGACGAATGCCCACGGGCCGGTAAACAAGTGCTACCAGCACAAAGAGCAAGGCCCCTCGAAGTATGAGTTCGAGGGGCCTTGCCATGAAAGTTCCCGGCTGCCGCCCGGTTTCCCGGGGCCTTCGCGGTGCGTGCAGTCCGCGTGGCTCGCCCTACGTTTCCGCAGCGCCTTCAGCTCGTTTCCTTTCCCGACCCGCTCCCTGCCGCCATCCCCGCCAGCACTCGGAGACTTCCGGGTCTAGCCCGGTAGGCCACTAGTTTTCGGACCGTCCCGCACCTTGCGGTGCGTTAGGAGATGTTTAACAGGCGTTGGCAAGGCGACACAAGCGGTTCACCAAAAAATTTTTCGTCAATGTAAACACTCTCGTCACATTGATT
>TARA_B100001093_G_scaffold14755_3_pt1 | contig 19358 bp, 20 predicted proteins | sample TARA_B100001093 | Tara Oceans TARA_B100001093 (sample SAMEA2623116) | marine metagenome | biome: marine biome (ENVO:00000447); feature: surface water layer (ENVO:00002042); material: "saline water (ENVO:00002010), including plankton (ENVO:xxxxxxxx)" | depth 5 m
CATTAAGCCCGGTCAGCACCTTGTACTCCCTATCAACTGCATGAGCAGACTTAAGCAATTTGCCTGGTGGCTTTCTTCTAAGCACATATTCACCTTCTGCAGTTGTCAGAAGATATGTTGGATTAGATTGGCCCCCTTTAAATTGCTTGTAATCCAGAACCTCTGGCACATTAGATGATTGATCCCTTAGATAATCATTAAGAGCACTAAGATCGAAAGATAAGTTATCAGCAACTTCTTTTGTGCCTGAGAAATTTTTATTCATTGTGTTTGTTTTCTGATGTCTTAATTATTAATGACTGATTTTCTGACTGAAGAATTTCTATTTTACGATGTAATTCTTCAATTTTATTTCTCAATGATTTAGATTCAGTTTTAAGTTTGAAATTTTGCTCGATAAGTTTATCTACTAAGGCCGATAATTTTTTAATTTTTTCGTGCATAATATTCGTCTATGTCAGATTTAAACGTAAATATATTTATAGCCAGAAGAGCTGAAGCTGCAAAAAGAATGGAAGATGATTCTATTCTTGTGCTGAGTTCTTCAAAACTATCTTTAAGAAATAATGATACTACATTTCCTTTCAGACAAGACAGTAACTTCTATTACTTAACAGGCTTTCAAGAGCCTGAATCCGTATTGATAGTACACAGCGATGGTAGATCAATTTTATTTTGTAGAGAGAAAAATCCAGAATTAGAAAAATGGGATGGCTTCATGTGGGGGCCTATAGCTGCAAAAGAAAAGTTTGGATTTGACGAGGCTTATGATATCAATCAAATCGATGAGATTCTGCCAAACCTCATAAGGGGTCATAAAACATTTAACTCGCTTGTAGGAAAAAGTTCAGAATTTGATTTAAAAGTTACGGGCTGGATTAATAAAGCCAATAAAATGGAGAGGCACCAGGGGAATATCGATCTTAAAAACTTTTCAAATCAGCTTGGCAGCATGAGGTTAATAAAAGATGATGCGGAAATTAGCATAATCAGAAAATCTTGTGAGATAGCAGCAATTTCACATAGATCAGTCATGCAGCAAGCTAAAGTTGGTATGTCTGAATATGATCTTGAAGCAATGTATATGAATGAATTTAAGGTAAATGGTTCTCGTGAGCCCTCATATACGCCTATCATTGCTGGAGGTGCAAGAGCCTGTATCTTACATTACATTGATAATGATCAAGATATTGATGATGGTGACTTGGTACTGGTTGATGCTGGTTGTGAATTTGGGATGTATGCATCTGATATTACAAGAACTTATCCAATTAATGGCAAATTTAGTGGTGAACAAAGAGCAATATATGATGTTGTGCTCGAAGCTCACGATGCAGCTTGTCATGCAGCTAAATTAGGAAATCCCTGCACAGATCCTCAGAAAATTTCTGAAAAATCATTATCACAAGGCCTTAAAGATATAGGGCTTTTGAGTGGTAGCCTTGACGAAATTTTAGAAAATAAATTATTTAGAGAGTTTTATTACCATAAGATTGGGCACTGGATGGGTTTAGACGTTCATGATGACTGCCCTTATTCAGTTGATGGAAAAGAATTACTCTTCAAGGAAAATATGGTAATGACTATAGAGCCCGGCGTTTATGTCAATGACTCGGCTGAAGTTGATGAGAGATGGAAAGGCATTGGAGTGAGAATTGAAAATGATATTCTTATTAATTCTGATGGATATGAAAATCTAACTGCGAAAGTCCCAGTTCTAGCTGAGGATATTGAGCAATTGATGAGTAAATAATGTCTAAACCTGTTTTAATTGCTGGTGCAGGGGTAGTTGGATGTCTATTGGGACATGTGTTAAAAAAACATAATATACCTTTTAAAATATTAGAGCAGAGCTCTGCATTTAAAAAAATTCCATATAGAACAGTAGCCCTAACAAAAGACTCCATTCTATTCCTTAACACTCTTGATAAAAGTTTAGATCTAAATGATTGGACAACCCCTGTAGAAAAAATGGAGCTATTTCATAAGAATGATTTAGGTATTGTGCTAGATTCAAATGATGATCAAAAAGTTACATCTATAGGATTGCTATCAAACCTACACGAAAAGCTCTTAAAAAATGTTCAAAGTGAAATACTTTGGAATACGACAGTAACAGGAATCTCTATTAAAGATACAGTTGTAGTGGAAACAACTCAAAATGAATTTGAAACAGAATTTATTTTTGCAACAGATGGTTCAAACTCAAAAGTACGAGAACTATGCGATTTTGAGAATGAAGAATGGTTTTATGGTCAGAAAGCTTACGTAACATGTATTAGAGCTGAGCATAATAATATTGCAAAACAGTATTTTACTAAAAATGGAACTTTAGCTCTTCTTCCACTAAATGATGAAGAGCAATATTATTCAGTTATTTTTTGCACAAACTCAACTGGAAATGTAACGCATGACTTACAAGACATGAATAAGGAATTTAACATAAATCTTAATTTAACTAATTTGAAATTAGGTGCAGGGTTTGAGTTAAAACACTCAAGAGCATTAAAGCTTTACTCCGACAATGTGCTGCTTTGCGGTGATGCTGCTAATACTTTTCATCCAATGGCTGGACAGGGTTTAAATCTAGGTATAGGTGATGTAATGGAGATTGAAAAAAATCTCTTAGATTTAATACATAACAAAAAAGAAGCCCTCATGACATACAGCAAAAAAAGAAATAATAAAAATCTTCAAATGACTTGGATTATTCAAAGCCTATTTGGGGCATTTGGAAATGTTAATAGCGTTACTGAAAAAATACTTAATTCAGGTATGAAAATTTTAGATAAAGCTCCAGGGTTAAAGCAAAGAATTATTAATTACGCTAATAAGAATTAAGTTAAGTTTATTTTTTTGAGGAGTTCATATGTCTCATGGACCGGTAACCCAACAACGTTTGTATAACTGCCAATAATATTTGAGATATATTTGCCAGCAGGGCCATGAATTCCATAAGCTCCAGCTTTACCTACTCCTTCTTCGGATAAAACATACTCTTCTATTTCTGCTTCAGACATTAATTTGAAAGTTACCTTTGTTTCACATGTTTCTATGAGTGAATTTTCGCCATAACTTACCATGACCGTTGAGAAAACACTGTGAGTATTGCCTGAAAACTCTTTTAAAAGTTGCCTTGAGTGTTGGTGGTCTTCAGGTTTTCCCACGATTTCTTTATTGGGCGTAAAAACTAACGTATCTGCTGTCAATACAGGAAATTCTGATTTATCTGAATCTTTCAGCTGCTCCCTTGCACTAATATTTTTCCCCACGACAATAGCTTGGGAACACTTTATAGGATCTTTTTCTACTACTGAATCTTCATCAAAACTTTGATCTACAACTAGATGTTTTATACCCATGAGGTCTAGTAATTCTGTTCGTCTTGGTGAGGCTGAAGCTAATAGAAGCAAAATTAAACTTTAATGCCTTTAGATCTCATATCTTTTAAAACAGCATCAATACCATTTTTATCGATTATGCGCATGCCTTTAACAGAGAGCGTCAGTGTTACAAATTTGTTTTCAGACTCAACCCAGAATTTATGTTTATGCAGATTTGGTTTGAATAATCTTTTCACACGGTTTTTAGCATGGGAGACATGATTGCCTACCATTGCTTTTTTACCTGTTACTTGACACACGTTACTCATAAGAACGGATGATAATAAAATAGTAATTGATTTTATGCAATAATTAATACTCACTCATGAAGCTAAAATTTAAAATTCTCGATCAAAGAATAGGAACCGATTTCGATACGCCTAAATACCAAACTAGCGGCTCAGCAGGACTAGATCTATTGGCATGTATAGAAGAAGAATTGGTTCTTCAACCAAATGAATCTACCATAATCCCTTCAGGGATATCTATTTTTATAGAAGATCCTGAATTTGCAGCTATTGTGATCCCAAGATCAGGGTTAGGAGCAAAAAAAGGGTTGGTTTGTGGTAACCTCCTTGGTCTTATTGATTCAGACTATCAAGGACCACTAAGTATTTCTTTATGGAACAGGTCACAAGATCCCATAATGATAAATGCTGGAGAAAGAGTGGCACAGTTAGTAGTAATTAGAGTAAACCAAGTAGATTTAGAATTGGTTAGTGAGTTCACTGAAACAGCTCGAGGAGCTAAGGGTTTTGGTAGTACAGGAACTACTTAGCAGTCTTGCCAAATTTCTTTTCAAATCTTTGTACTCTACCGCCAGTATCAAGAATTTTTTGCTTACCAGTATAGAAAGGGTGAGAGGCAGATGAAGTTTCTACAGGATAATAAGGATAAGTCTTACCATCTTCCCATTCTTTTGTTTGAGACGTATTTAAAGTTGAACGAATTAAAAAATGCTTGTCCACACTTGTGTCATGGAATAAAACATAACGGGATTCTGGATGTATTTCTTTTTTCATAACTTCTAATTTGAATGTGAAATAATATCAAATAATATTTCTATTACAATAAATTGATGAATTTTGTTCAAGTAGCTATTCCATCGCCTTTGCGTCAAACATTTACGTATATAAATAATTCCAATTTAGATCTTGTAGGGAAAAGAGTATTAGTAGAGTTTGGCAGGCGCAAACTAGTAGGCGTGGTTGTAAGTCATTCAGAAGAATTCAAAGATGGATATGAGTTAAAAAATATTGTTGAAGTATTAGATGATACCCCTCTATTTACCAAGGATATGGTAAAAAAAATAATTTTAATCTCAGACCATTATATGCACCCTATAGGTGTTGTTTTTGAAGCATTTATTCCAACAATTCTAAGAAAAGCTAAACATCAAAATGAATTAATAAAATACAAACAGAACATCGAAGAAATCAGCCCAGTAAAAAAATTACACACGCTGACAGCCGATCAAAATAAATGTTTGGATTTGATTCAATCAAGCTCAAATGGGGAAATTGTACTTTCAGGAATTACAGCATCAGGCAAAACGGAAGTATATAAACATTACATAAATGGTTTGATACAAGCAGGCAAGAGTGCACTAGTTCTTGTTCCAGAGATATTTCTTACACCTCAAATTTTTCAAAATTTTCAAGAAAGTTTCGGGGATCGTGTATTTTTAAATCACTCAGGACTCACACCAATCCAAAGAGTAAAAGTTTGGTTAGCATCGCAAGAAAGTGCGCCAAAAATAATTATTGGGACAAGGTCTTCAGTTTTTCTGCCGATAAACAACCTTGGAGGCATAATATTTGATGAAGAGCATGATCAGTCGTATAAGCAGCAAGAAGGTTTCAGATATGAGGCAAAAAAAATTGCAGGAATACTACACAAGAATACTGCAAGAATTATTTACGCATCAGCCACACCATCACTCTCAACTCTTCAAAAAGCAAATTCAGGAAAAATAGAAAGCTGCTATCTGGATAGGCGAATCTCCAAAGCTCCTATGCCAAGAATTTCTATTCATCAGGTTAATAAAAAAGGATCAACAAGTGGTATATCAGATCAATTGATAGAGAAGATAATAAAAAATGAAAAAGAGGGTTATCAAACATTAATACTCCTAAATAGGAGGGGTTATGCTCCTGTTTTTATGTGCAATTCTTGTGGTTGGATTGCTAAAAGTAGTTGTTGTGACACATCCTTGGTTCTACATCAAAATGTTAAACGACTTAAGTGCCACAGATGTGAGAGTGTTTGGGGTATACCGAGGATTTGTCCTGAGTGCGAAGCAAATGATTTTACCTATAAAGGAATTGGCACACAACAAGTTGAGGAAGTCCTTTCAGAGATGTTGCCTACGTCAGAAATTATTAGAATTGATAGAGATTCTGTTTCAGGAAAAAATCGAAGAGAAGAGAGTTTTGCTATTTTTCAAGATTCAAAGCCTAAAATTTTTATTGGCACACAGCTACTTGCAAAAGGCCATGATTTCCAAAATGTGAGCCTGGTAATAGTCTTGAATCTAGATTTTGGCTTATTTGGAGCGGATATTCACATGCAAGAACAAACGGCACAGCTCATTATTCAGGTTGCAGGCCGGGCAGGCCGATCAGGTATTGAAAATAATGTTTATCTGCAAACTAAAGTTGCTGATCACCCTTTATTTAATTTGATAAAAACGGGAGATTATCGTCTGATAGCAAAAGAGCTTCTAAATGAAAGAAAAAAATTAGAGTTAGCCCCATACATAAATCTTGTCTACCTAAAAGCTGAAGACTCAAATCAAGCAAAACTACGCAAGTTCCTTGTCGATTCTAAAAAATCTCTATCAAAAGAAGATATTGAAGTTTATGGTCCATTTGAAGGTCCGGTAACTAAAGTTGGCTATAAGCATAGAATGTTTTGCATTATCCAAAGTAATAACAAGGACAAGATGCTCACAGAATTATCTAGTTTTGCTAAAAGCACAGATGGTCAGAGGAAAGAAATTTCAAGCTGGGTTATTGATATTGATCCGATCAATGCAGTTTAGGAATTTTTGAACCTCTGTTTTGAAGCTTATGCTTCTAAAGTCTTTATTAACATTAAGTTCTAGAAAAAACTCATCGCCGAAATTAAATTTTGATATTTTCTCAGGCCATTCAATAAAAAAGATACCTTTGGATTTTTCGGTAATTTCTAAGCCCAACATCTCAAAATCACTCTCTCCATTAATTCTATATAGGTCTGCATGATAGATATGCTTATCAGCTATAGAGTATTCTTCAATAATACTGAATGTTGGACTTTTGACAGGACCCAGCCAACCCAAAGATTTTAGTGTTTCTCTTACTAGGGTTGTCTTTCCACTGCCTAAATCTCCATCCAGATAAAAAATTGCAAGACCAGCATGGTCTTTTAGGTAATCTGCAATAAGACTGCCTAGAAGCTCAGTTTTGCTTAATTCAGTAATATCTATTTTCATTAAAAAAAACTTGGAGTAAGATTCACAAATTCTCTGCCTGTTATTTCTCTTTTTAGACAATCCACAACTTTTTGATAATCTTCATCGCTTTCAACAAAATCCACATCATTTACATCTAGAACCAATAGAGGAGTTTCAGAATAATCAAAAAAGAATTCAGTATACGCTTCACATAGTCTTTCTAAGTATTCAAGCGCAACATGATCTTCATAAGATCTTGCTCTTTTGTTTACTCTTTCTAGAACTGTTTCCGGTGTGGCTTGTAAATATATTAAGAGGTCTGGTTTAGGGTGAGTTTGATAAAATTTAGACTTAACTTCTTTAAAAATTTTTAACTCATCTTGTGTTAAATTTAGCTGCGCAAAAAGATCTTCTTTTTGAAACATGAAATCAGCTACTATTTTTCTTTGTATGAGTTCATCAGAAAAATATATATTTATTTGATGGGCTCTTTGCATTACAAAATGGAGCTGTGAAGCAAAAGCATAATTTTGCTTGTCTTTGTAAAAAGATTTCAAAAAAGGATTGTCATCAGATTCTTCAAGACATAACTCGTGTCCAAAATCCATAGCAATCTTCCTTGAGAGAGAAGTCTTGCCAACTCCAATTGGCCCTTCAATAGCTATATAGTTAGGAATCATGTTTTCTTGCATTCTTTTTTCTATGTGTGTTTAACAACCTTATCTTCTTATCATAGTTTGCTGTCTTAAATTCTGTCCACCAATCAATTGTTGGCTTAAGTTCTGGTTCCATTATTTCTCTCAGCAATAAAAAATCATAGGCTGCTCTAAATCTTATGTTCTTTGTAAAATTAATCGATTTTTTTCCTACCCTGCTGAATCTTACCTGATTCATCCAAATATCTTTGATAAAGCTTGAGAATTTCTTTGGAACTGAAGTTATAAGCTGTTGTTTTCTGACAACATTTGCAATGGCTCTATAAAACTTTTTAAAATTGATACGTTCGTTTATTTCAGACTCAATAAACACCTTAGGCCATAATAAGATCGCATAAATAAAACCGATATTAAGTTTTTTTCCAACCCCAAGCCTTCTGTCTGTTTCCTTAAATGCGTTGATAAAAAATTTATCAAACTCATTATCTTCATCCTGTAGATGAGGAAATAAAATTTCAAAGACACCATGAGCCTTAAGTTGAATGTAAGATCTCTCTGCATGACCAGATAAAAAAAGCTTTAATACCTCTTCATAAAGCCTGGCTGATGGCATCTCAAGAAGCTGATGACGATGTTCCTTTATACCTTTAACTATTTCTTGATCGATAGTGAAGTTTAATTTTGCTGCAAATCTTATTGCCCTGAGGATCCTTACTGGATCTTCAAGAATACGTTCACCTGATTTCCCAATAAACCTAATTTTTTTATCTTTCAGATCTTTAATGCCATCTGTATAGTCAATTACTTCATGAGAGAAAGGATCATAATATATTGAATTAATAGTTAGGTCTCTTCTCAATACATCTTCTTCTTGTGTGCCCCATTGGTTATCTCTAACAATACGTCCTTTTTCATTCACTTCTATTGATTCAGTTGTATTTGTATTTCCAGATCTAAAAGTAGTTGTCTCAATTACTTCATCTGGAAATGCAATATGAACAAGCTTAAATCTTCTTCCAATTATTCTAGAATTTCTAAATATTCTTCTTATTTGCTCGGGCTCGCAATCAGTCACAATATCAAAATCTTTAGGGCTCATACCTTTAATCATGTCTCTTATGCCGCCACCTACAATGTATGCCTTAAAGCCAGATTTATGCAATTTAGAAATAATGCTCAGTGCATTAGGTGAAATATTCTTTTGATTTATGCCAAATCTTTTATCGTTATAAATATCTGGCGTCACTTTTAGCTACTTGAATAATCAGATTTGAGTTGCTTATACAAGTCTACCGAAAGTCTTGGACTTTTTTCTTGAACAATTACTGATGAAGCATAATTCCCAAATCTGCAGGCATCAATGAAGCTTTGACCCTCTATGACTTTATGCAGGGCTGCACCAGCAAAAATATCACCTGCTCCATTGGAGTCAATAGCTTTTACTTTTCTTGCCGCTATCTCTGCAAATTCATTGCCCTCTAATACATATGAAGACTCTGAGCCATTTGTTACTACATAATTTGTTGCGATTTGTTTTAATGATTCAATAAAGTTCTCGCCTGCTAAAGCTTTTGCCTCTTCTTTGTTACAGAACAGGTAATCAACCTTTCTTACATTAAAGACTTCTTGGAACCTCTCTTTAAAGCCTGCCACAACCCCAGGATCCGATAAACTCAAAGCTAATTTAGTCTGGGGTCTGGTGCCTTGTAAAATTTTTAAAAAAGCTGAAAAATTTTCTTGAGAGGTAAATTGATATCCTTCTGAAAATAATATTTTTGAGCTATTAGCCATATCGATAAAGTCAGGGTTAAAGACCAATTTTTCAGATGCTCCTAAATAAGTGCCCATAGTTCTTTCACTGTTGGGCGTAATAAAAACTAAACACCGACCAGTTCTTACCTCTTCGTGATAGAAATTATTCAAAGAAGTTATACTATTTAGCTTTAGATTTTCCTCATAAAGCTTACCTCTAGCATCATTAGCGAGCTGGCATATATGTCCACAAATTGTGCCAAAATTGGAAGTCGCAGCTAAACTATTTGTTGTCGAGCCGCCACACACCACATCTGCTTTTACATTTGTTGGTAAGCCCGATAATATTTTTTCCTGTTCCTCATATGAGATAGATTTAAATTGATTAAAGAATAGGTCAGTAGCATCTACAAAACTTTTTTCCACGTAAAAAGTTTCATCTACTAGTGCATTACCAACACCTAATACATCATATTTCATTCTTAATCTCCTCTAGTGACAGCTCAGCAATTTTAGCAGCTTTTGCCATCTTTTCTTCGTCATGCAGTGTTGAAATAAAACAACTCTCATATGCTGATGGTGGAAGATATATATTTTTTTCTAACATTTTTCTAAAAAATTTAGAGAAAAAGGCAATATCTGTTTCTTGCACTTCATCAAAATTCATAGGCAATTTTTTGGAAAAGAAAAATCCAAACATACCACCTCTTACATTGTAAGAGAACGGAACCTCAAGCCTATCAGCAGATTTCTTAACCGACTCTAGAAATATTTTTGCATTCTTTTCCATATCAGCATAAATACTTTTGTCAGATAGTTGCTTAAGTAGTGCAGTGCCAGCACTCACTGCAATTGGGTTGCCTGATAATGTTCCTGCTTGATAAACTGGACCGTCCGGCGAAATATTATTCATAATTGCTGCTTTACCGCCATAGACTCCAACAGGCAAACCTCCACCCACAATCTTTCCGAGAGCAGTTAAGTCTGGTGATATATTGTGAAGTTCTTGAACTCCACCTCTGGCAACTCTAAAACCTGTCATAACTTCATCAAATATGAGTATTGTTTTATTATCTGTACAAAGCTTTCTTAAATGTTCTAAAAATCCTTTTTCTGGCTCAATGAAGCCCATATTTCCTGCAATTGGCTCAATAATCACAGCAGCGATATCATCTCCAAATTTTGCAAAAGCTTCATTTAAGCTTTCTGTATTATTGTAAGGAAGGGATATCGTCAATTCTGAGAGTTCTTCAGGTATCCCTGGTGAATCTGGAACACCTAAGGTCGCAAGACCTGAGCCTGCTTTAACTAATAAAGAATCGACATGTCCATGATAACAACCAATAAATTTGATGATTTTCTTTCTATGAGTCGTTCCTCTTGCAAGCCTAATGCAACTCATAGTCGCCTCAGTACCTGAATTGACCATTCTTAATTTTTCTATACTTGGCAGGTAAGATTTTATAATTTTTGCAATCTCTAATTCATTCTTTGTTGGTGCACCAAAGCTAATGCCTTTACTAGCCTGTTTCTTGATGGCACTAATGATATTTTTATTGGAATGACCGAGAACCATAGGCCCCCATGAACCTACGAAGTCTAAGTATTTATTGCCATCTTCATCATACAAATAGCAGTCTCGAGATTTTTTGAAGAAAATTGGAGAACCTCCTACGCTTTTAAATGCTCTAACTGGTGAATTCACACCGCCTGCAATGTGGTTTTTAGATTTTTCAAATAATTCTTGTGATTTTTTAGTTTTCATTAAGATGATCTTGGTAATCTTTACAGTTAAAGGTTCTTATATAATTTTGTATCTCTAATAATAGTTTTATATCTCTAATTAAGCCATTCCCAATTGCAAGATTTTTGTTTTTTAATTGATTAATAGTTCGGCTAGAACCCTTTTGCTAAATGCCTCAACTTTATGCCAGTCTGTGAACTCAAAAGTTTTTGTCTGATCAGTTGGCCCTTTAGACATCCACATAATGAATCTAATCATATGTTTGTCAAAAAAATTGTACTTTGGATAAGATATTTTTCCTGCAAACACTCCTAGTAAATCTGGTTGCCATGAAGTTCGTTTTAAAAATTTCTTAAGGTATGGGTTGGTTGTAATTGAACTCTTTTCTTCTTTTCGCGCAACAGCGTTTACATTAAAAAAAGCTGTCTTTTTGCTATTAAGTAAAGTTTTATTGTCCCTTATAAAGGAAAACAAGCTTGCTTTATGGTTGCCATATCTAATGCTGGCACCCAAAATGATGCAATCAAAGTCTTCAAGCTGAGTTGTAGATGAATTTTCAATGTTTACTAAAGTAACATTTGATTGATCACCAATAGTGCTCTTAATTTTTTCACAGATGCGAATAGTATGGCCATCGGTGCTTGAATATGCGATTAAAGTTTTTTTCATTTCTTCAAGAATTATAAGTCAATAATATTTTTGATAGAATTAAGTAGATTATATGGATATAAAAACAAAAAAAGCAGCGCCTTTTGATTTATCTGATAGCGCAATTGCAAAAATTTCTCTTCTAAAAGAGTCTCAAGAAAATAAATTTTTTAGAGTCTACGTTACTGGCGGAGGATGTTCTGGTTTCCAGTATGGTTTTAAATTTGATGAATTTGACCAAGAAGAAGATGCAAAGCTCGAATTCACTGGAGAAGTAACTGTTGTGTTAGACCATTTATCATATCCCTATATTCTTGGATCTAAAATTGACTACATTGAAAATTTAATGGGGTCAAAATTTACAGTGGAAAATCCAAATGCTTCATCAACCTGTGGTTGTGGAGCCTCCTTCTCTATTTAAATAAAACAGCTCTTTTCTTGTAAGCTAAGTAAGCGAAAGCAATTGCTTCTATGTATTTTGAAGGCGCTAAATGGTCAATAGTCTTAATTTTTATGCTTGAAGACTCTGCTATTCTTCTCATTAGGTGCTTATTCTCCAAACCACCACCATGAAAGACTAGCTCATCTACATGATCACAATAATCAATAAATTCTATAATCTTCTTAACAGTAAGTTCAGTGAGAGTGCAAAGAGCATCAGCGGGTCTTTGATTTAAAATTTGTTTCTTATGCTTCTCGATTATTTTTATATAAGCACTTATATCGTCTGCTCTCGGGTATGATAATTCCTGCATATCTGCCATAAATGAATTAATTAATTCGTTGTTTATAACCCCTTTGCTGGCTAATCCTCCATCCTTATCAAATGAACCAAGCCTGAACATCCTCATTGCTGAATCCATCAAACAATTTCCTGGACCAACATCAGAAGCAAGCTTTATAGAGGTTTCTTGAAGGTAAGTGCCGTTAGCAATCCCACCAATATTAAAAACTATTTTATTTTTTGTATTATCGCCCAATAAATACTTATGAAACTCTGGAATTAGAGGAGCACCTTTGCCACCTCTAGCTATATCAAAGTTTCTAAAATCTGCAAATACAGGTATATCTAATGCCTTGGTTAAATTTTCTGGAGAACCAGCTTGTAAACTAAATTCATCTGAATGAGAGATTGTTTGTCCTGGAAAAGCTATCGCAACAATGTCCTCTTTTTTATAACTAAAAATTAATTCCTTCACCAAACTTATGCTTTTATTGGTTATCTCTTCAGAAATGAAATCTATATCATTGGATGATTGATAGCCTTTTGAAAAATTTATTGTTTTGAAGCTTTCAAGCTTTAAACCATTATTAAAGCTTACCAAGCAACCATCTAAACTATCTCTGCTAGTTCCTGACATTAGGCCTACAAAAAGGTTGCTCATTGAATGCTTGAGATATTAGAAATTATCTCTGACCTCTCCTCTACCAATTTATCAAAGTACTTCTTGTTATACGAGTTAATGGACTGCGCATTTGGGGGTTCAACTTTTATAGGATCAGTATGTTTGCCATTAATATGGAATTCATAATGTAAATGGGGACCAGTAGCTAAACCAGTAGAACCTACATAACCAATTGTTTGTCCTTGACTAACTTTAGCTCCTTTTTTTATGTCTTTTGCAAAACCTTTGAGGTGAGCGTATCTCGTCATATATTTGTTGTAATGCATAACATCAATGTAATTACCATATGAATTCGAGTATTGAGCAGTTTTAATAACCCCATCGCCAGTTACTTTTACTGCTGTTCCTGTTTTAGCAGCATAGTCTGTTCCTTTATGCGCTCTTATTTTATTTAGAACAGGGTGTTTTCTATTTGGATTGTAATGAGAGCTGATTCTTGCAAACTCAATTGGTGTTCTTAAAAAGGCTTTTCTTACATTGTTGCTATCAGTGGTGTAATAATCTTTTCTGCCTTTTTGAGTAAAGCGTATTACATTGATTTTTGAACCTTTATTAGTAAACTCAGCTGCAAGAATATCCCCATTTGATACAAGCCTTCCGTTTGAAAAGACATCCTCATAAAGTATTTTAACTTTATCTCCATTTCTGATGTCATAAGCATAGTCAATATCCCATCCAAATATGTAAATAAGATCTCCTAATACTGATTCTGGTACTCCAGCTTTTTTTCCTGATGAGTACAAAGAGTCCGAAATTATAAATTCTCTGAATTGTGCAATTTTTTCAAGATTATCTCTTTGTTTCTCGAACGTATAATCAGAACCATCAATTGTGAGAACATCAAGGTAAAAATCATCATCAAACCTCTTAACAAAAATAAGACCATTATTTGATGTGATATAGATCTGATCATTGACACGTAAGCTTATAAATTTTTTTAGCTTTCTATCCTTTCCAATTTTATTAATTGTTGCAGGACTAACATTAAATTTTATTAGAGTTGAGTAAAAAGTATCGCCAGATCGGATATTAATTTTATTTTCTTTTGGAATGGCTATTCCACCATCTACTGGAGAGAGTGAAATCTTTTCAATTGTTAATTCTGAACTAGAATCAAAATTTCTATTTTCTGAATCGGCAGCAATAAGGAATATAAATACCGAAGGTATTAATAATATAGCTAGAATTAATTTTAAATGAGAGCCTGTGTACATGTTCTGATATTATATATAAAGCTTTATGAATGATCCTAAAAAACAAATTGAGATTATAAAACAAGGAATCGATGAGATCATCGGTGAAGACAATTTATTTAAAAAATTAGAATCTGGAAAAAAGCTTGTTGTGAAAGTAGGTTTTGATCCAACAGCCCCTGATTTACACCTTGGTCATACTGTAATCCTTAGAAAAATGCGTCAATTTCAGGAGTTAGGGCACAAAGTAATTTTCTTAATTGGAGATTTTACGGGCAAAATTGGAGATCCAAGTGGAAAAAATAAAACAAGACCACCTCTTACTGACGAAGACATCAAACAGAATGCAAAGACTTATGAGGATCAGGTCTTTAAAGTTCTCGATAGCAAAAAGACTCAAGTTGATTTCAATTCAAGATGGGGGGATAAGCTTACCGGAGCAGATATGATCAAATTAGCTGCGCAATCAACTGTTGCCAGAATGATAGAAAGAGATGATTTTTCAAAAAGATACAAAAACAATCAACCAATATCTATACATGAATTCTTATATCCATTAATGCAAGGTTTAGACTCTGTTGAGCTTAAGGCTGATGTTGAATTAGGGGGAACAGATCAAAAATTTAATTTACTCGTTGGTAGAGACTTGCAAAAAAATGCAGGCATGTCACCACAAACAATCATTACTTTGCCCTTGCTTGAAGGACTTGATGGCATTAAAAAAATGTCTAAAAGTGAAGACAACTATATTGGTATAACAGAGAAAGCCGATGATATTTTTGGCAAAACCATGTCTATACCAGATGACATAATGTTTAAATGGTATGACCTGCTTAGTCTAAAAACAGTCGATCAAGTCAATTCTCTTAAAGCTAGCGTAAAAGATGGCGCTAACCCTAGAGACATCAAGGTTGAACTAGCTATGGAGCTTACTGAAAGGTTTAGTAATCAAGAATCAGCACTTAAAGCCAAAGACAATTTTTTTAAAAAATTTTCTACTAACGAATTGCCCAGCGATATAGAAGAAAAAATAATTGAAGCAAAAGAAACATATGCATTTGCTAATCTTCTGAAGGACATTGGTTTTGCTGTTAGTACGTCAGAGGCAATTAGGTTAATAAATCAAGGAGCTGTAAAAGTAGATCAAGAAAAAGTTGTTTCAAAAGACTATACTTTGGAGCCTAACGCGAAAAAGTTGATTCAAGTTGGTAAGAAAAAATTTGTCTATTTGACAATAAAACAAGGATAAAAATGAACGAAAAAGAATTTGATTTGATTGTATTTGGCGGCACAAGCTTTACAGGAAAGCTGGTTGTCGAATATTTGAACGAAAAATACACTGACGACTTTAAGTGGGCAATTGCTGGCCGAAATGAAGAAAAAATCAATGCTGTAAAAGCTGAATTGTCATGCAGCGCCCCTCATATAATTCTTGATTCATCAAATCTTCAAGATATTGAAGCTGCAATGAAAAAGACCAAGCTAATTTTAACTACAGTTGGTCCGTACCAGCTTTATGGTAATGAAATTGTTGAAATGTGTGCTAAACACGGTGTTGATTACGTCGATTTAAGTGGAGAGCCAGGATGGATGTATGAAATGCAAAAACATCTAGATGCAGCCAAACAAAGTGGTGCAAGGATAGTTCACAGTTGTGGTTTTGATTCTATTCCTTCAGACTTGGGCGTACTCTTTCTTCAGAACTTGGCTAAAGAAAAATTTGATAAGCCTTTTCAACAAGTTAAATGCAGAGTCCGTTCAATGAAAGGCGAATTCTCTGGTGGTACAGCTGCCTCTTTGAAAGCAACTATTGGATCTCTAAAAGAAAAACCTGAGTTATTTAACGTTCTCATTGATCCTTTCTGTCTTTGTGAGGGCAATAAAGGCCCGGAGCAACCGAGAGATAATAAGCCTTACTACGATGAAGTAACAAATGAGTGGGTAGCGCCGTTCTTTATGGCTCCAATAAATACAAAAAATGTGCATCGTTCAAATATGATGTTGAATTATCCTTATGGAAAAGATTTTATCTACGATGAAATGTTTTCTATGGGTGATGGGGATACAGGCAAGGCAAAAGCTGAAGCAATGGCTTCTTACAACCCGATGATGGGTGAAAATGCTCCAAAACCAGGCGAAGGTCCATCTAAAGAAGTTAGAGACTCCGGCAGTTATGACATGTTATTTATGGGAATAGAGCAAGATGAAGTAAAGCTCAGAATTTCAGTAATTGGAAAAGGTGATCCTGGTTATGCCTCAACTTCTAAAATGATTACAGAAAGCGCACTTTGTTTACTTGAAGATTGTCTTGATTTGCCTGGAGGCATTTATACGACTGCTCCAGCTATGGGTGAAAAACTTATTAAAAGGCTAGAAGAAAATGATGTCATGCATTTTTCAGAAGAATAATTCACCTAAAAAAAATAGACTTAAGCATCAAACAAACTATAATATTTTGTTCTTTGGGTCTGTAGCTCAGTTGGTTAGAGCGCACCCCTGATAAGGGTGAGGTCGGAGATTCGAGTTCTCCCAGACCCACCAGTTAGGAGAGATATGAAAAAATTTGCCTTAATTTTCTTAAGTCTATTAAGTTTTTCAATAATTCCACATGACAATTGGAGCCCAACAAAGATATCCGAAGAAGTTGCTCATGCACCTTCAGTAGTACCAGACAGAGTAGTTTTAACCTGGAGTAATGATCCTGCAACTAGTCAATCAGTTACATGGCGTACAGACACTTCAGTAATGGCCGGGCTAGCAGAAATAGCAATAGCCAATGCCAATGGCAGAGCACTCAAGACATCAGAATTTAAAGCCATCACAACTTATTTTAAAAGTGACATCAATGAAGCTCATTATCATAATGTTAATTTCACCGGCCTTGAGCCAAATACTCTTTATGCATACCGTGTTGGAGATGGTGCAAACTGGACTGAGTACTATCACTTTAAAACAGCTAGTTTAGAAGCGGAACCATTTAGTTTTATTTATTTTGGTGATGCACAAAATGAGGTAAAAACACATTGGTCAAGAGTATTCAGAGAAGCATTTCGTGATGCCCCTAGAGCAGCATTTACTCTTCATGCTGGAGATCTAATTGATGAACATTATATGGATGCTCAATGGGGAGAATGGCACCAAGCTCCAGACTGGGTCAATGGCACAATACCAGTGATAGCAACTCCAGGAAATCATGAATACTTAAATGATTCTCAGCGCAAGAGAATTTGGAAAAACAAAAAAGGTAAAGACATAAAAATAGAAATTGAGGAATATACCCAACAAGCACCAGGAGTCTATAAATTAACAATTGAAGATGCAGATAAGCAGAGCGGGTCTTTAATAATTAAAGCGCCTGGTAGTATTGATTCAATAGATTCAGGCATTGAATTAATAACGGGGTTTTCTGAAGCTGAGTTAGTTGGCACTGATATTCAGGGGGGTGGTGCTCCACTTTATGATCGCTTGCAGAATCCAACTGGAACGCCAATTCTAAGCACGCATTGGCGACCTCAATTTTCTTTTCCTATCCAAGATGTACCAAAAGATAGTCTTAAGGAGACGGTTTATTTTATTGATTACCAAGGTGTTAGATTCATTTCACTAGACTCTAATACTGAATTAGAAACACAAATACCATGGCTAGAAAGAACCCTTGAGCAAAATCCAAATCATTGGACAGTTGTGACGTTTCATCACCCAATGTACTCACCAGCTTCAGACAGGGACAATATTGAGTTAAGACAAATGTGGAAACCACTTTTTGATAAATATAGAGTTGATTTAATTCTAAGCGGACACGATCATACTTATTCCAGAACTGGCCTTGTTGATACCAGCAATCTACAGAATGTGCCAACCGGCTATCAGCAAGCTTATGACCCAAAAATTGGCACTGTAAATGTAGTCTCAGTAAGTGGTCCAAAATTATATGAAATAACAAAAGGCAAATATGCAAAAACCTTTGCGGAAAATACCCAGCTTTATCAGATCATAGATATAGATGGTGATAATCTTCGTTTTAGAGCTTTCACAGCAACAGGTGATCTTTACGACGAGTTCCTTCTTCAGAAAAGAACTGACAAACCTAATCTATTAATAGAGAAATAACGCCATATTTCAGATAGTCTAGTTATAATTACTTGAGTGCAAAGGGGAGGCTTGGCCTGAGATCTTTGATAGGAACCCTTTGAACCTGAACCATATAGTGATGGCGGAGGAATTGCATGAAACACATCAAAAATTATCTATATCTACTGGTTTTATTATTTGCATCTGAAATTATTTTTTCAGATGAAATTGAAGAAGTAATCGTTACAGCAGATTACAGAAATACAGAACTTAATAAAGAGGACTCAAGTATTTTTGTACTTGATACAGAAGAGATTAAGGCTCAACCAATAAAGCATTTCGAAAATCTTTCATATCTAGTCCCAAATTTGAATTTTGCTGCGAGTGATTCGCGGGCAAGATACTTTCAGATAAGAGGTATTGGCGAAAGGTCAGGTTATTTGGGTACACCAAATACTTCGGTAGGTTTTCTGATTGACGATGTTGATTATTCTGGACAAGCAGGCATAGCTACTACCTTTGATGTTGAGCAAATAGAAATATTTAATGGTCCACAAGGTTCAAGGATTGGAGCAAATGCCCTTGCAGGCCTCATATATATTAAAACGAAAGATCCTACGGATGAATTTGAAGGCACCTCAGAAATTACCTATGGAAACTATAATACCCTAAGCACTGGCTTAGCATTTGGCGGCCCATTAACTGAAAATAAAAACATTAAATTCAGATTGGCCTTACGCAAAGATGATACAGATGGATTTAGAGAAAATTTATATTTAAAAAGATCTGATACCTCCAGAAAAGATGAGGCCACAGCAAGACTAAAAGTTGATTTTGAGCTTGATAACAAGACCAATGCTAAACTCTTGCTGAGTCAAATTGATATGGATGATCCGGCAGATATTTGGACAATTGATGGCTCATTAAATACGCTTTCTGATCGCCCTGGAATGGACTCTCAAAAGACTGACACTTTTGGTTTAAAAGTAATAAGAGATAACAGGTACAACCAGTTTGAAAGTTTAACCAGCACAACTGATACAGATGTAGTTTTTAGTTATGACGCAGA
>TARA_B100001093_G_scaffold76225_2_pt1 | contig 19343 bp, 15 predicted proteins | sample TARA_B100001093 | Tara Oceans TARA_B100001093 (sample SAMEA2623116) | marine metagenome | biome: marine biome (ENVO:00000447); feature: surface water layer (ENVO:00002042); material: "saline water (ENVO:00002010), including plankton (ENVO:xxxxxxxx)" | depth 5 m
CGCATTTCAATACGGTCAATCCAAAATTAACCTCAGTTGAAGATATTATTGAAGTTGATACTCCTCTGTGGGGATCAATCAATAATGATTTATTATTAATCCAAGCAGAACATGATGATGTTCTAGGGATACGCCATTATGATAGACTGGTTGACGTACAAACTAATCTAGAACATACCCGTTATACATTTGATAATCATATAGTTCCTAGTTTGACACATGCCAAATCTAGAACCAATAATGCTAGAGACAAAATAATTGAAGAATGGATTAGCGATAGAAATCACTCAGATTCATTGACATCTGCTTGATCTCTGGCCAATTCTCTCATATCCTCTACTTCATCTAGTTCATCCACAATTTCCTCACCTAATAGAGTTTCAAGTACATCTTCCATTGTAAGGATTCCTGAGGTGCCGCCAAATTCATCTACAACAATGGCTATCTGCTGTTTATTGGTCAAAAACATGTCTAATGCGCTGTCAACTGAACTATTGGCGTCAATAGTTTTAACTGGTTTTGATAATTCAGAAATAGTTAAATCCCATTCATCACGACTTGCTGCCATAAGCAATTGTGAACGAATAATGATGCCTTTTATGTCATCAATAGACTCATCGAAAATAGGAATTCTTGAGAATCTTATTACTTGGTTCTCGTCCATTACTTGTCTAATGGTATAATCTTGTTGAAATGCAGTTATGACCACTCTTGGCGTCATAACTTCATTTACTGCAATTTCTCTAAGCCTGAGTAAGTTATGAATTACCGTTTCTTCATCCACTTCTAAAATTCCTTCTTCTTCACCTAAATCCGCTAATGCTGCAACATCATCACGTGTTACTAATGAATTGCCTCCAGATGGTAATATCCTCTTTAGCCACTGAATTGGAATTATGATTAACATCAATGTGAAAGTCATAAAGTTAAGAATATGTCCTGCAGTAGGAGCAAGCTGTTTCCAGTATGCAGTTCCAAGAGTCTTTGGAATTATCTCCGAGAGGAATAATACTGCTAGAGTTAACACTACTGATGCTATAGTTAGATATTCCTCGCCAAACTGTTTATTGACCTCAGAACCAACTCCAGCAGCCCCCATGGTATGGGCAATTGTATTCAAAGTTAGTATTGCTGTTAACGGTTTTACTGCATCGTCATCCTTGAGTTTGGCCCAAATTTGACCTATTTTACTGCCATTTTTTTCCATTACTGCGATGTGAGTGTATGGTATAGAAAGGACAATTGCTTCTAAAATTGAGCAAAGGAAAGATACTCCAAGTGCGAGTGTAATGTAAAAAATCAGTAATGTATAATCCATGAATTTACGACGGCCCCTAGACGATGCGCTAAACCTCCCTATCGATTCTAGTTATTCAAAATGACGCATAAACCGATATTAATGGTGAAAGTCAATAACGGAAGTCTACCCGCACAGACAATGAGGGCATCATATGACCGATGTGAGTGAATATGTGATGATTTGTGTCGCTTGGCCATATGCCAATGGACCACTTCATTTAGGTCACGTTGCAGGATGTTACCTTCCGCCAGATATTCAAGCAAGGTTTGAACGAGCTAAAGGAAACAGGGTGCTTATGGTATCTGGCTCAGATGAGCATGGTACTCCCATTACAGTATCAGCAGAACAAGAAGGTGTTAATCCACAGGATATTGTAGATAGATACCATAAAATAAACCAACAAGCACTACTTGATTTAGGATGTTCTTGGGAGCCAGCGGTAGACCCCAGGGGTATTGAATACGGCGGATCGCTATTCAATAGAACCTCAGATACAAGACATAAAACCATAGTTCAAGAAAATTTTACAAAATTATTAGATGCAGGCCTGTTTGAGCGCAGAACAACTCAACAGTATTATGAAGTATCAAGTAACGATAGGGGACGCTTTTTGCCAGATCGTTACGTTGAAGGAATTTGCCCCACATGCGATGCTGATGGTGCTAGAGGCGACCAGTGTGATGAATGTGGAGCCACTTATGAAGCGATCGAATTAAAGTCACCAAGGTCTAAAATGAACCCATCTGCCGAAATAGAAGTGCGCGATACAGACCATTTCTTTTACCGACTTGACTTATTCCAGAACCTGTTAGAACAACATGCAAAAGACAGGAGTAGTGTATGGAAATCTAATGTAAAAGCAATGACAAAACAATGGCTAGATATGGGATTACGCCCGAGAGCCGTAACTAGAGATTTAACTTGGGGTATTCAATTGCCTCTTGAAGGTGATGAATGGAAGGGAAAATGCGTTTATGTATGGTTTGAAGCAGTCCAAGGTTATAACACATGTGCCCAAATCTGGGCAGAATCTATCGCCGCTAAGTCAGGCCACCCCGATGGCAAACACTCATGGAAGAATTGGTGGATGGTTGGTGACAATGGCAAAACTCCGCGACACCTATACTTCTTGGGTAAAGATAACATCCCCTTCCACACCGTAATATGGCCGGCTCTTATAATGGGAATTAACCATGCTAATGCGGGCAAAAATGCCACTCAACCAGTTGAGTTGCCAAGGGCCGGAGAATTAGCCCTTGCAACCAACGTGCCAGCAATGGAGTACCTAATGTTGGCAGGTGGACAATTTTCCAAGTCGAGGAAACATGCGGTATGGCTACCTTCATTTTTGCAAAGATTTGATCCAGATACATTGAGATACTATCTTAGCATAAACATGCCAGAAAATCATGATACAGACTTTAATTGGCCTGATTTTGTAGAAAAAATAAACTCAGAATTAATTGCCGCATATGGCAATTTTGTTCATCGTATTCTGACATTAGGTGCTCGGTTACCTAAAACAGAAAATGGTCCTTTTGCAGATATCGAGATAGAACACATTACTGCCAAACATTCAGCAAAATTGGACCAATTACATGATGATATTACAACATCTCTTGAAAGACATCGCTACAAAGAAGCACTAAGATATGTGATGAATGCTGCACAATATGGGAATCAGATTATTCAAACAGCCACTCCATGGAAATATTTGGGCGACAAATTTGATGGCTCTGATGCAGCTAAAGAATCATTAGCCAGTCTTTCATTTGGTTGGAGGATTTGCCGATACCTAGCTATAGTGACTCAACCATTTTTACCATTTAGTGCCCAAAGGTTATGGGAATCTCTTGGACAAACAGGCCATGTTGCCGAGGCTGAGTGGCAATCAGCCACTAGTTGGCATGTAGAAATGACTTGGAATGATAAAACACCAGAGCCATTATTCAAACGTTTAGAATTGGATGAAATTCTAAAGCAAGAACAATCCTTGGTGACAAAAGAAGTTACTGATAGCAATCCTATAACTAATGTCAAAGGTGGAAAGAGAGGTGGAAAAAAGATGAAAAAAGAAGTAGAAGGAATACAATATTTAGACTTCAATGATTTTATGAAAGTAGAATTAAAAGTTGGTAAGATAACTAGTGTTGAAGAACATCCCAATGCAGATAAATTATATGTTGTAAATTTGGATGATGGCGAACAAGGCAGGGTAATATGTGCAGGAATTAAACAATATTACACAGCAGATCAATTAACTGGTATGCAAGTAGTATTTGTTAGCAATTTGCAACCAAGACCACTAAGGGGGGTTACATCAGAGGGAATGATGTTGGCAGCTGATGATGGAAATGGGCAAGTCAAATTAATAACAGTAGATGGAGAAATTTCAACCGGTTCTACAGTTAGATAATCACTGAGCAATCCTTTTTTTGACAGATTGCATAATTTCTCTAGCAAATGAACTACATTCCGCCAATATATTTGGGCATGAATTCCTCATACTTTGGCCATATTCTTTTGGTAGAGAATTTAGATTGATATCGACATTGAACAGGGCCCCTTTGCAGGACGCGCTAGCAAGTAATCCGGCAACACCTACATCTGAGACTGCATTTGCATTACCGTAAGTAGCTAAATTGTTAAGCAATTTTAGTAATTCCAATGATAAGCATGCTGTTTTGAATGGAATCTCTGCAGCATGTAAAGTAGCCTGCCTAATGCTTTCTCTTCGATGCGACTTTTCCTCCTCGGAAGATTTAGGCATTTTAAAAGCAGCCATGACTAAATCAAATGCATCACTATCTTGAATCGCTAAATCACCTGCTACGGTCAATATCTCCTCAGTTTTATCATTAGCCTTCTTTGCATGAATCCAACCAGATTGCCATTTTTCTTTACCTAACGTCAACTCAATTACCATTTTTGTGAGTGCTGCTGCTTGTCCCAAAGCAACTGCACAGGCAGTACCGCCACCTGGCGTAGGTGCTGATGATGCTAGTTCACCTTGGAACTCACTAAGTGTTTTATTCATCCAACTCAATTATGCTCACCTGCCATAGCCCATTCAATTATCCTTTCATGTGGATTAAAGGTGTCAATTGCAGATAATCCAAGTCCATCGATTGCAGCATTAACATATTCTTCGTTGGAATAATCTCCATCTCCAAGATACCACTGTCCAGTTTCAAGCATAGATTTCAGTGGAACTAAACCAACAAGCTCGCTACCTTTCAAGGAAACTGAATGATCTTTTGCTATTGATTTACAAATTTCAAACGCCTTATGAATTGGACATTTATCGACATCTAAAATATTCATTGAGACTTGACTAATTGAGTGCGTTTCTAGTGTAACGCCCATGCCTTGGATTTCTTGAATCATTCCTCTGATTCTCATTTTCTGTCCGTTTTTTTGTTTGATTAGCCTGCCACTGCCACGAATAATTGAACCAATTTTCTTTGCTACAACTGCATCAGTTTCGTCAACATTGACATTATATGCAATCAGTATATCTCTGGAACCAATTGTTATACCACCAGATTTTTCGGTTGCACCACACCATTCCTTAGGCCCGAAATCTGGGTACCTGGTTGAATCTTCATGGATTGTGTCCCCATTTGACAATCGGTTCTTAAGCCCTTCATATTCCTCTTTTCGCAATGTAGAGAGGAGTTTTCGATCATCATGAGTCGCCGAGTAGCCATACAAGAAGGTACTGACACCAAAATTCTCAGCCACACTTTTAGCCAGTTTTTCAGCAAGAGAAGAACATTGTGCCATGGTATAATTATTTAGCGGAATAAATGGACAAACATCCACGACACCTAATCTTGGATGTTCACCTTGGTGACTAGTCATATCGATTAGTTTTACCGCTACTTCAATTAGTTTGTATGCTGCATTATAGACATCTTCTGGGCTACCTGCTATGGTTATGACAGTTCGATTATAATCTGCATCGGGTTCTACACTCAAAATAGAGCATCGGTCATTTTGAGGTACACTACTAACAATTTCATCGATAATCTCTTGATTCCTTCCCTCAGAGATATTTGGTACACACTCAATTAATTGCTTGTCCATACACACTGGTAATAAAAGGCGGACTTTGAAGTTAGCCTTAACTGTAAATCGTATCAGGTGAATCTTTGAGTCCACCCTTTATCTTCTTAAGATTGATTCTTTTTATCGAATCCATGAAGTCACTTTGGGTTATGTACCCACGTCCTTCCCTAATTGCTATCATTCCTGCCTCAACACAAGTCGCTTTGATTTCTGCGCCTGAGAAACCATTTGTTTTATCTACAATTTGCTTCAATTGAATTTTTTTGGTCGACATTTTATCGATATTTAATTTGAAGATGGCCTTCCTTCCTACTTCATCAGGTATTGGGATTTCAATTACTCTATCAAAACGTCCGGGTCGCAATAGCGCCTCATCAAGTATGTCCGGGCGGTTTGTTGCTGCGATGATCTTGACATTTTCTAATACATCAAACCCATCCAATTCTGCTAATAACTGCATTAACGTTCTTTGAACTTCTCTATCTCCGCTTGTAGAACCATCTAATCGCTTAGCACCGATTGCATCAATTTCATCTAAGAATATTATAGAGGGTGCTTTTTCTTTGGCTAAAGAGAACAATTCTCTTACCATTCTACCACCTTCTCCGATGTATTTTTGTGCTAGTTCACTACCAACCATTCGAATAAATGTCGCTTCTGTATGATTTGCCACAGCCTTTGCAAGCAATGTTTTCCCACATCCGGGAGGACCTACTAATAGGATGCCTTTTGGTGGTTCGACACCAACCTTTTCGAATAATTCAGGGGAATTCAGTGGTAATTCAATCGCTTCCCTTACGTATTGCTTTTGTTCTTCCAGACCAGCCACTGAATCATAATCAGTATCTGGTCGTTCGACCATTTCAGCTCCGCTGACCATCGGGTCCCAAGCATCGTGTAGAACCTCAATAACTGCTAAAGTATCTTGATTTAGGGCGACACGCACACCTGGTTTTAACACATTTGGAGTCAATCTTTGATTCAACGCCACCTGAAAAACTGTTCCGTTTGATGAACGAACGATACCTCTTTCTTGATCCAATATATCTTCAAGATGACCGACGATAAGCGGTGGTGATTTTAGTGAACGTACTTCTTCATCCAAACGATTAGCCCGCTTCTTTAACGAACGAATTTCCGATTCCATGTGGGCTCTTTCATTGATTAAATCTTGAGTTTGGTCTTGTAGATTTTTGAAATCATCTTCAAGTTTTTTTAGGTCCTCATCACTAGATGACATGATGTCTTTTGTTGGTGTCCCTACGTCGCCTACCATGTCGCTCATAACCCCCAAGCGCCAATCATCTATGAACTCTGCCTAAAATCATGACAAGATTCATTTTGATGTTAGCATAGGACGACTTGGTGAGGTAATGGGTGAATGCGAAGTTTGCGGGGCGATGAAAGTTGGGACAAAGCAAATTATGATGGGCAAAGCACAGGTTTACGCCTGTACCCGCTGCGTTGAGAAACTTGGGTTGGCACCCAAAGAAGAAGCACCTGGAATTAAAATGTCTAGAGCCAGAACCTCTTTCAGCGCTCCTAAACCAAGAAGGAAAAATGACATAATGGCTAAGCGCGAAAAAGAGTTAGCCGATGATTTTGGTAACCGAATTGCCAATGGAAGAAAAGCCAAAGGTTGGAACCATGCTGAATTAGGTAAACGAATTGCTGAAACTGTGAACGTCATAAAATCCGCAGAATCTGGCAAACCACCAACAGATTCTTTGATTAAAAAGTTAGAAAGAGTTCTTGACATTGTATTACTTGTCGAATCTACTCCCTCTGAAACCTCTAGAGTCATACCTCAAGGAAACAGAAACATGACCCTTGGCGATTATTTCAAACAAAATGGTGCTTAAATGCGACAATTGAAGGTACATTCATTATGGCTTGCCCAGGATGACCCCAAAAAAAATACTGCGGTATTATCATCAAAACGTGGCGACATTAAGTTGCATAAAAGAATCAATACACTACCAAAAAAGGGAATTATTCTAGAGCCGTTATGCGGGAAAATATTTGGTCCAGAAGACCATGAGTTATTAACTGAAAATAATGGTTCAATTGTAGGTCTTGATTGTAGTTGGAAACAGATTGAACCAAGCGTTGAATTAGTTATGAAAAGGACTAGGTTAAAGCCTCGAATGTTGCCATTATTTTTGGCTGCTAACCCAGTCAATTGGGGTAAACCAGGCAAATTGTCGACAATTGAGGCGTTAGCTGCTGCAGCCTACTTGTGCGGTAATAAAAACCAAGCCAAAGAACTTCTAGCAGGATTTCGTTGGGGCCAAAGGTTTATTGAATTAAATTATCAACCTTTGGAGGAATATTCGGCTGCTAAAACAAGCCAAGAATTGGTTGACCTTCAGTTTGAATTCTTTGACCTTGAGCATTTGAGAAATGGTGATGAGAAGTGAATTACCGTAAAATCCCCATATCAAGGAATAAGATGGGTAAACGGTTTATTGAATCAGACGATGTGGCAATTGAATCGCTTGTTAAACTGACTATTAATAATGAACCAATGGCTAATTTATTGGCGTCTCCAGAAGATTGTAACGATCTAATCTTAGGACATTTACTAACCGAAGGATACATAGCCATAACAACAAAAATAGACAAATCCAATATCACCATCAATCAGGATAAATATGGAACTATTTTAGTTAACTTGACTTGTTTAGAGATAGTAATTAACCATCGAAAGTCGTTAGGTATTACCACAACATCTTGTGGAGCGTGTAAGTTAGACGGCATGGACTTACTGATTGATGGATTACCTGGTGTGGAACCCTTGAAAAATTTTGATAACTCTGTGTTGCACCAAGGGCTGGTAAAGATGTCTGAACATCAAACAGGGTTCATTAAAACTGGTGGCATGCACTGTGCAGGGCTATTATCAAGTGATGGGGTTTTACAATATCACAGTGAGGATATTGGCCGTCATAATGCAGTTGACAAAGTAGTTGGTAAAGCATTTGGTAATGTTGATTTAAATAACTCAATTCTGTTACTTAGCGGTAGATGTGGGTGGGATATCGTTGCTAAAGCAGCGCGATGTAATATATCTTATATCGCATCTATCGGGGCGTGCTCATCACTTGCTGCTAATTGCGCAAGGCATTTAGGCATTACAATACACTCTTTCGTTAAAGAAAATAGTTCTGTAATCATTGGTTAACCTATCAATCTATACAGAGATTTGAAATGATTGATTTCTAATAGAGTGATAATTAGGAGGATTAATTCATGAAAGGTAAGACTCCGCTGGAAGATATCCCCCTTAAAATTGGTAAACCAAAAACTACTGCTGCAGGAATACCAGCGGTTATTTCAAGCGTCAAACATTCACTAAAGAAAATGGGCATTAAAAACACCATCAAAACTCTAACAATGGTAAACCAAAAAGATGGTTTTGATTGCCCTGGATGTGCTTGGCCAGACCCAGAACATCGTTCATCATTTGAATTCTGTGAAAACGGGGCTAAAGCAGTTGCTGACGAAGCAATGCAGGCGAATGTAGATGAACATTTTTTTGAAAAATATTCAATCAAACAACTTAGTCAAAATAGTGATTATTGGCTCAATAGCCAAGGGAGAATCAAACAACCGATGTATTTGGGGCCTGGTCAGACTAACTACACTCCAATAAGTTGGGAAAAATCATTGAAGCTTATTTCCAATAAATTAAACGCTATCGCTAATCCTAATAGAGCAGTATTTTACACATCAGGAAGAACAAGTAACGAAGCTGCCTTTTTGTACCAAGCGTTTGTTAGAATGTTTGGAACAAATAACCTCCCTGATTGTTCAAATATGTGTCACGAATCTAGTGGTAAAGCATTGGTTTCCACAATAGGGATTGGGAAGGGTACAGTAACTTTACAGGATTTTAATCATGCGGATACTATTTTGGTCATTGGCCAAAACCCGGGCACTAACCATCCGCGAATGTTAACTGCACTTAGAGATGCAAAATTGAAAGGTGCGACGATAATTCACATCAATCCACTACCTGAAACCGGTTTAGTCCGGTTCAAACATCCTCAAGATTATATGACACTGAATTTATCTTCAACTGGTCTTGCGGACATGCATTTGCAGGTTAAAATTGGCGGTGATGCGGCATTACTAAGAGCATTAAATAAACTCACAATTGATACAAATTCTATAGATGAAAAGTTCATTGCGCAAAAAACCAAGTCATACAAGGATTTTGCTGAATCTTTAGAGGATATTGATTGGGATAGAATAGAAACTGATTCGGGGATCGCTAAAGCTAAAATAACAAAGTTGTCAGAAATAATAACTAAATCTAAATCGATCATATCATGTTGGGCAATGGGTTTAACACAACATAGAAACGGTGTTCATGTTATTCAAGAAGTAGTAAATCTGCATTTGCTCGGAGGCCATATAGGTCGAATTGGTGCTGGTTTATGCCCAGTTAGAGGACATTCTAATGTTCAAGGCAATAGAACCGTAGGCATTTGGGAAGCACCCAGTGACTCGTTTATAGACCAAATGGAGATGGGTCTGAAAAATTCTATGCCGCGTAAGCATGGATACGATGTAGTTCATTCCATCCAAGCAATGGAAAATTCCGAAGTAGACTTCTTATTCTGTCTAGGTGGTAATTTCATCTCTGCAACTCCGGATACTCCTAGAACGGCAAATGCTGTTTCACACTTGGATATGGTGGTACATGTTTCTACCAAACTAAATCGATCACACTTAGTCAACGGCAATGAATCGTTAATTCTACCTTGTTTGGGACGTACAGAGTCAGATGTTCAAGCTGGAGTAGAGCAATTTGTAACTGTCGAAAACTCCATGGGAATCGTACATAAATCCCAAGGGAAACTAAAACCAGCCTCTAAAATGTTGAGAAGTGAACCGTGGATAGTAGCAAATTTGGCACACTTGACCTTGCAAGATTCTAATATTGATTGGCTAGGGTGCGTCCAAAATTATGACAAAGTGAGAGATTTAATCAGTGAATCAATAAATGGCTTCGATGATTTTAATTCCAGAGTGAGGCAACCTAATGGATTTTATTTGCCAAATTCTCCAAAAGATAATTGCGAATTTGATACAAATGATGGTTTTGCTCACTTTTCTATAAATCCTTTACCCGATGTATCGTTAAATGATGATGAATTTGTCATGATGACGATAAGGTCACACGACCAATATAATACTACTATTTACGGACTTAACGATAGGTATAGAGGGATAAAAGGTAATCGCAGAATCTTAATGATGAATCCACACGATATGTTAGAATTAGATCTGAAAACCAGGGATTTGATTGACATTACTAGCCACTTTAACGGGACAAAGAGAATCTCTGGAAAATGGATGGTAATTCCATACAATATACCAAAAAGGAATGTAGCGGCTTATTTCCCTGAGGCGAACGAATTAGTGCCACTGGAATCTACTGCTGACATCTCAAATACTCCCACCTCGAAATGGATTATTTGCACGATAAGTGAGAGTAATTCGATTGCCGAGGAGGAGTGACATTGACTAAAGGATATGTTGAGTTTTTCTTCAGTAATGCCAAATTCAGGCGGTTATGGGCTGCTTCTGTAATATCTTTACTTGGTGAGTGGTTCAATACCATTGCATTATTTTTCTTAATTCTAGAATATTCTGGTTCTGAATTTCTTCTAGGCATTTTATTTTCTGTAAGAATGGCTCTTTTTGCCGTCTCACAACCCGTTAATGGATTATTAGCAGACAGATTTAGTCGTAAGAGTTTGATGTTGTGGGCTAATCTACTACAAGTAGGATTAGCACTATCATTCCTCCTAGTAGACGGACCTGAAGATATGTGGTGGTTAGTAACCCTATCTGGATTGATGATGCTATTACACGGAGTATACGTAACTGCAGAACGTGCCGCTTTACCAAACATCGTTGATGAGGAGGATCTAATAACCGCTAACGCTATTGATAGTGCTTCTTGGTCAACAGCTCTCTGTATTGGCGCTATGTTAGGCGGCATAGTGGTGAGCATCTGGGGTACTGATATGGCATTCATTATCGATTCATACACTTTCTTGTTGTCTTCATTACTTCTAATACCACTTAATTTTACTCAAAATATAGATCCTAGCATGAAAGGGCCCTTATTTAGTAAAGCAATTGCTAATATCAAAATAGGTTGGTCGAGGATTTATTCTGATAAAAAACTACTCAGAATTGTATTCGCAAAATCGTCATGGAACTTAGCAGGTGCGGGTTTGGCTGGTGTTTTTCTTGTTTTGGCAGGCTCTGAATTAACAGGTTATGGTGCCGCATTTGGGTTTGGATTATTCTTCTTTGCCCGTGGTATTGGAACAGGGATTGGACCATTACTGGCGCGTGCGATATTCAAAGACAAAGACAAATGGCCTTCATTAATCGGCATATTAGTGACAATTTCAGGGTTTTTCTACCTACTAGTTGGACTAAGTTTAGAAATATATCTGCCTTTGACAGTCCTGTTAATTATTTGTGCTCACTCTGCGAGTGGAGGGAATTGGGTATTGTCTACAGTACTTACTCAAACATGGGTGGAAGACGAAGTCCGTGGAAGAGTATTTTCTATGGACATGTTAATCCTTGGGTCCAGTGCAGCGTTATCAACCACTGTGGCTGGATATTTAGTCGAATATCAAGGTTTGACGCTGAAAAATGGTTTTATTTCGTTTTCGTTATTGATGATTATTTGTGGCATAATATTTACCTTATGGCGGCCAGATATAGATTCAACGGCCAAACAATAGGCTCAAAGAACTGCAAGGCTTGGGATTATCATGGGAGAAGAATATTCTGCACTAAGGACATCCCTATTGTCAGGTATACCTGATATTTTGCCGAACCACCCGGGATACGATGACTCTGTGGATCATGCGCCTAACCGCCGACAAGTATTGGATGAAAGTGGTAAAAGGCTGGCGATAAGAAATGCATTAAGATATTTCAATCCAAAACATCACCGCATATTGGGCAAGGAATTCTTAGACGAACTGAATTCCTTTGGCAGAATAACTATGCAAAGGTATAGGCCAACAGACTATGAGATTAAGGCTCATCACATTTCAGCATATCCGGCTAAATCACAACAAGCTGCTGCGATTATGCTAATGATAATGAATAATCTGGACAAAAGGGTAGCACAATTTCCTCATGAATTAATCACCTATGGCGGTAATGGCTCCGTATTTCAAAATTGGGCACAATACCTTCTGACAATGCAATATCTTTGTCAAATGACCGACGAACAAACTTTGGTTATGTACTCTGGCCACCCAATGGGATTGTTTCCATCAGATCTAAACTCTCCACGCGTAGTCATTACTAACGGAATGGTAATACCAAATTATAGTAAACGAGAAGATTATGAAACAATGAATTCTATCGGAGTGACACAATATGGTCAAATGACTGCTGGTTCTTACATGTATATTGGACCTCAAGGAATTGTCCATGGAACTACTATCACTCTTCTAAATGCGGCCAGAATGCATCTAGATTTGCCCCCAGATAGAGATTTATCGGGCATTACCTTTGTCACCTCAGGTCTTGGGGGGATGTCTGGTGCACAAGCAAAAGCCGCAGTCATTTCTGGTGCTGCATGTATTGTTGCAGAAATGAATGAACATGCTGCAGTAAAACGTCATGAACAAGGTTGGCTTACAGATTTGTCATATGATGTAGATAATTCAATTGATTTGTTAGTTTCTGCTAGCCAACAGGGGCAGCCAATATCGATCGGTCATATTGGAAATATTGTCAAGTTATGGGAGCGAATAGTTGAAAGGGGCATAAAAATAGACTTGGGTAGCGACCAAACCTCGCTTCACAATCCGTATCAAGGAGGTTATTTCCCCGCAGACTATTCCTATGAAGAGTCTGTTCAAATGATGTCTAATAATCCAGATAAATTCGCTCAAGAAATTCGTAAAACCTTATGCAGGCATGCAGAAGCAATCAACCAATTATCAAGTAAGGGAATGTTCTTTTGGGATTATGGCAATGCATTTTTACTTGAATCATCAAGAGCAGGTGCAGATGTCCTAAATGATGATGGTAGTTTCCGCTACCCAAGTTATGTAGAAGATATAATGGGTCCAATTTGTTTTGACTATGGCTTTGGACCTTACAGATGGGTATGTACATCTGGTGACCCTGTAGATTTAGCAAAAACTGATCAAATAGCAAAAGATGTTTTACAGGAGTTGACATTAGGTGCTTCACCGTCTATCATTCAACAATTGAATGACAACATAAGATGGATTGAACAAGCTGGAAAAAATAATCTAGTAGTCGGCAGTCAAGCAAGGATATTGTATGCTAACGATGTAGGTCGGCGTAAGATAGCCCTTGCAATGAATCAAGCAATTGCTGATGGAGATATATCCGCCCCCATAGTGCTGGGTAGAGATCATCATGACGTATCGGGTACAGATAGCCCTTACAGGGAGACTGCTAATATTCGAGATGGTTCCATGTTTACTGCAGATATGTCAGTTCAGAATTTCGTCGGTGACTCATTCAGAGGAGCCACTTGGGTCAGTTTACATAATGGCGGTGGTGTTGGATGGGGTGAAGTGATAAATGGTGGTTTTGGACTATTAATCGATGGTTCACCTACTGCACAAAAGAAGATTGAATCGATGTTGCACTGGGATGTCAATAACGGAGTGGCAAGAAGGGCTTGGGCACGCAATCCTGGTGCGATAGAAGCCATTAAAATGGCAATGGAAGAAAATAAATTACTCCAAGTTACTATTCCTGAAATAAGCGATGATGCTATTTTAGACGACATTCTAGGGTGAGTTAATGGCGTCTGTGATTCAATTAGATGGTAATACATTGTCACCTGCTGAAGTATATGCTGTGGCAACAGATAATATTGCGATTAAATTATCGGAAGATTCATGGAATCGGATTGTTAAATCCCGTAAAGTAGTAGAAGACATATTGGATTCTGATGAAGTGGTTTATGGGATTAATACTGGCTTTGGCTCGCTAGTGGACACTAATATTTCAAAAGAACATTTGCAGGATTTACAAATAAATCTGATTAGATCTCATGCAACTGGTTTGGGTGATTCAATGACTAAACCGGCTGTTAAAGCAATGATGGTAGCCAGAATAAATTCCTTTGCAAGGGGTTTTTCTGGAGTCCACCCTAACGTAGTTCAGCAACTAATTGATTATGTCAATCATGGAGTGACTCCTTACATACCAAGAATTGGTAGTTTAGGCGCAAGTGGTGATTTAGCACCCCTATCGCACATGGCTCTTACGTTAATTGGCGAAGGATATGTAATAGATGACCACGATAATAAAATCCCAACCAAAGATTTGCTTGTTGAGAAAGGTTTGATTCCAGTAGAACTTTTCGCAAAAGACGGCTTGTCACTTATCAACGGTACCAGTCAAATGTTAAGTTATTCTATTTTATCTCTTCAAATTCTTAACAATCTACTGACCATCTCTGATGTTATTTATTGTTCATCACTAGAAGCGTTTCAAGGAAGTATTAGTCCAGCGGATGCAAGAGTTCATTTGGCTAGGCCACATCCTGGACAGATTTTGATTTCGGCCAGAATAAGGCAAATAATGCGGAACTCGGAAATATTGGCCGGACATACAGACTGCTCAAAAGTCCAAGACCCTTACTCATTTAGATGCGCACCTCAAGTTCATGGTGCTGTGTATGAGGCATTGATGAGTATGCAAGAAACCATTCAAATTGAACTTAATAGTACGACTGATAACCCCTTAGTATTTCCAGTAACTACTGATGGTAAGTCGGAAATAATCTCCCAAGGTAATTTTCATGGCGAAATTTTGGCACTTTGTGCAGATCGTATGTCTCTAGCCATATTTGAATTAGGCTCTATTTCCGAACGCAGGATGGACCAGTTACTGGATTCCCATAAAAGTGGTTTACCACCATTCCTAGCCACCAACAGTGGTTTGGAATCTGGTTTGATGATTGTGCAATATAGTGCAGGGTCAGCCCTAGCAGAAATGCATGGTCACGCAGCACCGCGCACTTCGTTTTCTACTAGCACCTCAGCAGGACAGGAAGATCATGTTAGCATGGGGGCGACTGCATGTTGGAACCTTTACCAATCTTGCATTAGGTTATCAGAGGTTCTAGCATGCGAGTTAGTAATTGCCTGTCAAGGCCTTGAATATAATAAATTAAAGCCAGCACCTTTTGTAAAATCTCTACATAAATTAGTTCGGTCAATATCACCAAAGCTTACGGAAGATCGCTCCACTAGTGCTGAATTATTATCAATAGCAGAAATCTTACGAGAAGGAACTTGGCTATCGAGGATTGAAGCAGAAAATGAACGCTTAATTCGGTGAATCATAATATTTTTTTTCTAGTTCATCTAATCCTGTTAATTGCCTTAATCTGAATATATCAGTGGCTAAATCCGACGCATTAATAGAGTTTGAATTAGAATTTATGAATCTGTCCAAATCGACAGCCCGTCTGACTTTTTCTTCTACAGACTTGTATAGCTCATATGCATTATTTTCATGATATTTTAGAGCCGGTTCTATTTCAGAAACATCTAAACCCATTCGCCTCCATTGTAATATCCGTTTGACTAAGATATTGTTAGAAAATCCTACTCGGGGCAATTTAGACAAATACACTAACCTCGGGTTACCATCTTTGCCTAGTTCATATTCCATATGTTCTCCAGGCAAAATACTAGGTTCCGCAACGGATTGTTCAAGATTTACATTTCCATCTATTTGTTCAGTACTAAAATCTAATACTTCTAATATAAATTTTAATTTGGCCACTATTTCAACAGGCAATGATAACAAATTAACACATAATACGCATGATACATTATATTTGGCCAACTTATCAACAAACATTGCAACTTCAGCCAATAGCCGTTCTGGACCAATAGTATCAGCGATCATTTCGAGACCTTCTATGACAACCAAACGTTCTCTAGAAGCATCGATGTTTTGGCTGATAATACCGTGTATTGAGGAAAAATCCGGTTTTATCGCATTAACTCCATCTTGTTCTGTCATCCAGTATGTATCTAATCCGCTCAAATCAAGTTGTTCCAGTAGCCTTCGTGCAGGGACCCTACAAACTAAGATGAGTTTTTTCTCTGGATTTTTCTCAATCAATATTTCAATGTCAGAAAACAACTTGGAATAGGTGTGAGTTTGATAAAGATAAGCGCGATTACCACCCAGTTGTAACATGATACCCAGTGACGAATAAGACTAATCATATATACATTTGAGCATAAATTACCCGTTAATCATTATATCATGGGTAGTAATCCGACAAATGGGTGTGACAATGTCCGACAGTGAAGAAATAGAAACTCCAATGGCAGAATGTGGTTCATGTAGGGCAATAATACCTCTTGATTCCAAAGAATGTAGTGAATGTGGAATTAAAATCTCAGGGGTTTCTGAAGGAGCATTAGGAGAATGTGGTGCTTGTAATTCTTTAGTGCCAATTGACTCCAAAAGCTGCCCCGATTGTGGCGTATTCTTCGTTGCAGATGACGTCTTAGATGTACTGCGAGAATGGTTTGCAGACACAGGTATAGAAGCCCAGACGTTATTCAAAAAATTCGACTCCGATTCTGATGGCTCTATCGATGCAGATGAACTGCGGGATGGATTGCTTAAGATGAAATTGGCAGACCTGCCGCCGTCACAAGTCGACCGCCTAGTAGCCGAAGTGGATACTAACTCTGATGGAGTAATAAGTCTTGAAGAATTAGTATTTTCAATAACTGGAGAAGCAATTGCTACACCTGAACCTAAAGAGGAAGAAGCAGTAGTAGAGGATGCTGCCGAGAATACAAAAGATTATGCTGAAAATGTATTGGATAGAATAGTCGCTAAATATGAGATAGCGGACAAAATCAATTTCATCGAATTTGCCCAAGATTACGACGCAAATAACAATGATTACTTGACCGAAGCAGAACTCAAAAAAGCTGCAATAGATTACACAAAAGAATCTAATGAAACTGATGCAGAGGTCGAAGAAATTCAGGATGTAACACAAACGGAGGAAGATGTTGATTCAGAAGAAGATGATCTGGACTCAGCCGGCGATTCCTCTGACGGGATAACGGATGATGAAGAGGAAGAAATAGATTTTGAAGAAGCGGATTCCGAAGAAAATATTGAAGAAGTAATCACCGATTCTGCTATGGGTAATTTAGCTAAATTAGTATCGACTGCTGCAGGATTGGATATGACCATTAGATCTATGTTCGAAACTATTGATACAGATGAGGACGGGATGATTAATGGACCGGAATTACAAAATGGCATAATAGAAATATGTGGTGATTCGCTTTCCCCAGCAGAAGTGTATGAAATTATATCGATAGTAGACGAGGATTCAAATGGCAGAATAGACGCATTTGAATTAATCGAAATTATCGAATCAATGGATATCGAAATCAAATCCGATACAGTGACTAAACCTGTGTCTGCTATCCAATTACTAACTGATTATATGGACGACGCCGGCTATACTCCATCAGCCTTATTCAACAACTTGGATATTGACGGCGATAGCAGGGTCAGCAAAGAAGAACTTGGATTGATATTACACAAAGAATTAGACGATGAAGTCACTCCTGAATCAATCGATCAACTAATGGATATGTTTGATGAAGATGAAGATGGTTTTGTTGACATAATTGAATTTGTCGCTACGATAGAGGATCACGAGGAAGATGAATACGAAGGTGGAGCAGCATTGTCAGACAAAAAAGAATTTCCGTCTACTTGGCAAAAGAGAATGATGTCTAAAAAATGGAAGGATGTCGTATGGCCATTAATACACTCTGCATTTGTCTTCTTTGTCATTATTTGGGCAGTAAATGCAACACTAGCACCATTTGTCGATGGTAGCGGTGGAATAGTGGAACTTGATACCGAATTTGGTGGAACAATTGGGGAAGATGGCACAGCCTATGCCAATGGAGATGCATACCCATGTGACGAAAATGTGCAAACTGACGGTTGTAAAAACTCATTAGCGCCCTTCGCTGCGGAAGGTGGAGAGATTTCGATGCCAGCTGGCTTTTACTGGGACGGAATATTATTCATTATACTCGGTACATTTGGCTTGATAGGTAGTTTGTTCATGCAACTATCTGTAGTCCCAGGATGGAGAGCACGAGCAAGAGCCATGAAGGATAATTCCGACGACAGAAAAGAAGTCAAAACGGCAATTGAGGGCGATGAAGATGATGCAAAATCAGAAGATGATGTTGAAGATGACTCTACTGAAACAGATGAAGATTCAAAATTAGAATCTGATGAGGAGTCTGAAGATGATAGTGAGGAGTCTGATGATGATGATGAACAGGATGAGATCGATATTGGCTCATATATTGGGCTAGTATTAGATGATGAAGAGGTATATGGTACTATCATTGAATTTGATGATGAAGAAGGTTTTGTAACCATAGAAGAAGATGGAACTGGCGATTTAGTGACTGGATACCAAGATGATATGTTCTTAGAAGATTAATATGTCAAAAGATAGTTTGAAATTGTTTGTTGGGAAAGCTAACTGTCCCTCCTGCGGTTGTATCGAGAATATCGGATCTTTTAGGTGCGTCGGATGTGGATCTTTTCATTCTACTGCTCACCTAGTTGAACGTGATGTCCCTCCTCCTGAAATGCGCGAAGTCATAGAACAAACTGTCAACCCAATGGCCTATTCAATTGGACCCAACCAGAGAATTATCGAAGAATCCTTTGAACAAACTGATGATGTTAAATCATGGGAGGGAGGATCTACTGACTTTTCATTCACAGATGATGGTGTTAAAATCCAAGCAAATCCCACTAAAGACATAGAGATTCCTAAATCCGAAGAATTATGATTTTGCCATAAATCTTTTTTGAAAAGCATTTATTATATCAATTAACA
>TARA_B100001093_G_C26860315_1_pt1 | contig 19339 bp, 18 predicted proteins | sample TARA_B100001093 | Tara Oceans TARA_B100001093 (sample SAMEA2623116) | marine metagenome | biome: marine biome (ENVO:00000447); feature: surface water layer (ENVO:00002042); material: "saline water (ENVO:00002010), including plankton (ENVO:xxxxxxxx)" | depth 5 m
TTGTGGGGATATAAGTCCCAATTATCAACAGCCAATTTATCACCAAATATTGGATTATTGTAGAATTGGTTTAGTGAGTCCTCCCATATTATGGCCCTATGGTCTTTGTTCGCACCCCCGCCAAAAAATGAACTCCGATTAAATCTTTCAATAATACCAGATACAATCGTATTACCATAATTAAGGCTTAAAGAAAATAAAATTATTGTATAAAAGATATATTTTAAATAGTCTTTACGATTAAATTGAAGAAGAAAAAGTATTATTAAAGGAACAATTAATGTAAAAACCGAACCCCTAGAAGCTCCTAAGGAAAAAGGAATTAGCGTGATAATAATAATTCCAGTGTAAATTAAAATTCTAATTAGCGAATTTTTGTTAAAAAGAAGGTTAAAAGATAAAACGCCAATGATAATAGAACTATTGTAAGATAAAATTAAAGGGGATAATATTGAATCTTCATCATCAACTACTCCCGCATCAAGCCTTGTTACATTTCCGAAATATTCTCCAAAATTTAGATAAATGGCAATTGGAAAAAGGAAAGCAAAAAGATTGAAAATTTTTGATATTAAACTAAGATCATTTTCATTAAAATTTGTGTTGATTATACTAAAAAAAGGTATAATGCAAAATACCATAAAATGACTAAAAACTAAATGCTTATCTAAATAATAATAATCGTTCTGAATATAATCAACTGCTATCCTGCTAATGTATATAAGACAGAAAAAACTGAATAACAATACAATTTTTTTTGGGACTTTTATTTGACGAGGATGACTCAAAGCCAAAGATAAAAATCCAACCACCATTAAAACCCTTAGCTGCTTTGTCCAGGTGTAAGCTTCAGGAAAAAATAGATTGCCAAGTAAAATTATGTCATATATGCCAAATAGAAATATTGAAAAAGAAATACAAATGGCTACCTTTTTAAACATGAGTTAAGTTTGCTTTATTTTTAAATATTAACAACTTATATAATGCAAATACCACAAGTAAGCCCAATGTATAATAATATGAAATACAAAAAATAATAACAAATAAAAGAATAGCCCCCAAAACCACAATCTCTAGAATTTCTCGTTGAAACAGTTGTTTATTCAAATAATATGTGAACAAAAAATTTTGTGCGAAGTAAGCTATGTATGTTGCTATTATTGCTCCTTTTAATCCAAAATCTGGTATTAGAATTATATTAATTATTATATTCATAATTGCACAAAATATTGAACACAAAGCAATATATATTGTTTTTTTCTTATAGATTAATTCATAGTTGGCTTTTAAGTAATAAGGCGTTAATAAAAAACACATCATTATGAAAGGAATTAGTTCTAAAGACTCATTAAATTCATTTTTATAAAAATTCGTTAATAAGCTTTCAGAAAGAAAAACCAATAAAACACCAAATATTATACTTGACACAAAGCAAAATAAAAAATATTTCGACAACAAGAGATTTCTTAATTTATTATCTTTCTCTTTATAAATTAATGGCTCCATAAAAGTAGAAATTCCTTGAAATGCAAATGTTATTGATGCACCAACAGAGTAGGCTAGAGTATATATACCTACTTGCTCAATACCAATCATTCTTTCTATAACAAATTTATCAGCATGTCCCAATAAATTTAAAGACAAACCATGCATAACGAATGGCCAACCAAAAGCAGTTATATTTCTTAACGTTTTTGTGTTAAAGTCAAAGTATTTTAATTCGTTATTTTTGTGATATAAATTCCATGCTAAGACAATAATTAGAGAAATAATTGACCCGTATAGATAACTTTTGTAATCAGAGAATTCAAATAAAAATAAGATGACAACAAAAACTTTAATAATTGAAGTTAGTAGTTTTAATTTAAAATATTTTCCATGATTTTCCTCAGCTCTATAAAGGTTGATAAAGATTAAATTTAAGCTTTGCAGAAAAACCAGAATTAATAACAAAAAAATATCAGGAAAAAGTGATAGTCCAAATAAGTTTGGATTCACAAATAAAGAAATAAAAAAAGTTATTAAAATAAGAACTGAATGAGTTAAAAAAATTCCCCTAAAAATTGTCCCTGTAAACGATGGATAATTTTTTTTTTCATGAAAAAATCTCAACAAAGCTCTGTCAAGTCCAAAAACTGTGAATGCAGGTAGAAGTAGTTCAACTGAGATAAGGATACCTACTTTACCATAATCAGTTGTACTTAGAAATAAGGGTAAACAAAATATTAAGCTTCTGTTTAGTCCTTTTGAAATAGCCTCAAAGAACCCATAAGAAAATATTTTTTTTAACATTTAAATTGTATTACTAAAGCGTATTTTCATTAATACTAAAAATGAGCTTTAAAGCCATAAAATTTGCGATTAAAAGAGGATAAAATGAATTGTTTACGAACGCCAAATTCGCCATTTTTCTTGTTTTTATAGCCATACTCTCCGTATCCATATCCGTATCCACACCCTTTTTATAATCGACACCATTAATGAGTGTGGCCATATTGATTAGGTGTTTTATAGCCTTGCGTTAACGATCTTTCTTGGAAGAAATCCTTTTAAATCGTATACAACACTATTGAAATCTATCTTTAAAGAATCGATATTTATCATTGAAAATTTTTTGTGAGATACCGCCAATAATATTCCGTCATATTTTTCTTTAATTTCATCTATAAGATGGATACCATACTCGTTTTTTACTTCTATATAATCAGCCTCATAGTCATATGCGTCAACTTCTAAACCAAATTCTTTTAACTCATTATACACATCAACAACCTTTGAATTGCGAATGTCTGGACAGTTTTCTTTAAAAGTAACTCCTAATATTAAAATTTTAGAGCCCATTATTTGTTTCCCTGCTTTTATTAGCATTTTAATCAACTTATTTGCTACAAAAGTGCTCATGTAGTCATTTACGCGTCTACCACTTAGGATAACTTCTGGATGATAGCCTAAATTTTCTGCTTTATATGCTAAATAATAGGGATCTACACTGATACAGTGACCTCCAACAAGACCTGGTTTATATTTTAGAAAGTTCCACTTAGTACCTGCGGCGTCAAGAACATCTTGAGTATCGATGCCGACCCGATCGAAGATTAAAGCCAATTCATTTACAAATGAAATATTAACATCACGTTGAGCATTTTCAATAGCTTTGCTAGCCTCTGCTACTTTTATACTTGCTGCCTTAAAAGTCCCCGCAGTAATAACTGAAGTGTATAAATCATCTACAAAGTTAGCAATCTCTGGTGTTGATCCTGATGTTACTTTTTTAATAGTGGTTAAAGTATTTACCTTGTCTCCTGGGACAATTCTTTCTGGAGAATACCCACAGTAGAAATCTGTATTAAAAACTAAATCACTTATTTTCTCTAATAGCGGCACACACACTTCTTCAGTACAGCCAGGGTATACAGTGCTCTCATAAATAACTAAATCACCTTTTTTTAGGCACTTTCCAAGCATTTTAGAGGCTGCTCTTAGTGGTTCTAGGTCTGGAGTTTTAAATTCATCAATAGGTGTTGGGACAGTAACTATGTATAAATTACATTTCTTAAGGTCATCTATTTTTGAACTAAACGTTAGCTGATTAGCACTATTTATTTGTTCATAAGTCGCTTCATTAGTATGATCAATTCCTTTTTTTAATTGATCTATTCTAGCGGTGTTTATATCAAAACCTATGGTTGTAAAACGTTTCCCAAACTCTATGGCTAAAGGAAGGCCAACATATCCTTGACCAATGATTGCAATTTTTGATGTTTCTAAATTCATGTTTCCCTAATCTACCTAAATATTTCAATTTCATTATTTTCTATAACCACAACTTTTAAGGGCTCTTTTCGTCATTTTTAAATGCATCGTGTGTATGTTTTCCCAATTGAAATAAATTATAGCTTTAACTCCAAAACACCCATTTCTTTTTTTTCTTTTTATCATTGCCATACACACCGTAGCCGTAGCCGTAGCCGTAACCGTAACCGTAGCCGTAGCCGTAACCGTAACCTTTTTTATGATCTACACCATTAATGAGTATGGCCATATTGTTTAGTCGTTTTTCGGCATGCAAACTCTCTGGAACATCAAGTAAGCGTTTGTCGAGATAATTCGCACGAGCGACATAAACAAATATATCCATATACTGATTAATTAATAGCGTATCTGTGACTAAATTTACCGGGGCAGTATCTACTACAATATAATCGTACCTGCTTCGAATCTCCATAAATAGTTTGGATAAGCGAGGGCCTAACAAAAGTTCAGCTGGGTTTGGTGCAATTACCCCAGATTCTATCAAGTCCATATTTTCTATACTGTTGGGCGCAGAAAAAATTAAGTCAGAGACTTTAATTCTGGCATCTGATAAATAGTGCGTAATTCCCTTCTCGTGTGATGAAATTTTAAAGTACTCTAATAATTTCGGTTTTCGCAAGTCCATTCCCACCAAGAGGACTTTTTTCCCAGATAAAGCAAGTGTACTAGCTAAATTAAGAGAGACGAAAGATTTCCCCTCACCTGCGATGGTTGAAGTCACCCCGATGACCTTTGCCCCTTCTTCAACCTTTGAATTCAATAAAAAATCTAAATTTGTTCGAATCAGGCGGAAAGACTCAGCGAGATTAGACCGTTTATCAAGCTCTACAACCAATTGCTGGTCTTCATCACCTAATGGAATATCTCCCAATATAGGCACGTTAATGGCGTCCTCTATATCTTTACGAGAGTGTATTTTTGTGTCTAAAAACTCCTTTATATATATTGAAAGTACAGGAAATAAAAATCCGAGTACGATTGCCCCTAGCCAGATGAATTTATTTTTTGGTTTTACGGGGTCATGGTTGATAAAGGCAGCGTCTACAAGCTTTGCATTGGCAACAGTAACGGCTAAAGAAATGCCCGTTTCTTCCCGCTTTTGTAATAGATACAAATACAAGGCCTCTTTTATTTCTTGTTGGCGTTTTATAGCCCTAAATTCTTTTTCTTGTTTTGGTACCGCCGTAATACGACTGCTGTTTTGTTGAATTTCTTGCTCTAAACCCGCTAATTTAAAGTTAACTGCATTTTGTAGGTTTTGTAAACTTGCCAATAGCACTTCCTGTAACTCCTTGAGTTGTATATCTAAATTTTGAATGACAGGATTTTGAAGACTTGAATTATTTAAGAGTCGGTTTCTGTCAATCACCAATTTATTATATGTGGCTACTGAAGTGGATATGCTTAGATCAGTCAAACCAATATTGGTAGGTATTAGCTTGATACTTTTATTATTTTCTTTCAAGTAATTAACCATAAAATCAATCACCCGCACTTCTGTGCTAAGTTTCAGCACTTCTTTCTTTGTATTGACTGTATTTTCTAAAAACAAGCCAGCTTCAGTCGTAATATCAGTTAACTCATACGATTGCTTGTATGAAGCAACCTTGTTTTCAACTTGGTTAAGCTCCTCTTGAATAAGTTCTAATCGATTCGCTATGAACTCAGCTGTGTTTTTAGAGACCTGGTTTTTCTCATCTATACCATCGGCATTGTATTGCTTGATGAGGGTGTTTATAAAGTCTTGCGCACGGTGTTTAACTGCATCAACCAAACTAATTGTAATAACAGTGGCTTTCTTACTCAATGGCGCAACATCTATTTTTTTGCTGTAATCATCAGCCATACTGATAAGAGGATTAACACTGATGTAAACTACAGGATTACTTGGGATCTCAAAGAAAGTTGGTGTGATAATTAAATCGCCATAGGGTGTACTGGCTTTCTTACCAAAAGAAAAGGAGCCCATAGAGCCATGCTCTTCATTTTCTAGACGATACTGTATATCGGAGAGAATGGTAAGCTTAAAGTCTAATTCGGAAACATCTTTTAGAGAATCACCAGCTAAAAAGCGTAATTGTACAGGTGCATTATTATAGTATTCAACTGTGCGAATGTGCCCCTCAAATTTATATTGTACATTTAAATTTAGTTCCTTAATAACCTTAGCTAAGAGACTTCGTGATTTGAGAATCTCGATTTCATTATCTAATGAATTAAGCGAATTAGAAAACATGCCTAAGTCTTGAAAAGCAGCTATTTCACTCATAGCATCACCCACACCCTTTTTAGCATCTTTTAATAAAATAGTTGCAGATACGTTAAACTCTGGTATGGTACGTCTTAAATAATAAGCTGTGGCAAGCCCAACTACTGAAAAACAAATTAAAAACCAATGCCAGTGATGAAGCCATTTCATAAAGAGCTCTCGTAAGTCTGGCGTTTCGTCTTCTTGAAAATGAATGTTCTTGTTATATTCCGTGTTCATAAAATATGATTAGCGTAATAAGATAGATAAAATTGTTGTTAAAGTGGTGATAACTGACAAACTAATGCTTGTAAATCGAAGTGCATCTGTGGAGCTTCTTACTTTAGATTTATTTGGCTCAACATAAATCATATCATTGGGCTTTAAGTAGAAGTATGGTGAATTAAAAAGAGCATCACTTCGCAGGTCAATATAGTTTTTTGTCAACACCCCATCTTCTTCTCGAACCAGAAGCATGTTTGCTCGTTTTCCATTAATACTTAAATCACCGGCTAAAGCCAGGGCCTCTAATATGCTTACGCGTTCATTAACAATTGTATATATGCCGGGCAGATTAACTTCTCCCAATACAGATATTCTAAAATTGGTTAAACGTAGGGTGACCACAGGATCCTTTAAAAAGCCTTTAAGTTTGTTTTCTAAAAAAGTAGTGGCCTCTTCACGACTCAATCCTCCAAGGGTTAATTTTCCCAATACAGGAAAGTTTATCTCACCTTTTTCATCAACCAAATAGGTTTGTTGACGTATCTGACCAGTTACGCTCAAATTTTTTATAAGATTTGGGCTAGAAACAAATAAATTAAAAGGTCGTGCGGCATCCATGTCTAAAGCTGTAACATTAATGCTCAACAAGTCATTGGCTTGGTAACGAAGCTCGAAAGGTTGTACTTTTGCTTTTGAAGCAGATTCATCTTGAAAATATACCCAGTCTTGCTGCGTAACACAACTACTCATAAGAAGCAGTAAAAACATTGTATATAAGAGCTGTTTCATGTTTTTCTTAAATTTTTAAAGTCATGCAAATCTAACAATTATTCCACACTAATCTAATAATTTAATATTATTGGATTTGTCTGGTAATGAATGGTTAACCGACATTATTTAAAAAATTTTTTTCCATCAAAGTTTTTAACAATATGCGGTGTGTTTTAGATAGAATAAAATTCATGTTTTCTAAGTGGCGTAAGTGGTGTGCATCGGTCCCAACACAGTTGTACATGTTTTGCTCCAATAAATACAATGCTATTTTTTGAACAGGTACACCATAATATCTTGTTAAGGACAATAAATTTAATTGAAATAAAGCCCCTGCACGTTTTAAATCAGCATATTTTGCCTTGTGCATATGGTAAAAATTATACCGCTCTGGATGAGCAAGCACAGGTTTATAGCCCGCAATTTGCATCGCAAACAAGGTGTCAAAAAGGCCAGAAGGAGGACTCAGGTATGACATCTCTACTAAAATTTTGTTCTCCTTAATGGGAAGTAGGTCTTTTTTGTCTAATAATTCAGCAAAATTCTCATCCAGCATGTACTCTGCTGCTGCTTCTATAACAAATTCAGTAATACCCTCCTTTTGGAGTCTTTTTTTCACTTCCTGCAGCTTGCTTGTAATTACCTCTGTAGAATTAGGCCATACATCTCCCATAACATGGGGTGTTGTAACAATTTTATGAATCCCCATTTCAATGAATTTTTTAATAAGAGTAATAGAATCATCAATTGTTTTAGCACCATCGTCAATACCGGGCAGTAAATGAGAATGGATATCTGTATACCCATCGGGTAATAAAGCTTTAAGATTAATTTTGTTGCGAAATAATATCATGGATAGGGGGGTAGCTTAACTAACGTTTTTTGTCGTTTAAAATTTAGTTACTAAATTAATTCTCTCAATTCTATATTTAATTTCTTTCATATAAATAGCTTTACTTCACCGCTTCGCATTCTAAGTTCCATTTTAAAATGAGTCTTAAGATAATGTGAATTTATAAAACCTTGTAAAACAGCTGAATAAACAACCAAATCATAATTATTTTCGTTCTACAAAATATATTATTTTTTTGAGCTACAAAAGACTCTAAACGAAAACAATTAGTGGTGGTAGTACACTAAATATAGATAAGTTAGATTTAAATTAGATTTCTCTTATGTTGTCTTAGAACACGTGGATATATAAAACTGACCCTTCTCCCCAATCAAAAAACAAACTTCACTGAGTAAATACAGAGCATATTTTAAAAAATGAAAACACCTTTACTATTACCAGTTCACTTTTTAGCGTCTCATCCAAACTGCTATACCAATCTAAAGAAGTTTAGGGAATGAAAAAGCTACTGAATTAAATAAGGTTTGAATAATAAAACCTTTAAATTATCTGTTTGGTTTCCAAAAACTATCGTAATCCACTAACTTATCTGTTTCTTCAGTATCATCGTACGTAGAAATTTGATTAATATACCAAGCAGAATCTATTTTAATTAATTTATAAATAGCCTTAGCTGAATAATAAATTGAATTTTCTTGGTTAAATCTATCAAATCTAGCATAGGCTAAAGCGTTAAACTCATCCTCTAATTTAATGCCGAGTAAATAAATTTTGGATTTTTTATACCCTTCATTTCTTAATTTAGAAAACAACTTTTTTGCCATTATAATTAAAGGAATCCTTAACATTAAAATTGACATAAATATGTTGCCATAATAGAGTTTAAATTTTTTAACTTCTTCTAAATTTCCTCCCAAATCTTCGTATTGACATACGTTAATGGTTTGCTTCTTAGCAAAATGAGATAACCATCCATTTATATCCAAACTTGAAAAATGGGCTTCTAAACTGACCGTAAACTTTTCATGTAATTGTCTCCAACATATTTCTAGTTTGCTTTCTTGTTTCATCATAATAGGTTTGTAATACTCAAATATAAAAAATAAAAAAGGTCAAGTTATTTTTAAAAATAACCTGACCTGTAAGGGTTTCACCTTGTAGGTTCTCGTTCTAGCAGCTTTTGGAAAGATATAAATTATTTAAGAAGAATGTCAAATATTTTCAGAAAGTAGGTTTTGAATCTATAAATTACGTGTAAAAGTTTTTTTTCTACTAAATTTTTTTCTACGTTTGTCTAACTTTTTAAGCACAAAAGTATACAGTATAATTATTTTATTAACTAAATTCTTAAATTATGTTACTTGCAAAAATCGTAAACATTGGTAACAATCCCGTTGCATTTACCTTCTTTATTGGATGTATGGCTATGTTTGCATCATCGGTTTTCTTCTTTGTTGAAAGAGATTCTGTAGACAAAAAATGGAAACTATCCTTATTAATTTCCGCATTAATAACTGGTATTGCGGCAGTTCACTATTTGTACATGAGAGACTATTTCATGGCTACTGGTGAAAATCCAACAGCGTACCGATATATTGATTGGATTTTAACAGTTCCTTTAATGTGTGTTGAGTTTTATTTATTAACTAGGCTTGCAGGTGCAACCAAAACTTTGCTTTGGAAGCTAATTATAGCATCAACATGGATGTTGGTAGCAGGTTACATTGGTGAAGCTTTTAGTGATGGAAGTACTTCTCACTCAGTTACTTGGGGCGTACTGTCTACTGTAGGATATCTGTATGTGTTATACACTGCATGGTTTGGAGAAGTTGCACAATTGGCTGCAAACAGTAAATCTGCAGTGATTGAAAAGGGTGTTCGAGCATTAGCTTGGTTTGTCCTTGTAGGTTGGGCAATCTATCCTATCGGATATATGTGTATGGATGGTGGTTGGTTAAATACTGCCTTTGGATGGACATCCCAAAATGTTGACTTATTCTACAATATTGCTGATGCCATAAACAAAATAGGTTTTGGCTTGGTAGTATACAATATTGCAGTAAGTGAGTCAAAATAATTAAAGTTAATACTTAAAGCAGGGTGTTTTTACCCTGCTTTTTTTTTAATATTATGACAATATTTCTATACATATTTATTGTATTTGCTTTTATTATTTCAAATGTATTTCAATTGTTTAACACAATTTCAATTGAAACACAAATTATTACTTCTACTTTTTTTATTATGTTAGTTGGAATACCTCATGGATCTCTTGATCATTTATTGCTTCCAACTCAAAATTTTAAATCGAAATTAAAATTTTATATATTTTATTTAGGATTGATTTTACTTAATTTATTAGTTTGGAATTTCAGTCATATCATAGGACTAGTATTATTTATCTTAATTTCTTCTTATCATTTTGGGGAATCTCAGTTGTACAAATTTAACCTCAAAAATAAATTAATTACACACTTTACGTATTTGTGTTGGGGGGCTAGTGTAGTTTTTTCTTTTTTCTTTTATAATATTGATGAACTTGTCTTTTTATCAAATTCTTATGAAGATACGCGAGACCTTCTCTCTAACATTAATTTAGATTTATTTTCATATCTGTTTTTTACTAGCAACATCATAACACTGATACTTTTTACATTTTTTATTTATAAGTTTAAAATAAAAGCTAATAAAGTTATTTCAGAATTTTTTTTCTTATTTGTTATTCATCTTTCTTCTTTTTTATTTCCTCTTTTAATCTGCTTTACTTTATTTTTTATCATATTACATTCATTACCATCTCTTGTAAATCAATATAACCACTTTAAAAAAGCTAATAACAAATTTACACTTAAAGATTTTATTTATTTAATGGCGCCTTATTCATTAGTAAGTATAATATTTTTATTATTCATTTCTTTTTGTTCCTTCACAAACATTATCAATTATTCAGTTCCACTAATTTCAATTATTTTAATTTCTGTAATTACACTTCCTCATAGTTTTATTATTTCAAAATTCAATGAGTCTTTAACCTTGTAACTTATATTCGAAACATCTATTTAATACATGAACATTTTAGAATTGTTTGATAAGAATATATTTCCTTGTGAATATTCGGATATAATTGACCGAGTAAACAATTTAAAGCCTATCAAATATGCTTCAAATCGAAATTATATTAATGGATCTGTATCATATTTGTCCCCTTACATCTCAAGAGGAGTGATATCAACAAAATTTATTCTAAATGCATTGTTAGACCAAAATTATGATCCATCAAGGATCGAAAAGTTTATACAAGAACTGGCATGGAGAGATTATTGGCAACAAGTTTGGATATCCAAAGGAAATCTAATTAATACTGATTTAAAGCATAGTCAGTTTCCCGTTACTAATAATTCTATATCAAAGGCAATTATTGATGCTAAAACAGGAATTTCAGCCATCGATAAATCTATTTTAAAACTCTACGACACCGGCTATATGCACAATCATTTAAGAATGTATGTCTCATCTATAGTATGCAATATCGCTCAAAGTCATTGGATGATTCCTGCTAAGTGGATGTATTATCATTTATTAGATGCTGATTGGGCAAGTAATTCTCTCAGTTGGCAATGGATTGCTGGGTCAAATTCGAATAAAAAATATTTCGCAAACCAAGAAAACGTAAATAAATACTGTTTTACCAATCAAATAAATACCTTTTTAGATATAGAGTATTCCGAATTTCAAAAATTTGAAATCCCTGAAGTCTTAAGACAAGGATATTTTTTAAATTTAAAAACTCCTTTACCAAGTTCTGAAGATATTATTTTTAAAAATTCACTCCCAACCTTATTGTACAACTTTTATAATTTAGATCCTGCTTGGAAGAAAAATCTAAAGGCTAATAAAATTCTTCTTATAGAACCATCTCACTTTGAAAAATATCCTGTTTCTCAAAAATCCATTGATTTTATGATAGACATAGCAAAGAAAAATATTCCTTCGATTCAAATTTATGTAGGAGAATTTAGGGATTTAATAAAAGAACATTTTGCAATGGACGTTTATTATAAAGAGCACCCAACAAATAGTCATTATGAAGGTATTGAAGAACCTAGAGATTGGATGTTTGATGTAAACGGGTATTATCCATCTTTTTTTTCTTTCTGGAAAAAATGTAAAAAGCAACTTGACTATTAAAAATTAATCAAAAAATTGAATTTAATTATTTGTTCCTTAACAAAAATTTCAAAAATAAAAGAAATGTCTGAGATAGAAATAGATAGAATTATTGAAATGGCCTGGGAAGACCGAACTCCTTTTGAAGCTATAGAAATTCAATTTAAAATCTCGGAAAAAGAAATTATTAAATTAATGCGAGCTAAACTTAAAAAATCTAGTTTTAAGCTTTGGCGTAAAAGAGTTCATAGCAAGGTTAGTCAAAAACATTTGTATAAAAGAAATCCTGATATTAGCAGGTTTAAATGCTCTAGACAAAATATTATTTCAAATAATAAAATTAGCAAGAGATAAGTGAATCATATTAAGATTTTTAAATAGTTATTTTCATCATATTAATTTTTGAGTTGGTCCATAATAAATGAGTCAAATTAATTTAGTCTTACCTAATCAGTTATTCAAGAATTCTCCATTACTTAACAATAATTTTCCTTGTTATTTAGTAGAAGAATACTTGTTTTTCAAACAATACCCTTTTCACAAACAAAAAATAGCTTTTCATAGATCAACGATGAAAAAGTACGCTGATTTTCTGAAAAAAAAAATCAATATTGATGTTCATTATATCGAATCAATTGATTCAATATCTGATATTAGATTGCTTCTTCCTAAACTTAAAAAAATGGGAGTTAAACACATCAACTATATAGATCCAGTTGATAGTTCGATTCAAAAAAGATTGAATCAAGTTTGTGAAGAACAGAAGCTTAGCTTTAAGAGATTTGCATCTCCTTTATTTATAAATTCCGAGGATGAATTAAATGATTTTTTTACACGAGATAAAAAAAAATATCACCAAACAACTTTTTACAAAGACCAACGAAAAAAACATTCTATATTAATAGAACCAAACGGCAACCCTTCTGGAGGAAAATGGACATTTGATATAGAGAATAGAAAAAAATATCCCCTAAAAAAAGAGCCGCCACATGTAAAGTTTCCAAATTCGGATTCCTATTACGAGGAAGCTAAATCATATGTAAATAATTATTTCTCAAATCACATTGGTACGCTTACTGAAAACCCGCTATATCCTTCATGTTTTGAATCTACAAAAGATTGGTTGCAACAGTTTTTTGATCACCGTTTTTTTGAATTTGGTGACTATGAAGATGCTATTTTAAAGGAGAATTCTATATTGAACCATAGCGTGTTAACACCAATGTTAAATGTAGGTCTTATTGAGCCTAAAGAAATAATTGATGAATGTTTGGATTATGCAAAAACTCATGATATTCCAATTAATTCATCTGAAGGATTTATTCGTCAGATTATAGGGTGGAGGGAGTTCATACGTGGAATTTACATAAGTAGAGGAGGTGAAGAGCGAACGAAAAACTTTTGGAAGTTCAAAAAGAAAATTCCACCATCATTTTACAATGGATCAACTGGAATAGATCCAGTTGATCATACCATAAAAAAAATACTTCAAACGGGTTATTGTAATCATATAGAACGGCTCATGGTTTTAGGTAATTTTATGCTTTTATGTGAGTTTGATCCTTATGAAGTATATAGTTGGTTTATGGAGCTTTTCATTGACTCTTATGACTGGGTCATGGTGCCAAATGTATATGGTATGAGTCAGTTTTCTGATGGTGGGTTATTTGCATCAAAACCATATATTAGTTCAAGTAATTACATAATTAAAATGAGTAATTATGGAAAGGGAGATTGGCAGCCTAAATGGGATGCTCTTTTCTGGCGGTTTATGAATTTACACCGCGACTTTTTTTTATCTAATCCTAGACTTGGAATGTTAGTCCATGTGTTTGATAAAATGCCAACAGAGAAGAAGCAAAAACACATTGACGTGGCAGAAGTCTTTCTTGCTCAATTAGATTGAATTATTTACTCTGTTAACACGCAATAATTTAAAAATAGCCGAATAAAATCTTATGCATAATACTATGCCTTTTAGATACAAGCGTCTAAAAATGAAAAAATGACAGGTATTATTTTTTAGTCTTTTTACATTGAACAAACACAGATATTCCAAGAGTTTTATGCTGTTATTTTAACAAATAAACTGTTCAATTAACTATTAGTTAAACATATTATTCTATTAGATGGTGTCTATTTTATTTAAGATAAATTCTTCTTTATTTCCAATCTATTAAAAAAAAAAGGTCAAGCTACTATTAAAATAACTTGACCTATGAGGTTCCCCCGAACCATGAAAAAATAATAACTAATTTAATACCTAACAATACCTAATCTTGCCATCTGGGAACTTATCTTTCCAAAAAGATATAGAATTTATATTTTTTAATCTGATACTGATTTTATCTGTATAAAAGATAATTTTTGGTGCGGTATTATTTATTGATTCAATAATCTCATTTGTCGTTAATTTTCTTTTTCGTCCCATAATTTTAATATTTATACAAATATACATAATTTGTATAAGTTTGACAATAAAAAGTTATACAAATTTAAAAAAAGCAATAGTTTTCCAGAAACTACAAACGAATTACACTTAAATAGGATAAAATAGTATTAGCTAGAAAAAAGTTGATTGGATTATATAATGGTATTTTAAAATTAATAATATTTAAAGTATTAATTTCATGAGTCAAGTAATTGAATAAAAGTGTCTAAGTCATGTACAAGAATTATATTAGATTTCTTTTGCTCTGGTGTATTTAGTTTTTTGTTTGGAGTAACAACATAAATTTTACTTTGAGGGAATATATTACTGAGCTTTTGAAGGTGATTTTCTGCATTCTTTATTGAATAATTCGCAAGAAGAAAAAGTAGAACATTATCAACTTTGTGTTTTTCAGCAACACCTGATAATGTATCAATTGGAAGATTGTCGCCTAAATATAGAACTTTGTACTCTTTTAAAGATAGAATGTATTTGGCAAAAAGAAGTCCAATTTCATGGAATTCATTTTCTGGAAGAAATAAAAGCCACTTTTCTTTTACTGAATTGCTTACTGCAGTTCTATCAATCAGCGTATATAATTTTTGTTTAATTAATTCAGAAAGAAAATGTTCCTGAGATGGTGACATTTTATTTGTGAGCCAAAGAAGCCCAACTCTATGAAGCAATGGTAATATAATTACCTTATAAAATAGAATAAAATCAAATTCATTTAGAGCTTTTATAAATAGTCTATTAAATTTATATTCATCGAAATTTATGGCTGAAATTATAAAATTGTTTAAATAATAACTTACTTTAACATCTTTATTTTCAGACAACCCAATTCGCTCAATAGCTATCTGAATTTCGTGATCACTCATTTTACTAACCTTAGATATTTTGTATCCATTTTCAAGTAAAAACTTTGTATTTATTCCTCTTACAAGTAAATCATCACTGTATACCCTAATATTAGTTTCTGTACGAAGTGGTATTAAATAAGAGTATCTATTTTCCCACGTTCTTAAATTTAATTTAGGAATATTAGTGATTTTTGAAAATTGATCTATATTGTAGGTTGTCATCTTTATATTAGGTATTATTATTGATCGTTAAATATATGATTCATTTTACTTCTTCTGAATTCAAATATAGATTCAAGTTGTTTCTTAATAAATAGTTTGTTTGCTAATCTTCCTATTAAACCGAATGGGGGTTTGTATGTCACAATGTCTGTCATTTTAACTTTCTCTCCCTCTGCTTCAAAAAAATGCTGATGATGCCAAAGTGAATATGGTCCGATTCGTTGCTCATCAATAAAATATTTGTTTTCAACTACATGTGTGATTTCTGTTACCCAGTTAAGTTTTATTCCTAGAATAGGAGATACATCGTATGAAATAATCATTCCTGGATATATTTGGTCCTTGATATGTGATGTAATATTAAATAACATATAGTCAGGAGTAATTTTTTTTAAATTTTTAGGAGAAGATGCAAATTTCCAAATAGAGCTTAAATCTGTCTTTAGATATTGTACTGAAGAAAATTGATAATGGCTTTTCATTTATAATTTTAAAATGAGAGATTTAATTTTTCACAGGAGTTTAGACTTTCCCCCATCAACTTTTATAATTTGACCTGTCATCCACGAGGATTCAATTAAAATATGATAGGCAAGATTTGCAATGTCATTAGGTTGACCTATTCTAGGAATAGGGTGCGTAGTAGCAATTCGCTCAATTTTATCATCGGTATTAAGTAAATGTTCACTTAACGGTGATTTAATTATTGAAGGAGCTATTATATTAAATAGAATTTTAGGTGCATATTCTTTTGCTAGTGATGTAAATAACCCCTCTAAAGCAGCTTTAGATGTTGCTGTTGAAGCATGAAAGTTAAATCCACTTTGAGCACAGACAGAAGAAAATCCTATAACAGAAGACAGATTAGATTTTTTAAGAGGCTTTAATAATAACTGTAGTGATTTAATAAACCCTAAAACATTTACATCAAAGTCAAGTTTAAAATCATCTTGCTTGAGGCTTCTAAATGGTTTTAAATTAATAGTTCCAGGACAGTATACAAAACCATCTAGTTTTTCTGGTAGATCAAATTCAAAACTATTTGAGTTTTGAGTATCAAAAAAACTTGTTATTAAATTTGGATGGCTTATTTGTATTTTTTTTTTGCAATGTGTGGCAAATACACGATGACCACTATCTAAAAGTCTGTTCGTCAAACTTAAACCTATTCCGCTTGAAGCTCCTAAAATTAATATCTCTTTCATTTGAATAGCTTTTTTAATAAAATATTATACAAATTTAGTTAAAATATTTAATAGTGTAACATTCGTAATCTTAATTTTAGACCTAATTGATACTAATTTCACTTATTTGTAATTTGAAATTTGGCTCTTTTTTTGAAACAATCATAAATGACAATTCATTTATTAATCTTTTATCAAAATTACTTATAGAGAGACTGGTACCTCTATAAACAGGTTTAAATTCAGAGAGGCTTAAAGTAATTTCTTCTTCTAAACCATTAGTTTTAAATTCTTGAGTGTAGGAATAATAATTAGAAGTGTCATCTTTGATACGAATTTGATAGGTGTTTCCATCTCCAATAATTTTCAAATTAATTTTTTCACAGTCATTTAATTGTATTTTATCACGAGTCCGAATAGAAGCAAAGCCTCCATTAAATTTTGATGATAATTTTCCGAAAAAAATTATTTGATTATTTTCAATTTTAAATTTACCTTTTGAAACCCCGCCCATAACTTTATCATTAACAATTTCCCATTTATTTTGAGAAACTTGAATTGTAATGTGTTCATTTTGACCGTTGATTTTATAATTATTAAATAACATAATTATGATTAAAAGTAATTTTCTCATAACAATGTGATTATAATAAATGATATGATCGAAAGAATGCAATAACCGGCATGAAGTTTAATTGTATCCCAATTAGCTGACACTAGAGATCTTTTGTTATAATTTTTAAAAATATGTACAGTAATTTTACTCCCATAAGTTAAAACAAACAAAAGAGGTAAAAATAAAATTGGATTAAAAGTCATCGCTGAATAAAGAGTAATCAACGATATAATAACGAGGTTAAGCAGATATATATAACAGCTATTTTTTTTACCAAAAGTTACTACTAGATGATTTTTACCAGTTTTTATGTCTCCCTCATAATCAGGGAATTCATTTATCAGTAAAATATTCGTTGTGAGAAGACCAATTGGTATACTTAATAAAAGCAAATCATTGAAGTAACTGGACGCTAAAAAATTACCATTAAAAATTGCAAAACCTGTACCTAATAACATAAGTGGACCAAATACAGTAAATATTGAAATTTCACCAAGTCCATTTCTTGCAACTAATCTAATTGGAGGTGCTGTGTAAAAGTATCCTAAAAATAAAGCTGCTATAATAATTATAATTATAGGAATAATATTATCAATATAAGCATTAAATAAAGTTGTTGTTCCAAATAAAATTGCGATAAACATTAGTAAGGTAGCTGATGATTTAGTTTTAGAAATAGAAATTAAACCTAATTCTATAGCTCTACTACCTCCAGACACCTGTTGGAAATAATTATAGTTTCCTGAGTCAGTTCCATCTATATTATCAAAATAGTCATTGAACATATTAGTTGATAAGTGTGCCAACAAAACACCGATAGAGCATAGGCAAAAATTTAATATAGAAATAGATTCTATATTAATTGAATAGAAATAGGCAGCAACTAAAAAAATTGGTAACAACGAGGCGGAGGTAAAAGGCATTCTTGTAATTGCAAGAAGTTTAATTAGCTTAGTGGACATCGAAATAGGTACTTCAACATTTTCATCGATAACTTCAGTAACGCCGCAATATCCGGTTTGTACTTTATTTTTATCTTTAGAATAGATTGGCGTTATACTAATTCTTGCATTAATTTTTTCTCCTTCCTTATTAAAAAATATTGTTTCCCCAGAGTATTCTCCTTTTTTTGAAGCAACATCTAACCATGAAGCAACATTTTGAAGAACTATTTCTCCAGGTGAGAATAACGATACTCTTTGTTTTCCAATTAATTCATCTTTTTGATATCCAAATATTTTTTCTGCACCAGTGTTCATAGTTAGGATGATGCCTTCCATGTCACAAGTTATAACACTTTTCATCTCGTTTAATTTTTAATAATTATTAAGTATACCTTCCCACAAACAATTAAGTAATCTTTGACTAATCTGTTTTGTGTTTGATAAGAATTAATTTTTTAATCTGTAAAACTTGTAGGGAGTTTTATATAATCTAGAAATTCTTGTTTTGTATTCTTATTTTTAAAAACGCCACCATATTCTGAAGTAACAGTAGAGCTAGTTACATCTTTAATACCTCGTTGATTTACGCAGAGATGTTTTGCATCAATTACACAAGCTACATCATCAGTTTTAAGAACATCTTGGAGTTCTTTGACAATTTGAAGAGTTAATCTTTCTTGAACCTGAGGTCTTTGGGAATAATATTGTACTATTCGATTTATTTTCGATAAACCAATTACATTACCATTAGAAATATAACCAATATGTGCTTTACCGACAATTGGTAGTAAATGATGCTCACAAGTTGAAAAGAGAGTAATATTTTTTTCAACTAATATTTCTCCATATTTATACTTGTTTTCAAATGTTGAAGCATGAGGTTTATTTATAGGATTCAATCCACTAAATATTTCATTAATGTACATCTTAGCTACTCTTTTAGGAGTTCCTTTTGAACTATCATCAGTCATATCCATCCCCAAGGTGAATAAAATATTTGCT
>TARA_B100001093_G_scaffold202593_1_pt1 | contig 19302 bp, 12 predicted proteins | sample TARA_B100001093 | Tara Oceans TARA_B100001093 (sample SAMEA2623116) | marine metagenome | biome: marine biome (ENVO:00000447); feature: surface water layer (ENVO:00002042); material: "saline water (ENVO:00002010), including plankton (ENVO:xxxxxxxx)" | depth 5 m
AGTGGGATCGTGACCAAAGAAATACCTTTGAGATAACCGGACAGTTTATTTTCTCGGATAATCTTTCATCAATAAATGACTATATCCTAGATATTTTTATTGTTCCAGTGACTGAATTAGGTAGTATCAACAATGGTGGATTATCTGAGCCAAGGCAATTAGGTTCTGTTGTTACAGACTCTGATGGAAACTTTTCGCTAAGTGATTTGCCAGACGAAGCGCCAAGACCCGGATTGCATTCCATAGTAATCAAGTTCTCAGGTTTCGAACTAGTCCCTGATAATTTTGTAATAATGAATAATTTGGTAAATGTCACAGATGATTCCATTATCACTCATACTTCACCATTAGCAGTAAATAACCCAGTAGTGGGTGCCGGCTCTACTACCTTGATTCAAGGTTCAATAAGTTACGAAAATGCCCCAGAAGGATATTCAATCGATGCCGAAAATCAAACAGTATCATTATCATTTGATACCACCTTTAACGGTACAAATAATATTTCAGGCATTATCAGTCCTAGTGGTGTTTGGTCTGTGATTATAGAATTGGATGAAACAGAACCCTTGGGGTCAATTGATGCAATACTATGGTATGACGGGTGGGCAGAAGAAATAGACTCAAACCCAATTTTCAGTAACAAGCATTTACGCGCATCAACGCTTAATTTGACATTTGATGTTAGAGAGGCTCCAAACCTCACTGCGACCGTCGAAGGGCCGCTTAGTGACAATAATAGTTTGATTCTTGTAGGCGAAGAAATCTATGTGAATGGGACTGCTAAATCGCTAGGGCCTAGTCCTGTAGATATGGCCGGGCAGCTTGTACTCTCTGTTAGAGAATTAGGCCAGTTTGATGAGTGGTTGCCGCTTCTCAATAGAACCGTCAATGGAACATTTTCAATTGTGGAGACGCTAAATGCCACAGATTTACCATTATCTGCCGGATTAATTGAACTACAATTAAGATTCTTTCCTGCTCTAATAGATGCTACAGATGACGCAAACTTAAGCATCAATGAACCTTACAAATTAGTTAGTTACCTACAATTTGAATTCACGACTAATCCGACTTTGCGTGGCCAAAGTGGTGTATTTAATGTTGATATACTGGATCATAACCTACAAAAAGTAGATCTAGCATCGGGTGATTTTGATTTCTTTTTCAACAATACATGGTTTAACACCACATCGAATTTATCTGGTACCCACGTTGTTTCAATCGATTTAGATTCAAATTTAGTGGCCCGGGATTATGCCTTAAGAGTTCAATACAATGGTTCTGACAATTATATTGCCTCCTCTGGAAATGGTAGTTTACGAGTTAAAGGCGGCATTGGATGGAATTTTGCAATCGGTCAAGATTGGACTCACATCGGCAACTCGACCTACGTTAATGGGACTATTTTTGATGAAATATACCAAACACCGATTTTAGGTGATAATATCTCTCAATACACTATATCGCTTAGTACTGGTGAAGGTGATTTAATCGACATTGCCCAAGGGGTTGTTGATAATCAAACATCTTCTTTCAATACAACTTTTGTTATGCCAACAAATGTCGGTTCTAATGGATATAATTTCGAGGTCAATTTTGATTTCTATTCCCAACAACCATTAGGAGGGCCATTCTTCGCTTCTGGAGATCCGATTATCGATCCATCAGGTGCAATCTCAAATCAACCAATACCAACTTTCCTAGCAGGTGCCGAAAGTGAATTTGTGGTCACTCAAGGTGAGCGAATTGCAGAGTCTGTATTGACAAATAACAACGTCGACATGAATGTTACAATCACAGATATCGGCAGTAAATCGATACTTGAAGGAATTAATGTCGAATACTATTTTGATTGGAACAACACCAATGTTTCAATGGGTACAATAATCACAGATGAAAGCGGAATTGCCAACTTGACTTGGAATGCCGCAGGAATTGCGCCAGGTGAATATGGCATTATGGCAATTGTCCAAGATGATTTGACAGACCCTCTAGCAGTAGGTAATTCTCGCCGAGTAGGCAACTTCACCTTGTTTAATCTTGTAGTTAAATCGACTACTGATATTAGAGTAGACTCAATCCCAAACAGTATCACGGCTGGTTTAGATTTCACCGTAATTGGCCAAGTAATTGATGCAGAGGATGTATCTAGAACACTAATTGATTCGGTTAATTTGAAAGTCAATTGGTTAGACAACGAAAATGAAACATTAGTGACTTCATATGAAACTACACTTAACGGCAGCTTCAATCTAACAGTTCCAACAGATACCAGCAATAACGGAACTATAAGAGGGGCTAAAACCTTGGTAATTACCGTAATTGAAGAATCTTCAATCTATTATACCGAATCGTCTAAGGAATCCTCAATATTTGTCTTTGGAGTGACTCAATTTGATTCAATCCAACCACTTAATGCTATTGTTGTCAACCGTGGTGCTGATGTAAATATGACTGCTCAACTCGTAGAATCTTCAAATTTATTCCAGCCATTATCTGGGTATGATGTCAGCTACCAATTCCGTGGCATCCCGATTGGCACAGTTCCAACAGATGGCAGGGGATTTGCCAATATAAGTCACAATATACCGTTTAGCCAACCACTTGGAATTACTACAGTTGACGTCATTTTTGCTGGCAGTTCAGATCTTCTTGGCGTAAGTGCCAATTTTTCAACTATTAACATTCGTTCTCTAACCATACTGGTTATCGATGACATACTTGACAATCCAGTTGCTGGAGAAGAATTCAATATTTCTGGTAGAATTACATCAGATAATGGTAGTGGGCTTGAACAAGTGGATGGAACTCTATTGCCAGCAAACATATTGTTTGACATTAATGGCGAATCAATTGGTTTCACTGTTGCAGGTGGCTTTGTCACAACTGGAGGATATTGGAACGCTTCGATACTACTTTCGCCTAACTTTGCTGCAGGTAACAACACCATTGAGGCAGCTTACATACCAGCAATAAACTTCTATCTCGGCTCTAACTCAACAACACAATTTGACACGCGAGGTTTCACTGAAATAAGATTCATTGAACCAGCCTTGGACATACAAGGACAACCTACTCTTAATGACCGAGTTGAAAGAGGTAATGACATAGAAATTGAAGTACTGTTAATCGACAATACTGGACTACCAGTTGAAGGCCAATTAATTACCATAACGCTTACTGGGACACAAATTACGACTATCTTAACTACTGCAGAAAATGGCACTGGATTTGGTACTTTACCAATTCCAGCAAACATGACCGTAGGAGACAAATCCGTTAATGCTGTTTTCACTGGAACTCCAGGTACTACGGGACTATTAGGGTCTGAGTCTAACTCTACCTTTGTAGTACTAGCAAGCACAGAAATAACCATCACTGATTATCCAGAAAGTTTAGTAGCAGGCGACTATATGTTAGTGAATGGAACTTTACTAGATGATTTAGGTCAACAACTAGCAATCCAAGGAAATCCGTCTTCTTCTGTAGTTCACTTGATGATCGATGATGAATCGGTTGCTAGTATAGAGACTAATTTCTCAACTGGTGAGTTTAGCTTAGGATATATGTTACCAGACGACATAACTGCAGGCTCTCACACAATTACTGTTGAATTCTTTGGTGGTAGAGATTGGGTAGACCCAATCGGTGTTGGTGAACCATCAAACCCTGAATATTATCTTCCAAGTTCTACAACTGTACCATTCAATGTTAGTGTGCCGACAAAAATATCGCTGATAACTCAAGGTGGCGATGTAAATCGTGAAGAGGTTATGATAATTGAAGGGTTATTGCTTGACATAGTAGATAATCCACTCAATGAATTAACTGTAGAAGTTTGGCTCGACGGTGAGTTTATGACAAACGTTACAACCGATTCTTCAGGATTATTCACTGCGATTTATCCTGTGCCAGCAGACGCGGAACTTGGCCCGGTAATTCTTGAAATAAGATTTGTTGGTAGCACATTTTATCTTCCAAGTGATGCCAATGGCACATGGAATATATTCAGCCACATTGTACTAGATGTGTCACTGCCAGAAACAGTGGCAGTAGGTCAGAATGTGACGATAATAGGAAGTGTTGCAGACAATCAATTATCTCCACTCGCAAATCACCAGGTTGAATTAGTCATTGAAGGAATTACCATCGCTGCTATTATCACTGACGGAAATGGTGATTTCACATACAACTGGTTGGTAACTGACTTATTTGACTTTGGAAATCATACGCTAACGGCTTATTCTGGAAGTCAAGGTTACTACCGGGCAAATAGCACTAATACAACTTTCTTCTTAGCTCACAGAGCAGATATCACTGCATCTTTTGATGGTAAATCACAAGTTACAAGAGGGGATATTTGGGAGATTTCAGGTCGACTGTTTGATATCGACTCACTAACGAATGAAGGACTTGAGGATGAAGATTTAGAAATTTACCTTGATGGTGAATTAGTTGCGACTACAAAGACTGGATTAAACGGTGAATGGGAAGTTGTTATACTGGCAAGTCAAGACTTGACTAGAGGTCAACATCAGTTTGATGTTGTATTTGCCGGGACATATTCGCACATTGGAACAAATCAAGAATTGGCCGCATTTGTTTGGGCTAATTTACAAGTCTCCATTGATGCAAGTTCAACTAATGTTGCAGTTAGGTCTGATGGAACCTTTGGTCCAATAACCATAACTGGTTCGATTTCAGAAGTAGGTGGGACTGGAGAAATATTTGAGGATTTGACTATTAATGTTGGTAACGGTACGGAATGTGCGACCCAACGAGAAGGCGCAAAATGCATACCAAGTAGTTTAGTTAACCTGAATTGGTTCAATGGTAACTTCACCATTGACACGACTGCTCCATCTTGGTATGGAGTAGGTTCTGAGTATATCTATCTCGATGTCCTTGAAAATAGTTCCTTGTACCTAAATGGGGTTTCGGTTAACCGTGCGATATTCATCAAGTTAAACGTAGATTATCAATGGGACATCGCTCAAATCGAAGAGAGTGGCAATAATGAAGTCACAGGTGGTATAACAATACTCGCTAATGATACAGGACTAGGTGTCCCTGGAATTTCAGTCACTTACACATTATTGAACGAATCTAATGGGCAGTTGACCAATCCACTCACTGTAGTTACTGACCCTTCAGGTTTGGCAGAGTTTGAATTTATTTCTAACGGAAATCCATTTGGTGATTTCGAAAGTTGGGGGTATGTGACTATTGATGCACAAATCAATGATCCAATTATCTCCGATAATAGCAAGCAGAAATTTGAGTCGCTGAGAACTTCGAATGAATTTAGTCCTAAATACAAATTTGATGAGGAAGAGTCGACGGTGCCTACTTGGGCATATGTAGTAATTCTGCTAGTAATTGCTTTGGTTGCGGCTGGAATTGTGACCTACCGTATGAAGAATAAGAATGAGTTATTACAAGAGGCAGCCGAAGTATTTGCTTATACAGCAGAGTTACTTGCGGCTGGTGACTCGATTAGAGAAACCATCTTCACGTGCTATCAAAATATGTGTTCTGTATTACAACAGAATGGTTTCTTACGAAGGGATTTCGAGACTGTTCGTGAGTTTGAAGTTGCTATACGGCAAGCCATGCCACAGATTTCTGATGATGCTCTAACCGCCCTTGACAATATGTTTGAGATGGCAAGGTACAGCAGAGAAGAAATGGGTGCTCAGCATCAACAAGCAGCGCAAATGGCACTTGAGAGAATGGTTCAAGAGATTTCTTCGCTTGCAGCGATACCAAATCGTTGAGTCTTACCAGCGAAGGTTTAGCCGGTCGTTGACCAAGCTTGCCCTTAAATTGTCGATGGTAACTCCTTTTGGTGCTGTTAATTCTCTTTCAAGAGTGTCACCGTCATCTTCAGTGATTTTTAATTTGAGCACAATGCTATTATCTATTTGACGCGAATATAACTCTACTTGACCTTGTTCGACCCCTAGCAATGGTATTGTTAATCCGTCCGGGTTTATTCTGCCATTGAGTTCATTTACCATCCATTCTAATTTTAGCGATGGCTCGACATTAGCGATATGTTCCTCGGGAATCATACCTGCAGTCACTAAAACTTGTTTGTGTTGACTTTGCACATCTGCTAAATGATGAGCATTTGAATTAAAATCTCCATGCAGTAGTTCAGGTGTAGAGGATAATCCTTCGGAACCAGGTTGTTGATTATCTTCAATGGAGTCAAATTCCTCGTCAGAGATATCAACGCGTTGCCATGTTGTCATGGAATAGCCGAGTGCTCAAACATCCATGAACCTTGTTATTTTACTGGACGTGATTAGTTACGTTTTACTCGTCGGAAAAATCGCCTAGCAAAGGCATTGGTAGTTTTGGGGTCATTGGTTGCGTTCATCTTCATGGATTTTGGGTAACAATTTGTGTAAGTCCTATCGCCATTACGTTTGTCTAATAGCAGTATTAATGCTCTATCTTCAACAGATCTAATCGGGCGTCCCATCGCTTGTAGAATTGAATTTATGGCTGGCTGTGTGACGGTATACCTCCATGAATTTTCTTTACCAAATTTATCTGCAACATATTGTTTTAACGAATTTGATAAAACCGACGGTGGTGGATTGGGGATTCCTATACAAACTACTGAACCTAAAACACCATCATTATAGTCAATACCTTCAGATAATCTAGCACCGAATACTCCGCATAATAGTATACGGTTGCCAGAGCTTCTCTCGGTTTTTAATTCAGCAACTATTTTGTCAATATCATCCTTTGACCAATCTCTTGATTCAACTCTTTTCGTGACGCCTTTGAAGTATACATCTCCAATAATTTCCTCCATCAATCGGTATGATGGACAAAACACTGCAATATGTCCTTCACTGCCATCAATTAGGGCCTGTATGTGTGAACGCATACGATTCCACATCACTTCAGAGCGTTCATTGTATCTTGTTGTGACGTCTTTGGCAATTAGTACAGGTCTTCTTTCTCCGGCAAATGGTGATTTGTATGACGTCTTTGTGGTAAGCCGTTTGGGAAGGGACAATATGTCGGCATACATGTCTGGTGGGTAAAGGGTACCTGACATTAGTATTGACCCACTACACATGGCAAATATTTCTCCAGATAATACACCGGGGTCTAACAAGTGAGTGGTAATTTTACCTTCTTTGCCTTTAGGGGAAAAAACCATACAAAAGGCAGACGTTTTACCAAATTTTTCTATTGCCTCAAAGATGTATGAGATTCTATGTGAGTCGGGTTCGGATGCTTCTTCCTCAGATTCAGTATCAATTACCACTTTTGCTAATATTTCAGAAAGTCTAAGCAATCTTTGCGACCTTTGGATGAGTGGCTGAATCGCTACATTTTGATCAAGTTTCATTTGTCCAACTAGGCCTTCAAACTCATCACATGCCTGATGAATCTTTTCGGTAAATTCTTGAACACTAACGATTATTTCATCATCATCAGAAACCTGTGAGTGAAGGGACCTAAAATAATCTCCTAATTTTAATCGAAGTAACTTAATAACTTCAAAAGCCCATTGTACTTCTTCAAGAGACTGCATTGTGTTACTTGATGAATTCTTCATGGCAGAGTTTTCCAAAGTGCCCATATATTCTTCTAATTCCATGGCTGCATTTCTGATAATTATTGGGGTAATTACACGCTCCATGCTCATTCTTATTCTATCAGGTAAATTGTGTGCCTCATCAACGATTAAAATACAATTTTTCAAACTAACTCCCATCGAAGGTAGTGAACTTTCTCTAACTTGCTCAGCGAAGATATGATTATAATCACAAACTAGGATATCACTGTCTTTAACTGCAGAACGGCATGTCTGCCACGCACAAACACCCCATGTTTTTGACTTGTCAACTATTTCTTCAACATGGCGTGGATATTCTAAAATAAATTTTCTCACATCATCTTTGAGCCTTCCTCTAGCAGATTCGCTAGAGCCTTGTTCACACAAACACCTTCCAGATTGTACGTCAACAACCTCGCACATTGATTCCCGGCCAATAATATCAACAACTTTGATTGGACGTTTTACTCCTTCAATCATTGAATTTATTTTTCTAACAGTATCAATTACAATTTTATGTTGTGATTGTCGGCCCGTGAGAAATAATATGTGGGGTTTTTCAGCTGATTCAAGGGCGACTTCCAATGCAGCAGCAATAGCCGCGGCAGTCTTGCCAATTCCTGTTGGGGCCGCCGCTAAATGATGGCCATTTTTCTTTAATGATTCACGACATTCTCGAATCATATCTATTTGGCCTGGTCGCGGTTCAATATGGGCTAAAAACGGGAATTCTCCCCTATCATCTGTGATAGAATCTCCCGCCATAGTTAACAGCCAATGTCGACGATTCTAAAGGATTCGCCTCGCGGCTGCACTAATCTTGAGTAATTGTGCCCAGAAAAGTGGGGGGTCTGGGCACGTGGAAACCACCAACTCAGCTAGCTGGGGTGGAATTTGAGTCCCCCCAACCGCCTCCAGGGGGGGTAAAGGAGTTGTCACTGTTGCCACTGGCATCTCCCAATGTTCCGTTACGTGCAAGACGGGCACGCATCCGCAAGTTGTTGATGGTGGTGAAACCGGATCTAATTTCATCACCCTTGAGGGTAGCATCACGATTATTATTTTCGTTTTGCTTCATATTCCCATCCCCTCTGCACTCTCACCTTATTCTTGGTATTCTTTGCTTTTCAAAGTCAAGGCTCTTGATTTCTCAAGAGCATCTTCGAGTTGTATTGTATCTTCATCTCTTTTTATCGAGTTCGTAATGTATAATTTGAGCCCTTCCAGAGCAGCTTGTTCTTTACTGGTGCCTTCAAGTTCGTAGAGCATCTCAAGGTGCATTTTATCTCTTCTACCTAGTGGAATTTTGATAGTATCCATCTCAGGTAACCTAGGTTGGCCCCTAAGATAGTCTTGAATTGCCAATCTGACGACATCAGATCTGTTCCTTGCTCCATGTTGTCCAACCTTGGCATCAAGCAGCATCAAGTCCTCTTCATTGATACGAAGAGAAATGTGTGAACTCGGTGCTACCATGTGTCTTCCTCAACCCACGGTAGGTTAGAGAGCATATAAACGTATCTTAATTGGTGACAAATTGTAACACAATGTAATACGCTATGATTTGAGATATATATACATGGTTAGTGGGCTTCTGTGACTCGTTTACTATCAGGGGTGAAGAACATTTGACTGGTATAATGATATACTTTGGTAGTCTAGAAGAGTCATGAGCGTAATACCAAGTCGGGGTCTGTATCTTTACTTGAGAACTTTAGATATTGCAATGGATGATGAAATTGTTACAGATGATGAGGCTAGTATTCTACATGTACTAGCCAATGCTCTTGGCGTATCTCCAGGTAGTACAGCTGAGTGCTTAGCAATAGTACGAGGCGACGAAAAAAACCCGTTTGATGAGTTAGAAGAAGACTATTCGGGGCACCATTTGGGTGATGTAACAACATACCAAAGTGCATTGATTGCCGCTCTGGATGATGAAGTAATTACCGAGGATGAATGGTCAATGCTTGAAGTGTTGCGAAATTTGATCGGTCTTCAGCCAGACCAGCATGGTATGATTGAGGAAGCAATTCGTCAAATGGCTGATGTTGATACCAACGGTACTAGGCGTATTGAACGGCTAAACCGCTTTAACACGGTTTGTCCATTCAACTGAAAACTAAGCCCTATGCCTTGCAAGACGGGGCAACTATTAGAAAGGGGGAAAAATTGGGCGAGCCATCACAAAGTGATTAGGTGTAGTAATGAGCGTTATCGAATCTATCTATCAAAAAGTAATTGCCCGAGACCCAAACCAACCAGAATTCCACCAAGCAGTCTTGGAAGTATTGGAATCGTTAGAGCCTGTACTTGAGGCTCACCCTGAATACATTTCAATTGCCGAGCGCGTAGTTGAGCCAGAGAGATTAATACAATTTCGTGTGCCGTGGGTTGACGATTCAGGAATCATTCAAGTCAACAGGGGTTTCAGAATTCAATTCAACGGTGCAATAGGGCCATACAAAGGTGGTCTACGTTTCCATCCCAGTGTTAATGCATCAATTTTGAAGTTCCTTGCTTTTGAGCAAATTTTCAAGAACTCACTTACTGGTCTTCCAATGGGTGGCGGTAAAGGTGGAGCAGATTTCAATCCAAAGGGCAAATCTGATGGCGAAGTAATGCGTTTTTGTCAATCTTTCATGATGGAACTATGGCGACACATAGGGCATGACTGCGATGTTCCAGCAGGGGATATAGGAGTTGGCGGTCGTGAGATTGGGTACATGTTTGGTATGTACAAAAAATTACGCAATGATTTTCAAGCCGGTGTTCTAACTGGCAAAGGTAGGTCATACGGCGGTTCTTTAATCCGTCCAGAAGCAACTGGATACGGCCTAGTTTACTTTGCTAGAGAAATGTTAGCAACTAAGGGTAAATCCTTCGAAGGCGCTACTGTGTCGATTTCAGGTTCTGGAAACGTCGCACAATTTGCTTGTGAAAAAGTGTTAGATCTCGGTGGTGTACCAGTAACTATGTCAGATTCAAGTGGTTGGATACATGACCCGTCTGGAATAGACCGTGAGAAATTAGCATTTATTATGGATTTGAAAAACAATCGCCGCGGACGGATCTCTGAATATGCTGACGCTCATGATGGTGTAACATTCACAGCATCTGCTCCTGAACCAACTCCTAATGGTTTGTGGGGAGTAAATGTTGACGTAGCCTTACCATGTGCAACTCAAAATGAGTTGAACGGTTCAGAAGCGCAAATGTTAGTTGATAACAGCGTTATTGCAGTCGGCGAAGGGGCAAATATGCCATGCACACCTGAAGCCGTTGAAGTCTTCCAAAAGAATGGTGTTCTGTTTGCACCAGGTAAAGCATCAAATGCTGGTGGAGTTGCAACTTCTGGGCTGGAAATGTCACAAAATTCTCTGAGATTATCATGGACACGCCAAGAAGTTGATGAAAAACTAGAAGCTATCATGGTTAATATCCACAAGAATGCATCAGAAACTGCAAAACAATATGGTAGAGAGGGCGATTATGTCTTTGGTGCCAATGTTGCAGGTTTCCTCAAAGTTGCTGAAGCAATGACTGCTCAAGGCGTTATTTGAACAGACTGAAATAAATTAACTAATCATTGTTAATCCAATTGGCTACTTTATCCAATACCAGTCTCGTTTCAGGTATGAAAGAACCGAACAACCACCAATCATGAAACATACTTGGCCATATGTCAATTTCGATATCAACACCTGATTCTTCCGCTTTTTGAGCAAATAGTCTACTATCGTCAAGGAGGATTTCGTTGTCACCAACTAGGACTAAAGTCCTTGGTAGATTGGTAAAATTACCGTATAATGGCGATACGTAAGGGTCAGTTTTTTTTACATCCTCAGGAACATAGATATTGGCAGAATCTTTTGGCATATTAGTGGAAAACATTGGGTCATACTTGGCCTTTGTTTCGTAAGTCTCTCCACTACAAGTGAGGTCGGTCCACGGTGAAAATAGCACTAAACCGTCAGGTAGTTGCTCATTATTATCCCTCAAGTACATCATTAAAGCTAGACCCAAACCTCCTCCTGCCGAGTCTCCTGCTAAGATTATATTGCAATTACGGTTCTGACTAACAATATGCTTCCAAGCAGTTAGCGCATCATCTAAAGCCGCAGGATATTGATGTTCAGGAGCCAATCGGTAATCAACTGAATAACAAACAGATCTAGTCTGTTTGGCTAATTTAGTTAGTCCTACCTTATGGGTTGTTAGGGAAGAGCCAAAACAATAACCTCCTCCATGTAAGTAAAAAATTATTGATTTTGTATTGACATTCTTTCTAGGAGTGAAAATAGCTCCGGGAATCCCTGAAAAATTATCACGTTTTACTTTAATTCCGAAAGAGGAGAAAACTAGACCACCAATCCAGGCTTGTGGGTGGACGTAATATCTGACAAATTTAGCCGATGGTCTAAACAAATTGTATAGCAATTTGTTTGGTCTAATCATTGTGGCGATAATTTTTGACCTAATACTCAAAATATCACCAGGAAATGGAATTCGGATTTATCACTGATGGAATAATTCCCAAGATTGTGTCCCATCATCAAAGTAAGATAATTGGCCATTTTCATCAATCGACCAATGCACCCCATTCTCTTCCCATGTTTGGTTTTGCTGTTGACTGATTTGAGGCACATCCTTGGATTGATAATCTGTTTGAGCCATATTATTTTCTGTTACATCATCGGTTTCTGCTACTTGTGAGAATTGAGATTGAAAGCCACCTTCTTGTTTATTCCTAACTACTAGGAGTGCTCCAATAATACCAATTATCAGTATTGCTAATACGATGTACATGAATCCACCACCACTTTCTTTTGCTTCAGCCTCAGATCTTGTTTCATCTAGTGGATAAGCATCTAATCTGTCAGTAATTCCATCTCCGTCTGTATCTACAGACTCATTACTGTCAAATGGGAATGCATCAAAGTAATCATTGACTCCATCTCCATCTGAGTCTAATTGAATTAGACTGCAACCATTATCATCTGTGATATTGTTTAGCGGTGTGTTGCTACAATCGTCTTCTGCATTAACATAACCATCTTGATCATCATCCTTTTGATATTCAGAACAACCATTTTGGTCAACAGACTCTCCAGCAGGTGTATCAAAGCATAGGTCATCAGAGTTCCAAATTGAATCCATATCTTCATCTAATTGTGAATCTGAACAACCAACTGAGTTTGGCTGTTCTCCATTTGGTGTTGCAGGACATATGTCAATAGTATTGTCAATCATGTCATCATCATCATCATATTGTATTGGTGAACATCCGGCTGAATCAACATCAAAGTTACCATCTCCATCCAAGTCAGTGAGTATTGTATTAGCACACAAGTCCTGATTGTCAAATACACCATCTAAGTCAGTGTCAGTTTGCGATGGTGAACAACCGTTATTGTTGGCTATTTCATTAGTAGGAGTATTTGGACAAGAATCAACATTATCGTTTAAGCCATCCATGTCGGTATCTCTTTGGTCAGCAGCACATCCAAATCCATTGATTGGGACGTTTGGTGATGTTGACGGGCATTGGTCTAATTCATCGTTAATACCGTCTCCATCTGTATCAAGTTGGCTGGCAGAGCAACCTGCAGAATCAATTAGACTACCAAGTGGTGTTGTAGGACACAAGTCGTACTGGTTAACTACTCCATCATTATCATCATCAAGTTGAGTCGCAGAACAACCATTAGAGTCAACAAATTCACCTGCAGGCGTATTTGGGCATGCATCTTGATTGTCAGGAATCATGTCTTGGTCTTCATCGGTCTGAGATGTTGAGCATCCATTACTATCAACAGTTTCTCCAAATGGTGTACCTGGGCATAAGTCTGGATTATTGCCATTAGCATTGTCACCTAAGCCATCATAATCTGAATCCTGCCATTGAGTGTTATCAGTAGGAAATTTATCTGGATTATTGCCATTTTGGTTATCTCCATAACCATCTTGGTCAGAATCTATCCATTGAGTGCCGTCATTAGGGAATGCGTCTGGATTATTTGCTGGTGCTGGATTATCGCCATAGCCATCATTATCAGAATCAAACCATTGAGTAGGGTCATTAACAAATCTATCAGCATTGGAACCACCTTGGTTATCGCCATAACCATCACCGTCTGTATCCTCCCACTGAGTTCCATCATTAGGGAATGCGTCTGGATTATTTGCCGGTGCTGGATTATCACCAAAACCGTCACCGTCAGCATCTGTCCATTGGGTTGATTCGAATGGGAATGCATCTCCTGCCGTTCCGGCTGGATTATCTCCATAGCCATCACCATCTGAGTCGGTCCATTGGGTTGAGTCATTTGGCCACAAATCTGGATTGTTACCGGTTGCATTATCTCCGTAACCATCACCATCTGAATCATACCATTGAGTTGGGTCGTATGGGAACTGATCAGGAGAATTACCTGCTGCATTATCACCATAGCCATCACCATCTATGTCACTCCATTGAGTATTGTCGGTAGGGAATGAATCAGGATTATTGCCGGCAGGGTTGTCACCAAATCCGTCTCCATCTGTATCTAGCCATTGTGTATCATCATACGGGAAATCATCAACAGAATCATTGTAACCATCACTGTCAGAATCCTTCTGCTCTAGTGCACATCCATTGGTATCAACCATGCTTGAAACCTGGGTATTTGGACATAGGTCATATTCGTTGGCTACACCATCATTATCATCATCAAAGATATATTGTAGACAAACATAATCTCCAACTAATTGTATCATATTTGCGTCATATAATTCAGAATATAAGCAATATTGTCCAGATACTGATGGTGTTGTGTAATAGAATGTACCAAATGAGGTATTTTGCGAAGTAGCTGTGTATGAGTTTACAGTTGAATAATCAATGTCAGCGCCGCCTGAATCTTCAACTCTAAACTGTTGGTAATATGTTTGACCAACAACTAAGTCAAGTCCTTCTGAGGTGAAATCGTTATTTGCTGCAGTCACGCTAAAAGAATAGTTGGTAATGATAGCTGAAGGTAATTGAGGGATGAATTCATCTTCATGTGCGCCCAAGTAACCATCGCCAGAGAATAAATCTGTTTGTGTCCCTAGTTGAGATATACCTGCATAGAAAGTATGATTATTTGCAGTGGTAGGGTTTGACCAATTTACTTGCCATGAATCGGTGTTTGATGTAGCCGTAAAGTTAGTGAAATTTTCATCAACTAGTGATGAATTAAAAGCATCATTAAGAGTTTGTCCAGCTGTAACTAAATCCACGAACATGTCGAGGTCTAGGGTGAACCAATGTATTGTATATTGGTCTCCAGATGTCATATTACTAGCAAATATCTCTCCAGTGGTTGATGATGTGGTTTCAACTACTAATCTTTCAAGGTAAATGAAATCTTCACCTGATGCAAGGGCTATAGATTGGCTATCATAGAGATTTGCAGTAACTGAATATGAACCTTCTATACTACCTTCTGTTATAGTGTAGTTTACTGTTTCAGTGGTAGTTGTCGCAACAAATGTGTAAGGGCCTTGTGTTGATTGGTTGGTAACTGTTTCATTGATGCCATTCTCAAAAAATTGGACATATTCATAACTATATGAGTCGCCAATTATTAGCCCTGACATCTCGAGTGTGATGTTGGTTAAGTTATTCATCACTACATCGATTTCTTGGAAAGTTTGACCACCTCCGGGGTTATCAGTTGAGATTTCGACATCATAGTTATTTGAAATGGCGCCGGTTGAGCCAAAACTTGAATAGTGGTAGGCAACAAACAATGCAGTAAAGTTGGAGGTTGCAGTATATTCGGCTGCCTCATTATCTGAAGACGACGACATCGAGGCAAAGTTGTTGAAACTTAAACTACTTCCAGACGAATCTTCTAATCTTGCATCTATATCTCCATTGGCGTGTGAGAATGTCAAGTTGAAATAATAGGTCACTCCTGTAATCATTTCAATTTCATAGTAGTCTTCATTGGCATTTCCTGCAGCATCAATATCTACTGATAGTCCAGTACAATAAATTGGGAGGATAGATGCTAGCGTAGCAGTTGCCGCATCGTCATTAGGCTCAAGAATATCTGGGACTGCATTGTTGCTAACGCATGGCGATGGGATCGCAGTTCCATTGCTGCCTGGGCCTCCACCAGTTGATGTTGTACTCCACACCCAGAACTCTAAATCATACGTACCAAATCCTGAATATCTGTTAATTTGGACATAAATTGTACCGCCGTGGACACTGCCTCCGGGTATCGTGGCCGAATTATTGGTTGTGACATATTCAGGGTTATTGCCAGCAGATGCGTCTATCATGTTCATGCTTGAGTCATAAATTGCTAGTTCGAAGTCATTGGTCACCATAGAGCTATTGTTAAATGAGAAAGAACTGTATGATATCTCAAAAGCAAAGCCATCATTTACATCAAGAGTAAATGATAGCCAGTCCTCATTGTCACCATTAAGGTCTAATTCTGCGTTATCTACTCCAGAATAAATAGGTGCCGCTCCCACAAAATTTACCGGCCAATATGGATCTGCTTGAAGCAAAGTAGTTGAATCTGGCAAATCATAATTAGTAATTCCAATGTCGTTTTGAGTTGTTGTCCCGTTAGTACTTGAGCCGGTGTTAAATTTCCAAATAGTGAGATTATAGGTGCCAGTTGATGTTGGTCCAAATGAATTGGCGTAGATTCCGATGTAAACCATTCCTCCGGTTGACGAGCCGTTTGTAGTAGCGGTTTCTGGGTTATTCATCCAAGACTCATAAATCATATACAGCGCCGAATCATATAAAATCAGGTCAAAATCATCAGCCGAATCAAAAGACAATTCAACTGCTATGCCTTCATTTGACCCGAGTGATACACGTAAGTAATCAGTTGTGTCAGTGCTACTAACAAGTTCTCCAGTACCTGAAATAGAGTTGGTAAAAATTAGATTGGGTATTGTGGTTGGAGATGTTAACTGGTCAGGTAAGTCTCCACTGGTCCCCATGTCATTTTGATTTGAACCTACTGCTGAAACAGTAGTTATTGCTAGTGATAATGATGTCAAAACCATCATGGTTACTAAACATAAACTGCTGAGCCGTGATTGAAAAGCACTCGTCTTCTTGCCTTGCATGATTATCTAATAATAACGATACTAATAGAATGTTGCTATTTGCAAAATTAAATGGCGGTCGGTGCGACATGACCATCTTTTTTGTCATCGGGTTTTCTAACCCTTGACCAAACACCGCCCATTAACTGGTCGTGGCAATTCTGGCAATAATGGAACCTTCGATATGCTTCTCTAAATGAATAAGCCTTCTTTCCAGTAGCGACCAAAAAACCCTCAGGTGAAAGCCTTGAGACTATTTCTCCAACTGCGCCACAGCCCGGAAAATCACAAACTGCAGGTGCGCTCATGTACCAACCTAGTGTTATCTCCACTTTAACCATCGCATTTTACAAGCGGTTTAGGATTGATTATTCTTCTTTAGGCTCGATTACTACCAATGGCACGTTTGCTTCAATAGATTGACCTTCTTCGCAATTGACAGAGACTACTTTGCCGTTGACAGGTGCTTGAATTTCATTTTGCATTTTCATGGCTTCCAAAATCAATATGACTTGTCCTTCGGTAACTTCTTGGCCTTCAGCCACCTCAATTGTGACAATCTTTCCCGGGATATTGGCAGATACGGTGCCAGATTTCTTTTTCTTGCCACCAGCTGTGCGTCGCTTCTTCACCACAGGCCCCGAATCAGGAATTTCAATTTCAAAGGTCCGACCCTCTACTGTAGCTAGCCATTTGCCGTTTTCAACTTCGACTTCAACTTCAAACTCTTGGCCATCAACGATTACTTTCCTGTTTTCAGTCATCTAATCATCTCCATGGTGACCTGCTAGATCGATTATTCATCAATGAACTTAAGCCCATATTCATTCTAATATGGTCCTGTGACCAAGCATTACCAGTATTTCTGCCGATATTTGCTCCATCATCACCTTGTAATTCAATAATGGATAGAACAGCACTTATTGCTGCGATTCTAAGTATTGCTTCATCAGTCATATTAATGCCTCACAGCGGAATATTTCCATGTTTTCTGGCCGGTCTTAATTCCTCTTTGTCAAGCAACATTTCTAGCGCTCTGGCTAACTTTGAACGAGTTTGATTTGGTTCGATTACATCATCTATGTAACCAAGTGCAGCTGCTTTGTATGGATTGGCAAATTTATCATTGAAGTCTTCAGTTAAACGCACACGCTCTTGCTCGCTATTTCGGGCACTCTTCAATCTTCGACGGTGAATAATCTCAACTGCACCATCAGCGCCCATAACTGCTAGTTCGGCTGAAGGCCATGCTACGTTGTAATCCCCACGGATATGCTTTGAAGACATAACATCATAGGCACCGCCGTAGGCTTTCCTCATGATAACGGTTAATTTTGGAACAGTTGCTTCGGCAAATGCATAAAGTAATTTTGCACCATGTCTGATAATTCCACCCCACTCTTGATTGGTTCCAGGGAGGAATCCCGGTACGTCTTCAAAGGTGATTATTGGTACGTTAAAGGCATCACAAAACCTGACGAATCTTGCAGCCTTATCACTAGCGTCAATATCTAAGCAGCCGGCAAGAATTTTTGGTTGGTTTGCGACAATACCAACGGTTTGTCCGCTTAAGTGGCCAAATCCGATGACGATATTTTGGGCCCAATCAGCCTGCACCTCAAGGAAACCATGGTCGTCTAATACTTCAGATATGACATCAACAACATCGTATGGTTTGTTGGATTCCTGTGGAATTATAACATCGAGTTTGTCACAACTTCGACTAATTGGGTCTGAGGTTTTCTTAACAGGTGGTTTTTCCATGTTATTTGCCGGTAACAGGTCGCATAGGTCTCTTGCCAATTGTATGGCTGCTTCGTCATCCTCAGCGGTGAAATGGGATACTCCAGATCTACTTCCATGAGTCATAGCCCCACCTAGTTCCTCAAACGAAACAACTTCATTGGTTACCGTTTTGATTACTTCAGGTCCGGTGATAAACATATGAGCAGTTTGGTCGACCATAATGACAAAATCAGTAATTGCAGGAGAATAAACTGCACCTCCAGCGCATGGCCCCATTATCACCGAAATCTGTGGCACAACTCCCGATGCTCTGACATTACGGAAGAAAATTTCAGCATAACTACCCAATGATGCAACACCTTCCTGGATTCTAGCGCCACCAGAATCATTCAACCCGATAACAGGTTTTCCTGTCTTAAGCGCCATGTCTAGCACTTTGCAAATCTTGAGTCCGTGCATTTCTCCAAGAGAGCCACCATAAACGGTGAAATCTTGAGCGAAAGCAAATACTTCTCGGCCGTTTATCATCCCATGTCCGGTAACTACTCCATCACCAGGTATGACGTTCTTGTCCATGTCAAAGTCTCGGCATCGATGTTCAACCAACGCGTCCATTTCTTGAAAACTACCGTCGTCAAGTAAAATTTCTATACGCTCTCGTGCAGTTAATTTGCCGCGATTGTGCTGTGCGTCAACTCTCGCTTGACCGCCACCTGCTTCACTTTGCGCCTTCCTATTGCGCAGGTCTCGCAGTCTTTCTTCAGTCGTAGGCATAGGTGTCACCTAGTGAGTGTATCAAAAGGCCGCCTTTATTGCTTACCGTGTTTTTGGGCAATGAAGTCATTGCATTAGAGGTAAAA
>TARA_B100001093_G_scaffold519917_1_pt1 | contig 19263 bp, 16 predicted proteins | sample TARA_B100001093 | Tara Oceans TARA_B100001093 (sample SAMEA2623116) | marine metagenome | biome: marine biome (ENVO:00000447); feature: surface water layer (ENVO:00002042); material: "saline water (ENVO:00002010), including plankton (ENVO:xxxxxxxx)" | depth 5 m
ACACCCTATATAACACACTAACCACTTTACATTTAATACACTATGACGGGGGAGAGCCCCCCGTTAGCCCCCCATGAAATGCCAATTCAATTACTTATTTCGCCTAGTTTTATGCTTTATTCTAAAATGTTTTCTTGTCCTTTTATTTACAATACGACGTCTTCTTGTTTTATGTTTATTTCTCTTAAGTTTTAATGTTTTCTTCCTTCCTCCCGTTGTATCTTCTCTTTTTTGTCTTTTTGTCCGACCTTGCACCACTTCCTGTGACAATTGCTGGGTAAGTCGTCGTGAAACATAAGGAGAAGAAGCTACGGCAAATGGATCATAACGAATCTCTGGACTGGTTGGTCCTTGAACAGGACTAGTTGGTCCTTGAACAGGACTAGTTGGTCCTTGATGATTATTAAATCTCGTTGGAGTTTCTTCTTCTTCTTCTTTATTACTTATGTCTTCAAATTTATTTACATAATTTAATGACGTCTTTTCTTTTATAGAATTACTTATTTCTTTACTCTTATCTCCACATTTTCTATCATCCCAGTTATCGCTATTATTCAACATTACTTCATAAGGTGTCAAATTATATTCCATTTCTTGAATTTTATTGTATATTTTTTTTGTTAAACTTCTAATATCTTTGAAAAGTGCGTCGTCTTTAAATACATTATATTTTTCTTTTAAATTATTTGAAAATTTATTGCCTATTCTTTTGAGTGAGTCACCTCGAATTTCTCCTGACGATTTATAAATTGCTGGCAAATATCCAGATCGGTCGCATAACTCTAACTTATTCTTAAGATAATTTTTTCTATGAATAACTATTTCATTCAATAATGATTTTATTTTATATAATTTTTCATAATAATTATTTAATTCTATCTCCTTTAAATACATATTATTATATCGATTTTTATATGAAGTAGTATCATTATCACCTAGGTTAGTCAATATTTTATCAACCAGTCGGTTTTGAATACTATCTTTTAAATCCTTTTTTATAAGTTCTATATTTTCAGATCTTTGTTTAAAAAAATAAGCATTTTTTTCTTTTTTCAAAGTTAATAATGTTTGTGAAGGATATAGAGTTGATGAATAAAAATCGTATATTTTATTTATAGCTATTACTTCATTTTTATTTTGATCAGAATTTATATATCTCATAAATTTATCTTTGTAAATTTCAGTTAAATCCAACTCATCTTGAGAAACATCAATTTTATTAGATAATCCTACTAATAATCCCGTTTTTACTTCATCTGCTTTTTCATAAAGAACTGGACATCCCATATTCAGTGCTATTATAGCACACATACCATCAAAAGTCACTGCCCAATATTTATTATTTAATCCTATTTGATTTGTATTATAATTATCATTTAGATGTTTTAGATATACTAATTGCATATAATCAGATGTTGTTTTTGTAAATATTGGCAATATCAATGATACATTTATAATTTCCTTCTTTTTATCATTAGAATAGTTGCTGTTGTTATCTATTAAATTATCAGCTATTCTCTTAACATTTTCATTTAAATAATAATCTTCACATAATTCTTTTATTTTATTTTTTTTTTCATCTTTTTCATCATCTGGAATATTTAATTCATTAGAATCAATTAACTTATATATATTATTTAATTCTTCTGCAAAATCTTCTTGTTTAAATTTATTAATTCTTTTTCCCTTTTTTTCTTTTCTATTTTTTTCCAATAAAATATCAAGAGAACTATATTCTGATTCAGATTGAGATTGAGATTGTGAATCACTTTGTGAATCACTTTCTGAATCACTTTGTGAATCACTTTCTGAATCATCTTCTGATGAATCATCTTCTGATATATTATATAAATATCCTAAAATTATCAACATTTCTCTGAATAAATTAGCACCATTTGCTTGAGATGGATTTGTTTCAGTCCATTCTAAAGTAATATTATTGTTTGTATACTTAATAGTTTGGTCTACTGTAAAATCTTTTTTTGATTCTAAAGAATTTAAAATATGATTTAATATAAAAGAATTATCTACATTTATTTGATTATTATTATACGGATAACCATTTATTGACCATTGTTCTGATGATTCAACTTGTCGTGTAAAATCGAACTTTTTAATTGCTTTTAATAACGCACCTAAAGATTTATTGTCAGCTTTATCACATTCTTTTTTAAATAAATTTGAATATCTTAATGGAGTATTATATTCATCTTCATCTTCTATTTTTAAAAAAACTGGAAATAATTTATGTACTAAACCATCTCTAATATCTAATTTAATTTCTTTATCTTCATATTCTGAAATATCTACATCTAATATCTTTATAATATTTTTAATTTCATCTTTTAGTAGTAACCTTATTCTTTCTACTATTAAATCAATTTTTGTATTATCTGATAATTCATTATAAGTGCCATCTTTTAAAAAATTTGAATATTCATTTTTTATTTTTTTTTCTAAGTCTTCAGATATTTCTTGTGTTATATGAGTGGCTTGATTAACAGAAACTTTTTGTTCAATGGAAGGTACGTTTTCATTAAATTTACAAGTAAATAATCCTTCTTTTTTAAAAAAATTAGGTATAAATTTACTTTCTGTATTTATTGGTTTTAAATGTTTAGGCCAACCTTCATTATCTAATGATGATGGCTTATATATATTGGCACTAGATCTATCAAATTTTATAGGTGGAGTTATTAACTCTACGTGTTTTAATTTTATATTATTCAAATAATCGTGTTTTCTTATGTAGGTTAATATTCCTTGTAAAGAAGAAGATTTACTTTTTATCGCATCTATAGAATAAAAATTAGAAGTATCTGACATACCTCCCAATTTAAAAATTTTAAGTAAATCAGGATTAATAATTAATTTTTTATTTATTCTTTCAGATATATTATTTACTTCTTTTTCATATAATTCTTTATATTTTTCAATATGAAAAAAATCATAATACTGACCATATTTATTTATATATGGATTATAATTCATATCAGAATTTAATAAACAATCCCATTCTAATGATTCAGTCATCGGATATATTTCTTTTGAATTATCATCAGACCAAGGTTTATATAATTCTACTTTAATTGGGTCTGATTCATTTTTATAAATATATTTATATAATTCTGTGTTATTCATATTAGTAATAATCTTATCTGATGAATTAGTATTAATTTCTTTATTAACCTTTATCTCTGGATTTTTTAAAAAACATCTTGAATGTTCTATTGATATTTTCTTTAAAAAATCTTCATGTTTTTGATGTATAAATTTTTTTATATTTGAACCATTATAATCTGACCCCTTAATTGATGGTTCAACAAATAATGTTGTTAATCCATTTACTATTATTTTAAAATCAAGGTCATTATTTTTTAATAAATATCCTTGATCTAAAAAATCGTGAAGCTGATCCACCATAAATAAATCACATTCATTTTGTCCTATCTTTATATTTTCCTCAATGTTTAATAAAATTTCAGGTGCAGGTGTAGACATTATATATATAATATAATATTTAATATATAATATTAAATTTGACTAAATTTAAATATATGAATTAATTGGACATTTACCCAAATTCATATTGTTTGCACAAGAACAATTTACTAATGTATCTAACAAATAATATCTTGTTTTAAGAACTTCTATCTTATGATTAGAATATTTTGAATTATTTTCAAGTTGACATCTATACAATTTACATAAATCATATTCTCTCTTCATAACTACATCTTTATGAAATTTTGAACAAAAACTTATATTTCCTTCAATATAATTTCTATTATAATTATTTACCCCTTTAATAACAAAACTACAAATATTAATATATGCTAAAAATATTAATAAAGACTTTAAATTAAATGATGAACTCATATTTTATTTTTATTATTTCTATAAAAATAAAATCAATTTAAAAATATAAATTTTTATTTGAATACAAATTACACTTTGAACATAGTTTTCCCGATATATCTCCATAATATTTTTCACAGTTATCTATCCAATTATGTTCGCATGCCATCCATAATTTTCTAATTATATCTCTTTTTCTAATTTTACATTCATCAATCATATTATGTAATGAAATGATTTCGTCATCAACATCTTTTACTTGTTGAATTAAATCATTCGCACTTAAATCATTCATTAATTATATTATATATAAATATATTTTTAAAATCTTTATTTATAATATTTAATAAATTTAAAAGCTAATTTATGTAATGGATAGTGTATAGCTACTATAAAAAAAGTTCCAAATATTGATATTAAAATATGTTTCCAGCTGTAACTATTAAAAAACATAGCTATATTCGTTATTGCACATAAGAAATAACTCATTATTAATGCACTTTTCATATCATTTGATAATAAGAATGTCAATATGATTTGCATATTTACTATTAATTGATATATTACTCCTTTCCATTCTAATACTGGACTAGAAATATTAAAAGCAAATAAATGAGATAATGGGTCACTTATTAATATAGCCATTAAAGATGCTATATATATTTCTTTCTTCGCACCCGCTAAATATAATCCAGTTATAATTGATAATGTTGTAATATATCCTACTGTTATTCCAAATACTTCATCGTTAAACATATATAAAATAATAATATTATTTTATTATATATGTGGCAATATTTATTGGGTTTTGCGACCGGCATCTATGTAGGAACATACTATGATTGTAAGCCAAGCATTGAATTTATTAAAAAAAGTTGTAAAAAGAATTTCCCAAAAGAGAAGGAATAATTTATTTTTTAATAAAATGTTTGTTCATAAATCTTTGAATATTAAAATAATTAACTTCAACATCTTTACCTTCTTTATTAGTATCTAAAAGAGAACTTAAATTATTATCAGGTTTAATAAGTTTATTATTAGTCGGGTCCTGTAAATTATTATCTTTAATATACTGAATTATATATTTAGTAACTTCAGTTCTAGCAACCTCTTTACCTTCTTCCATTCCCATAAAATCTGATAATTCTGAAGATATTTTTTGAGGAACTGCTATACCGGATGGTTTTTTATTACCTCGTTTATTAAGTTTTTCTTCTTGTTTTTTATAACGTTTAAATCGTTTATTAGCTTCTTTTTCCAACGACCTTACCTGAGCACATACCGACGTTATTTCTCTCTTTAAATTGGTTAATTCACTTATCAATGATTTATAATCTTCACTTAGATTATTACTAGACATACTATATAATAAAATAGTATCTATTTTATTTAAATCAATTTTAAAATATATTATTTAATAAATAAAATATTTTAATTTAAAACTTATTGAGACGATTCACTCATTGACTCCCTTGGACCGCTTCCACGAACCCTAGGACGCCTCCTTGAAGGTCTAGGCATCTCATTTCTTGTTTCACACATCAACTTTCCACCCCACATACCCCTAACATTTCCTGCTTGATAAGGATGTTCTTTAGTATCACTCTTCTTAAGATTAAACTCGACGTATTCTCCTTGCATCAAATACTTGTATTGCTCTTCATTGACATTAACACCACTGTGATGAACGAATACGTCTTCATTATAATGTTGTGCTTGTTCATTTTCTCCCAATACCGTAATGAAACCAAAACCGGCCTTATTGTTAAACCACTTAACACGACCATTAAAAACGGCACTACTTGATGTACCTTCACTAACTGCAGCTGAATTACTACTCATTATATAATATATATAACGGGATTCTTTTTAAATTGATTATTTAATATATATATTTTTTTTAAATAATTATGAATATTATCATTAGCTCTATAAAAGACTTCGCAAATATTATATATAAACCAGTATTATATTTTATATTATCCGTCGGTGTCCTATCTATAAGTCATTGGGGACTCATAAATATTTTTATAACATTTTGTTGTAATTTAGGTATAAAAGGAATATTTCAAAATATTATTACATTAGGTTCTCCTATATGTCAACTCATAAATCATATACAATATTTATTAACTACTACATATATAAAATTAATAGCATCTACAGCTATTGCCGTTTCAACATGGGTCATAAAAACTATTCTCAATAAATAATATTATTTATATATATAATGAATTCATTTCAAACATATAATGATTATAATAATAGTTCATTAGAAAAACTTTTTTTTAATAAAGCACTCATAGAATCTGATAACCAAACTAAATTAAAACTTTATTTAAAAGTTTTATTATTAAATAAAAATAATCAAGATGCTATTATTAACTCTAGAATCGTTTGCCAACTTTTAAATCAAACACAAATTAATAACGCAAAATCTGATGCTTCTGATGAAATTAAAAATAATATATGTTAATTAGTTCAATACATATTAAAAGAAAAAAGAAATATAATAAAAAAATAATTTAAATTTAATTTTTTAATTAATTTTAAATATGAACAATGACCAATTAACACCAAATACTATTAAATATTTTTGGAAAAAAAGTAGTCATCGGGTTCAAGAAACTAATCATTGGAATAATACCGAAAGCACTACACAAGCATACACAGCTAAAGCAGCATACAGATTTATAAATAATGAAGGACTTGTTAAAACTACAGGACAATGTGTTGATGTTAATTCAAGATATACTTTAATACATAAATGTTTTACTCCTAGATGTGCTTATAGATGTTTAATATTTAAAAATAGAAGAGCCGCATATGTAATAGAATTTATTAATACTTTTTTTATGTTCATAGCTATATCCATTTTATTTGGTTATATAGATATAACATATAGTTATTTTGTTGGAGGAATATGGATGTTATATCCCATTACTACGTTACTTCTTAGTAATAGTCAAATAATGGAAAGAATATGGTTACGTTCTTTTCTACCTTGGCTACAAATGTATGTTTCTATCTGCGAAACATATGGATTTTGTGATTTATGTAATTGGAACAGAAGAATATGTATATTAGGACCGCCATATTTATTATGTCAATTTACCATCATTAATTCTGATTCTGTTTTTTTAAGACAAAATGAAAGATGGAGAATTACTTCACAAATTATTACATCTATTATTTTTAAAATATTTATATTAGGTTCTATTAGATTAGGTTATATAGATAATTTACATCCTAGAAATTTCTTTCTATTAACTATTAAACCTACAGAATTTTATCTACATAATGCTTCATTATTCATGTCTAAATCAGTATCTATGTTATGTTTGCTTCTAGGACATCTTATATTTAGATTTAAACATAAGGATAAAGTGTATTCATTAAGAACTCATTATACATTAAGACCTAATAAAGAATGGAATAAAATAAACAGACAATTTAGAGTCAAAAAGAAAAAATCATTAACTATTGACGTTAAAAATACTAGAAGTATTTTACATACTTTTGATGTATCTTTAAATAAAATATTTTAATAAATTGAAATTAAGTTATATTTTATAATTAATATAAAATATGACTTCCATACTTTATGATAAAAACTTTAATGATAACGAATCATACAATCAAATATTTAAAAAATATCCATTTGAATTATCTAATTTTCAGAAATGGGCTATAAAAGGTATCGTTTCTAATGTTAATGTATTAATTACAGCACATACAGGTAGTGGAAAAACACTTCCAGCTGAAGCTGCTATTGAATGGTTTATTCAAAAAAATAAAAAAGTTATATATTGTTCTCCTATAAAAGCCCTATCTAATGAAAAATTTCATAATTTCTCTGAAAAATTTCCAAATATTTCATTCGGGATATTAACTGGAGACATTAAATATAATCCGGAAGCTCAAGTATTAATTATGACTACAGAAATTTTAAGAAATAATCTTTTTAAAAATGGAGAAGAAAAAAATAAAAATATTTTAGATTTTGAAATGAACTTTGAAGAAGAATTAGGTTGTGTAATATATGATGAAATACATTATATTAATGATGTTGATAGAGGAACTGTATGGGAAGAATCTATTATGTTATTGCCTAATTCGGTTCAAATTATAGGTCTCTCTGCTACTATAGATAGTCCAGAACATTTATGTAATTTCATTTCTAGAGCTAATGAAAAAGATACTTGGTTATGTCCCAATGAAACTAGGGTTGTTCCTCTAGAGCATTACTGTTATTTTACCGCTCAGAAAAATATATTACAGAAAATGAATAAAACTAATAGAGATACATTCGAATCTTTAATTAATAAACCATTAACTATTACCAACAGTATTGACTCTAAATTTAATGACAATATTTATCATAACATTAATAAATTACAGAAAATATTAGATGTTAATAGACTTAATAAAATTAATAAATATTACATAATGAATAATATGATTGAATATTTAAAAAAAAATAATTTACTTCCTGGACTAGTCTTTGTTTTCTCAAGAAGAGGATGCTATGATTATGCTAAAAAAATTACAGTCCCTCTATTTGAAGAAAATTCAAAAATACCATCTATTGTAAGTAAAGAATGTAAAAATATATTAATAAAGAAACTAGATAATTGGAAAGAATATATTGAATTAGATGAATACATCAAAATTGTAAAACTTCTAGAAAAGGGTATTGCTGTTCATCATTCAGGAGTCACGCCAGTTTTTAGAGAAATGATTGAACTTTTATTCGCAAAAGGATACATTAAACTATTATTTGCTACTGAAACTTTCGCAGTAGGTATTAATATGCCTACTAGAAGCGTTGTATTCACTTCTTTAATAAAATATTCTAATAATGGATTTAGACCCTTATACTCACACGAATACACTCAAATGGCAGGAAGAGCCGGAAGAAGAGGTATTGACGTTAAAGGATATGTATTTCATCTTAATAACTTATTTATTAATAATAATGTTTTAGATATAACTGAATACAAAACAATATTAACTGGAAATTCGCAACTAATTAAATCTAAATTTAATATTAACTATAATCTAATACTATCGCTATTAGATTCAAAACAATCTTTACATTCATTTGTAAAAAATAGTTTATTAAATAATGAAATTATTAGCGAATTAAAATATTCAGAAAATGAACTTGTAATTTCAGATAAGAAAATACAAGATTATAAAATTAAACTAAATCAATTATTGAAAACAGAATATGATGATGCTGAAACATGGTATAATATTGAAAATAAAATTATTGTTTTAAAACAAAATGTTTATAAAAAGAAAAAAAATGCCATAACAAAAAAATATGGATCTTTTGATAATATTAAACACGATATTAAACTAATGAATACACTTAAATTGCTAATTTCCGAAAATAATAAAATTAAAATATCTATAAATAATTCTAAAAATTATATTGATAACCTTTACAATAATCATTTAGAAATACTAATGAATCAACAATTTATTGACGAAACACAATGTTTAAGTACTAAAGGACTAATCGCTTATAATATACAAGAAATTCCAGGTATATCATTTACTACTTTCTTATATAAATTACATTCCTATAATAAACTTAATATATTCACATCTAAAGATTTCATTTCTTTCTTTAGCATATTTACATCTATTAGAATACAAGAACAATATAAAGTATATGATATTAATAGTATTAACATAAGTAATAACACTAAATATCTCATTAAAGAATTTGAAAAAGAATCATTTAAATATGAACAATTAGAATTAAAATACAATCTTAATACTAGTCATTGTAATTTACATTATGATATTTGTGAATTGGTTAATAAATGGTGCAACGTTAAAAATGAAGAAGAAAGTTTAAAAATATTTCAAGAATTAGAATATTGGGGTATATTTTTAGGAGATTTCATAAAAGCTATTTTAAAAATAAATAACATCGCATTAGAAATGGAAAAAATATGTGAAATTTTAGAAGATATGCAATTACTAAAAATTATGAAGGAGATACCTACATTAACTTTAAAATCAGTTATTACAAATCAATCTCTTTACTTATAATATAAAGAATATTATAATGTCTAACATTTTTTATTTTGATGAAGTAAATGCATTCGGAGAAAATATTACAACTCCCACTGAAAATAATGATATTATTATACCTCAAAATACTACCATAATTATAACAAAATATATAATCTCTCCGAATAGTTATAATAAACTACTAATACCATATGATAGCAAACTAATATTTGAAACTACAGATACTAAACTATACATAAAAGATTCTATTGTTATTGAAGGAGAAGTTATTACTACTACTAATAGTGAAATCATAAATGCTGATATTAGTAATAACACTAAACAATACACTTATTGGCATAATCTATCATCTTGGCATACATTCAAAGTTCCTACTACAGGTGATGATATTATTATTAAAGAAAACACTAATTTAGTAATTACTAATAGAAGTATTTTTAATAATGAAAAATTTGGTAAATTAAAAATACCATCAACATCTACTTTAATAATAGATGTAAAAGATTTTACATTAAATGTTAGTGAATTTATTCAAAATTCTAATTCTGGTTCTGTTATTTTTAGTAGCGGTTCTACTATACAAGTAACTACTCCTACTAATGCTTTTATAAACAGATATTGGCACGACCCTAATTCTTGGAATAATGAAAAAATACCTGAAACTTGTGATGATGTTGTTATTCCTCCTTATACCAGAATGATTTTACATTGGAAATCAAATACATTCTCTAATTTTTTTAAATCTATAACAATCCCAGAAACTAGCCAACTTGTAATTGATTTAGTTAATTTTACATTGAAAGCTGAAAACTTCAATGTTTATGGCTCTATTAAATTAAATGAAGGTTCTAAATTAGAAACACTAATAATGGTTTATAACTTTCAAGTTTCATGCACATTAAATATTTATTTTACTGGAGTGTTATATGATTCTTTAAAATATTCACCCAATAAACAAAGAACTATATTTATTAATATGTTAATGGATTATTATAAAGTATCTGAAGACCAAATCGTTTATCTATCTCATTCTTTTATAAATAATACTATAATTATACAATTTCGATTAAAAGTTAATAAAGAAATAGAAGCTCTTCAAATGGTTCATTTAACTAAATCAACATTTAATAATGATTGTTGTATTAAAGATGATTCTAATTCTACATTAATTGACTATCTAGTAAAAGCATCTAATAATGAATTTAATTCTAATTTACAAACATCACAAATTAATAATGTAAATATAACATCAAAAGCTAAAATTATTCCTACTGAAGCTGAAAAAATACCACCTAAAATTACAGTATGGACTATATTCCCTAGTAATAAATATCAAAAAACGTATTATTTTGATGACCCTGATGCTTGGACTAATAATATAGTCCCTCAAAATGGAGATGATATTATTATTCCTCAAAATGTTATTATACAACTTACACAATATTCTATATTAGCTGAAAGATATAACAACTTAATTATACCTAATAATAGTCAATTATATTTTATCAACAATAATATTGATTTATATGTAAAAAAAGTAGATAATAGAGGACTTATAAGAAGTTCAAAAAATAGTTCTATCATATTATCAGATACTAAAGCTAATCCAAATATAGTATATAATTGGAATGACCCTGTAGCATGGGGAGGAAATAATCCTCCTCAACCTGGAGAACATATTATAATACCTGAAAATACACATATAATTGTTACATATCAATCAGGTATATCAGAAGTTGGATATAAAAAATTAGTTATACCCGCTACTAGTTCTCTTAGATTTGATATAAAATATTTTCATTTTTATCTTCAAAGCACTGGAATTCAAGGAACATTAAGTCTAGGTGAAGGTAATACGTTATCTTTAAAACCATATGTTTCTTTAACTAGAACATATATACCGGTTTATTTAGATGCTACAGGAAAAACTACAAATGATACAGTAGATTATGATTCTTGTATTAAAGCTGATTATAATTTTACTTTATCTGCTATATCTACCAAAGCATTAAGCATTGCTAAATTCATTAAATATAGAACTATAAATGGTAATACATCATTTATATATGAACCTAAACAAATATCTATTATTGAAGATTCTATAAAATTAGATATTAGTTCTCAAAATCTTTTTCATGTTGAACAAAAATTTGTTTCTAACTATAACACAACTACTGATACTTTATCCAATTTATATATACAATATATTAGCGATGTATTAGTAGGTAATCCAAACTCTACACAATTAATAAGTAATTCATCTCAAATTAATTCTATAATTATTAATTCTAAAATAGAAAATCAAATAACCACTATTTTAAAAACTGGATTAGATGATATTCAATACAAAATGGAAAATATTTATTTAAAGAGTATGTTTCAACAAATTGAAACTGAAAAACCAAAAAGAATATCTCACAGAAAAGATTTTGAAATTTATTATTTTCCTATTTACAATGGAGATGACTTAAGTATATTCGTTAAAATGCAAGCTAATATGAATTTATCATCATCTAGTTATCAAACATTAAAAAATTTATATAATAATAATAATAATCCTGATGCTAAGAATAAAATAAAATTTATAGATAATGGATGTATTATTCAAATTTCACCTACTATATGGAGAATATTTATTAATTTAAGATGAATTCTGTATTTCTACTCTTATTTTCTTTTTCAATCTATCTTCATCTGTAAATATATATATCTTGAATTTCTGAATACTATGATTTTCTTTATTATATCTACTAGTAAATCTATTGGTCATTTTTAACTTTGGCAGATAAACCATATATTGATATAACGCATCATTTCTATAAATTTTATCGAATATAAATCCATCATATATATTATTTAATATATCTTCATCTTCGCTGCATTTCTTTAATAGAGAACAATCATTTTGAACCTTTCTAATAGACCTCATTGTCTTATTAATATATTTTAATGAATCTTTTGATGTCCATTTATCATAAAATTCATATGCTGAATCACTTAACTTTACTAATCCTAATTCGGTTTGAAGTTTCATCATAGTTAATAAATCTACTAATCGTCGTATTGGACTAGTTATATGAACATAAGCATCCAATTCTAACATATCATGTCCTTTTATATTATCATAACTACAATAATTACCTCCAAAACTATACCACATTTTCAAGAATTTCTGCAAATCTCGATCTATAACATCCGGTATATCTATTGAATTATTCATTTTTGCGGACCTATATATTCCTGTTTTATATTCTAATAATTTCTTAGCACAAATATAATTCATTTGAATCATTAAATATGCTATAAGGTCGTGTCCAGTTGATAAATTATCTATATATTTGTATTTTCTATTCAACTTATAAACAATACCAAATGTTTTTTTAAATACTTCATTATTTCTCATAGTATCTGTATTATATCTTAAATTTTTTCTTACATTAATTAATGTATTTAAAAATTTTGTATCAACTATTTCATGCGTTTCTTTATTTATTATCAAATCCAATGTAAAAGCAAATCTAATATTACCTTCTACTAAACTACATATAGCATCACATAATATAGTTGGTAACATTGGTCTTTTCCTATCTGGTAAATATATAGTTGAAATTCTTTGAGAGAAAGATGACCATAAATTTAAAGCATCTAACCAAAACGACACATTAGATATATAAATACTTAATGTATAAGTATCTTCATTTTCTACTATACTAAACCCATCATCAAAATCCTTACAACTTTCTGAATCTATTGTGACAATATTATAACTGAGTCTATCTTCCGGATGATATTTTTCAGTTAATTTATTTATAAAATAATCTTGTGAATTTTTTCTAAGAACCTTCATAGTTGCTTTTGTAAAATTTTGAATAGACGCATATAAGCTCTTGCAATATAACTGATATTCATAAAAGTTATCTAAAATATTTACATCTCCTAAACTATTTTTAAGAACTCCGTGTGGATGTTTTGAATCCCAACTATGAAACTTAAAAACTACATATTTATTATTTTTTATTTTATTAAAATTATTTTTTATTTTATAAGGAACTAGAAATTCTGGTATCCTTTTATCATCTGGAATACATTTATACAAAAACTTGTCTTTTATTTTACCATATGTTTTATTTCCCATTAATACTAATACTCCTGGTATAGATGGCATTGATTTAATAGATGAATGAAGAACTACGATTTCTCCATTATCTGATACATCAAATATATCTTGATTAAATAATTTTAATTCTACTGGATTAATTTCAAAGGTGTTATTAGAATAGTCCAATGTATGTGAATTTACTATCTTAAATTCACTGTATTCTCTATTAGAGATATGTATCTTATAAGTCATTAATTATAATTAGTAATTTAATATTATATATTAATTTATCAATTCAATTTATTCTTCTTTTATCTCTTGATTTTCTATTATCTTTGTTAAAGCATTTCTCTTAATGTTTTGATTTTGTAATAAATTCATACATATTTCTGGTAATATAGCTACTGTATTCATATATGTCCTATATTTTAATATACTTATACTTGATAAATTCACAAATTTAATACTATACCACCAATATGCAGGTATATATAAAATCATACCTTCTTTCAATACTATATCTAATGATTTTATTTTATCGTAATCTTTTTTATACTTATCTTGAATATTCCAAGGATTTACTGGAGACCTAAATTCAAAATTATCATAATCTTTTATAGCATATAAATATTTAGTATTTTTAGGAGGAATCAACCTTACTATCACTTCTCCTTTAGTGACATAATAATAATTACGGTAATTTAAATTATATCTTAAGATTGTTTTAGCATCTTTAGAACCCGTCATGAAATCATATAAACAACTAGATACTAATGGAGGTCTTAAAAAAGAATCATTATATTGATATTGTTTAACCATTCCGGTTTCTTCTAAAAAATCTTTGTTTAATTCTGAAATAAATCTAGATTGTTTATCATTTTGTAATATTTCTAATGCTTCTGTTAATACAAAAGGCAAACCTAATTCATTATCATCATCAATATTAGATACATCTCTTAATTGAATATCAAATGCTCCATAATTTTCCTCTAAATTTTCTAATGTGCATTTTTTCATTAAATTTTGATTATTAAAATTAAAGTAAACCGGTTGTCTTAAATCACATATTTCTTCTAATTTATCTTTTGACGGTTCTTCTATTGAATACACTTCTAAATCATTACTTACTTTTAAATGAAAATAAATATGTAAATATAAAACCAAGATTACAACAAATATACATATCTCAAATACATATTTCATTTTTTATACTATTTTAGAAATGAAATTTTTATTTTTTCCGTATAAAATATATATATGCACGAAATATATAAAATAAACAATTTTATAATTATATTAAATCACAGAAAAGATTCCCAAACTTGTATGATAGAATCATATATTAATAATGGCTATATAGATGAAAGCATTGATAATGCAGGTATATCACATTTATTAGAACATGTTGCTTTTGATGGATGGGATAGATGTAAAAAATCTTGCAATGATTTTTGGAAAAAAAGAGGCGTTGTCACTAATGCTTCTACAGGACAAACTAGTGTTAATTATTATATATATGGATTAAAAGAATATACCAATGATATGTTAGATTATATTATTTCTGTTTCTTGCGACCCTATTATTAGTGAAAAAAGACTTAACCAAGAAAAAGTTGCTGTATTTAATGAAATGCAAATATATGCTTCTAATCCTAATTTACCTCTTTATAATATGTTAAATAAATTACTATTTTTACCTGTAGGATTACATTATCAAGATGATGCTAAATTACAAATAAAAAATCTTAAGAAAATTACTCCTAAATCAGTGAAAGATTGGGTTTCTAATTACTACGGTTCTGGAAATACTGTATTTTGTATTACTGGAAATTTCAAAAAAAAATCTATAATAACTTTTCTAAATAAAAAATTAAAAAAATATAAAAGAACTAAAATTAGACCATATTATCAAAATATTTTTAAAATGGGTCTTGAAGTCGGATTTCATAAAAATAAATTAATTGATAATACCAGTATATTCTTAGCATTTCATTCTCCAATATACTACAAAGATAAAGATGTATATTATATTGATTTCTTTAAGAATTTTATTAATAGTAGTGTCACTTCTATCTTATTTGATGAATTAAGAGAAAAATTAAAACTAATTTATGGAATTAATATTGAAAGTTATACTACTCTTTATGGAACATATTTTATTATTGAATTATCTTGTAAAAATAAAGACATTGAATTAGTTGTTTTAACTACTATATCTGTATTAAAAAATCTATCAAATGGAAAATTTTCAAGAGATTATATGAATTATGTTAAAAAAAGATATTTAACTGAATACTATGAAACATGTAAAAATAATGAATTTTTATCTAGTTTTTATGGAGAACAATACTTAAATCAATTATTTAATATTGAAGACACACTTATATTATCTCCTAAACAAGTATTAGATGAAATAAAAAAACTAGATAAATTAAGTCTAGTTGTTTTTATTAAAAAGTTGGTTAATTTTGCTAATCTTAAAATAGCATATCAAGGCAAAAGACAAGTTAAGAATCTTCAATCTTTGGTGCTAAAAAGAATCGAATAAAATTTACTATCTTCTTATCTTCATCATCTTCACCATCATCTAAATCTAAATCATATCTCAACATCATTGGGGTGTTTTCACTCATATGTATATTCACTTCGGTATTTACAGAAGCAAAGTGTGTAAATTTATTAATATATACCAATGAATATTGTATATCCATCTCTTTATTTTCTTCTAAACAATATTCTAAAATATCTTCTTCGTTTATATTAATTCTCATAGTCCCAGATTCTTCACTAGACGTTGATAATTCAATCTGATCTCCACATTTAATATTCACATCTGCACCAAATATCATTAATTGATTAATCAAATCCGAAAAATCCTTTGAGTTAATTTTAATATCAGAACTGTATTCTACTTCAGGAACCGATAGCAAATCTTCTTCTAAATCAATTGTATTCAAATTAAATTCTTTTTCAAACCCTCTTCCAAATAACTTAATAGTAAACTTGTCATCTTCTTTTGTTTTTGTTAGTTCAATAGACTGATTATCATCTATACAACTAATTACCTTATAAAATAATTCACAATTTATACCAATAGTGTCATCTTCTTTACATTCATACTCATCAAACCAACTTTCCTGTAAATTAATCTCAAATAAACTTACATGAGCTGAATCCATTCCTTGAGCATATAGTCCCTGAGTTGAACAGTTAATATTAACATCAGTGCTTAATTCTTTAAGATAATGGAAAATCTTTATGATTTGTCTTACTTTTAATGGGGAGTTTATAATAATTTTCATTGTTCTATTTTAAAATATAAACTAATATTTAATATCAATTTATATTTCTTATATTTCTTTTATTTCCAAACTTACATTCTCATTTTTTGATAATATTGATTTATTCATTACTTGTCTTTGATTATTCATTATATTTCTGTTTATTTCTTTTTCTATTTCATTATTTACATCTTGTTTCATTTGAGTTAAAGAAATATCTTCTATTTTTTTTTCCATTGATTTTACATAAGTTAATATCACTCTAAAATGATTTTCTAATGCGTTAGTTCTATTATTTATTGTATTATTCGCATTAAATAATGTATTTATTTTATCTCGTAATATAGAACTATTATTTCCTAATACAGATATATGATTATCTATTACAGCATTTTTATTATTTAAAGATTCTAATTTACTTTTTATTAAATTATTTACTTTTAATAATTCAGTATTAGTTTCAACTAATTTATTATTCATTGTTTCTATTTTTTTATTTTCTTCTATTAATCGTTCATTTCTTTTTTTTAAATCTGTATTTTTACTTATTAAATCCGAACAATTTTCATTTACTCCCCCTAATAATTGTAAAACATCATAATGACTCTTTTTTAATCCAGTTAAATCATCATAGAATTTATTAAATTTTATTTTATCAGACAAAGATAAAAAACTCTTTGATTTACTACCAGATAAATCTTGATAACTATTTAAAACTCTATATTCATATCTAACTTTATCTAATTCTTGACTTAATTTTGTATATAATTTTATACTAGCACTTTCTTTTATAAAAGCGGCTATTTGTTTTAAATTTCCTGTTATAGAATCTACATATTTTCTATTACTTGATATTGCTTTAATAAGTCCATCATTATTTATATTTAATTCATTGATTTTATTATTAACTGAAGTGAAATTTTCATTAAATTTATTATTAATTAAGTTAAACTTTTCATTAAATTCAACGGAATTATCACTATTTTTATTTTTATTTTCTATATCTTTTAAATATATTAATATGGTTTTCATATCTTCCTGTAATTTACTAGTTTCAATATTTATCCTTGAAGATAACATATTTGTTATCTTTGATACATTTTCTCCCATATTATTTTGAGTATCATCTAATTCCTTTGTTTTATTATTAATCTCATTCAATAACATATCTGTTTTGTTATTCAATAAATCTTCTATATTACTTTTATTATCGTCTATTTTACTACTTTCTGTATTTATCTTACTTAATAACATATTTGCTATCTTTGATATATCTTCTCCCATGGCATTTTGGGTTTTATCTACTCCGTTAACATTATTCTCTAAATTTTTAACATAACTTAAAACTATACTCATATGTTCTTTTAATTTTTTTACTTCATCTAAAGTATTATTATCTAATGATTCTATATTTTGCCTTTCTTCTTCTACAAAATCCAATGTTTTTTTCTGGTTTTTATTTTTTTTATTTTTATTTTTATTTTTATTTTTATTTTTGTTCGATTTGAAAAATTTCATTATAAAATAAATCTATATTTAATTTTTTTATTTATACTCTCATTTCCATTTTTATAGGATCATGATGAATATAATCATTAACTATTATATCGCTAAATTCATAGTCATCTATATTATTTCTTTTATTTACTTCTATAGTAGGGAAATCATACGGTGTTCTAGTTATTTGTTCTTTTAAAGCATCTACATGGTCATCATAAATATGTGCATTTCCTATAAAATGAATAAATTCTTTTGCTTTTAAATCACAATGTTTTGCTAAAATATGAGTTAAAAACGAATATGATGCTATATTAAAAGGAATTCCTAGACCTACATCTCCGCTTCTTTGATATAATGAACAAGATAATTCATCATAATTTGTAACATGAAATTGACATAATATATGACACGGGGGTAAAGCCATTTCATCTAATTGTTCTGGATTCCAAGCACTCATAATTAATCTTCTAGATTT
>TARA_B100001093_G_scaffold143708_1_pt1 | contig 19249 bp, 20 predicted proteins | sample TARA_B100001093 | Tara Oceans TARA_B100001093 (sample SAMEA2623116) | marine metagenome | biome: marine biome (ENVO:00000447); feature: surface water layer (ENVO:00002042); material: "saline water (ENVO:00002010), including plankton (ENVO:xxxxxxxx)" | depth 5 m
GTTTAACGGCTTGACTTCGTATAGGATTGGGGTCGGAAATGACAACATTCCATCCAGCATCTGAAAAGGCAGCTGCAAACGAAGTCCCAATGGAACCAGCTCCAAGAATAACAAGGTTTTGACTGGACTCAAACGTCACTGTTAAACTTTCCCTTGATTTGATTCGTATAGCAAACAAAATACTAATATAGCGTAATTACAATAGCCTGCAAAAAGGATTAAAAGAAATGACCATTTCGAAAGATCTCTCAGGACGAAATGCAATTGTTACTGGGGGAGCATCCGGCTTGGGTCGTGCAATTGCGAACCGGCTTGCGGCATCAGGAGCCAATGTAACTATTGTGGATCTTGAGGAGACTCAGAAAACTACGCCAAAAGAATATAATTTCTTTGGTTGTGACCTATCACAAACCAATGCCAAAGAACAGCTTGTCACGCTTGCTGATGACCTTGGGTCGGTTGACCTATTGATCGCAAATGCTGGAGTCGTTCCGCCTTGGCGCGGTTTGCGAGAGGTTGATGGAGACGAATGGATGCACGTAATGGCAATTAACACATGGGGTATTGCTGCAAGCATAGGGGCCTGCGCTAACAAACTCAGTATCTCAGACCATGCCTCCATTGTTGTTATGGCATCTATAAACGGCTTTACCGCACATGCATCGCAAGTGCTATATACCGCCTCAAAACACGCAGTAATTGGCATCACTCGGGCGGCAGCGCTTGATTTGGGTCCAATGGGAATTCGCGTCAATGCTCTGGCACCTGGCCCAATTCTTACAGATGCCCTTATTGCAAGGGTCACACAGCGCCATGCCGATGGAGGCCCTAAATTAGAAGACGCGATCAACAACTTGAAGGCAGAGACAGCCCTAAAAAAACTTGCCACTGACACAGATGTAGCAAATGCCGCGCATTATTTGGCGTCAGACGCCTCGGGAGGCATGACCGGATCTGTACTGCCGATTGAAGCGGGTTTACGTTAGTTCAGCGGTTGCCATCCTGAGCCAGCTAATATTTTATGGCTGGTTATAAAATCCCCGTCTGGATCGGTACCAGCTTGAAGCGCATCGGAAATAATCTCCAGAACGGTAACGCCATCGTATCCAATCTCGTTGAGCGCTTCGGCCACGGGACCAGGCCGAACGATGCCAGTTCCGAGACGCGTGTGGAGGAACTCCTCGTAACCACTGTCCGAAATGTGCACATTCTTTATTTTGCCAGCTATCATGCGGATAGCTGCAGCGGGATCCTCCTTGATAAAAGCACCATTGCAGACATCATAATTAACCCCTATTTCCGGCCCAATCAGAGCAGCCGTATCAATCATATCCTGAGCAGTCGGAAGATATGTGAATGGGACATTTTCAAGTAAAAGCTCAACGCCTGTTCCCTTGGAGTGTTGGACCAACTTTTTCATGCCCTCAACGAACCAATCCAGCATCCATTGATGTGGCGGGTTGATCAGGCTATTCACTGGACCTGGAATCGCGACCACATAAGGGCAATCCAGTTCGGCAGCAAAGTCAATCGCTTCACGATATCTATCAAGTGTATATTCACGCATCAACTTATCGACGCCATTGGGGTTATTATCGAGGAGAGGATAACAAAATGACGAAATTTGCAAACCTTCGCCATCCAACCAAGACTTGTAATTTTTGCGCTGATCCGAAGTCATCTCACGCGGCCAGCAATGTGGCGGAAAGATCATCAATTCAAAAACCTTGTATCCAAGACCATGAAGATGTTTCATAGCTCCCAAACCATCATGGGAATAAAGAAACGGAAATGTGCTGGCCGCAACTTTAAGTTTACTCATTTGGATATTATTCCTTTCCGCTTGTCAGACTGAACTGACATGTTAAAATTACACACAAATGTTTGTATAGCGCACAAATGTACGAATCAATCAAAAAAGGAGGCTTAATGGCCACCACTCTGTTCTCACCGATAAAACTTAGGGGTCTGACAATTGCTAACCGGGTCACAGTCGCCCCAATGTGTCAGTATTCTGCAACGGATGGTGTTCCCCAAGACTGGCATCTCGTGCATCTGGGTCAGTTTGCCTTATCCGGGCCTGGCCTAATTCTCACTGAAGCAACTGGCGTTGAGCCGCAAGGTAGGATCACCTTAGGATGCACAGGACTTTATAATGATGCAACTGAACAAGCTTTTTCACGCATTATTAACTTCATTAAATCTGTAAGTGATATAGCTGTAGGTATTCAACTTGGTCATGCAGGCCGCAAAGGCAGTACTGTTGAGCCCTGGAAGGGCGGCGGAATGATTGAAGGAAAAGGAGCATGGCACCCACAAGCCCCTTCAGCCGTGCCTTATCTTAGCGGTTGGCCCGCGCCTGATCCAATGAACAACGATGATTTGCACCGCGTAAAAAAGGCCTTTGTGGATGCGACACATCATGCTGATCGGGCAGGGTTTGATACCATTCAGATTCATATGGCGCACGGATATCTACTGCATCAGTTTCTATCACCAATCACCAATAGACGCAGTGATCAGTATGGTGGAGACCTCAACTCACGCATGCGCTATCCGCTAGAAATCTTTGAAGCAGTGCGCGCTGCGTTCCCAAGTGAAAAACCAGTTATGGTTCGACTTTCTGCCACTGACTGGATCGAAGGTGGTTGGGATATCGAGCAGTCCATAGATTTTTGCCGCGCTTTGAAAAAGCTCGGGTGTGACATGATCGATGTCTCATCAGGAGGCCTTGATCAGGCCCAGAAAATTAAAACGGGACCAGGCTATCAAACCAACCTTTCGCAGCACATCCGCTCGGAGTCAGGCATTGCGACCATGACCGTTGGCCAGATTACCGAACCTATTCAGGCCGAAACGATCCTGCGCACCGAGCAGGCAGATATGGTGGCACTTGCGCGGGGAATGCTTTGGGATCCGCGCTGGACTTGGAAAGCCGCCGTTGCATTGGATCAAGAAATCGAATTGCCTGCACCATATGCCCGATGCAATCCGAAACTAAGCGCAACACCATTTGTTTCAAGGAAATAGCTATGTCGTCTCTTGCTGGAAAAACCGTACTCGTTACAGGCGCCTCAAAAGGTATTGGAGCGGCGACAGCACATGCTGTTATCAATGCTGGGGCACGCCTTATCGCCCATTACGGCAATGATCGCACTGGGGCAGAAAAGGCAACGAGCTTCGCAAGCGATGGGCAGGTCACTCTTCTGAGCGCTGATTTTTCCGATATTGACGCGGTCGATGCTTTCTGGAGCCAAGCTCTCAAAGCAGCAGACGGTTATATCGACGTGTTGGTCAACAATGCGGGTATCATGCCACAAACTGGTGGCATTGAGGACCCGATTGAAACATGGGAGGAGGCATGGTCTCATTCTATCGCGGTAAACTTGCATGCGCCTGCTCGCCTTCTTAGGCATGCGGTACGTTGCTGGCTAAAGGCTGAAAAGACGGGTTCAGTAATTTCGATCGGTAGTTGGGTTACTACCCGTGGCACCTCGAATCCAGGCGCTATCGCTTATGCTGGGTCCAAGGCTGCCATCGCTGCAGCCACCAAAACGGTTGCACGTAATTATGCCGATCGGGGCATCCTGGCTTTTGTTATTGCACCTGGAGTTGTTCGCACCCAAATGTCAGTGGACAGCGCCGCCAAAACTGGAGGAGAACAGGCCGTGACTGCAACACTTCCAATGGGTGAATGGATACCACCCTCCGAAATTGCTGATACTGTAGTTTTTCTGGCTGAAGGTCGCGCCAGGCACCTTACAGGTGCAACCATCGACCTCAACGGCGCAGCATATATCAGATGAAATTATTTGGCCGCAACTTTTCGGTTTTCAATCGCGTCCACAAGAGTATCCAACTCCTCCATCAGAGGTACCATCTGAGCAACGCGCTCACGTCCTTCCTGACCCAAGCTTTCAAAGGTTGTAATTGGTGCTCGGACGTCACCTACCGGATGCCCAGCTGCGGCTGCGAGAGCTTTGGAGTAGCACTGATGCCCATAAAGCGGATGGCCCTTGGTGATTATGGAATCGAATTTCGAAATAATCGACTGGACCGCTTGGACATCATCCCAGCGTTTTTGTTCGGCCCATTCCACAAACTTAACCGAAGCGCGTGGGATATAATTTCCGTAAGGGTTCACATACCCCCTAGCGCCCATCTTATAGCTTTCCAGAACGCGCTGTCCCGCCCAGGGATTCATATGGCCTTCGCTTTCTACCAAAATGTCGTGAATTCGCTCGATTCTTTGCGACGCCTCTTTGATATATCGGATTTGTTCAAAACTTTTTGCCAGTCGACCAACCAAGCTGGCGGGCATATCAACGTTAGACGTGAAAGGATTGTTGTAAAGCATGATCTGCAAATCACAAGACTCACAGATTGCCTTGTAATACTCAAAAATCTCGTCATCTGTTGGTGTGTAGTAATACGGTGGAATTATCATCAAACCGTCCGCACCAAGGTCTTCCGCTTCTTTGGAGTATCGCACCGCATTGGGAGTATGGGCATTCATGGTGCCGACCCAGACCACCATCCGACCATTGACATAGTCGACTGTCTTTTTGACGAAAGTCGACCGTTCAGAATCAGTAATTGTAAGAAACTCGCCTGTCGTTCCAAGAATGATCACCCCAGGCACGCCGCATGCAACTTGCCAGTCAAGAAATCCTTCCCACGCTTCAAAATCGATCTCAAAGCCACGTGGCGTGAATGGCGTTACAGTCACAGTATGACTGCCGGTAAAAAGGCGTCTCATATTTCGATCCTTTCAAGGTGGGTTGCCGCATGAAGCGTTATGATGTTGCTATCATTGGAGGTGGACTCGTCGGTCTTCTGACCGCATGGTATCTTTCTCGTGAAGGCGCAAGCGTCATTTTGTTGGAAGCCAACGATTTTGGATCTGCTGCATCTGGTGCAAATGCCGGTTCGCTGCACCTTCAGATTCAATACCCGGAATTCGTAAGGTATGGTGAGGGTTGGGCGCGAACCTATGCTCCTACTTTGAGAATTATAAAAGAATCTATTGATATGTGGCAGAAACTTGGCGATGAGGTTGGTGAAGACCTTGATGTAAAAATTGGTGGCGGCATTATCGTCGCACGAGATGCAGCGCAGTTGCGATTTATCGAAGCGAAAGCAAAAATCGAAGCTACAGTTGGCATTGAAACCCAAATTCTCGACCAAGTTGCACTTCTCAAAAAGGCCCCTTACCTTTCTAAAGACGCCCTTGGAGGTGGCATATGCGCTAGCGAAGGCAAGGCTAATCCTTTGCGCGTAACTTTTGCTATCTCTCGAACTGCAATAGCAGCGGGAGCGGCACTCTATCGAGGGACACCTGTGTTTGACTTGTCGGGCAAGATCGGTGATTTCAGCATAAAAACCGCTCGTGGTAGTTTCAGAGCTGACAAAGTGATAAACACCGCTGGTGCTAAGGCCGCAGATATAGCCGCGATGCTTGGCATGAAGATTGAGCTTGGAGGTTTCCCTCTTCAGGTTTCGGTAACCGAACCGATAGCGCCACTTATCCCTCACCTGGTTTATTCTGCCGCAGGGAAACTTTCTTTGAAACAGGCGTCCAATGGAGCATGCATTATCGGTGGCGGCTGGGCAGCGCATCAAAGAGACAATGGGCATCTGGTCACCAATCCTTTAAATTTCGCTGGCAACATGGCGATAGCGGCTGGCGTGGTGCCGCAGATTGCCAACACTCGCACAATCCGAAGCTGGACCGCTTGGGTCAATGGTACATCTGATTGGCGCCCAATTATTGGTGAAGCACCTGGAATTCCAGGCTTTTATCTCGCTTTGTTTCCATGGGTAGGCTTTAGCGCCGGACCAATGACGGCCCGCATAATCTCTGATTTGGTACTCGGTCGGCCCCCAACAATCAAGCTCGATGGAATTTCTGTCCTTGCAGACTGATACGAGCTTGAGCACCATTTACGCCACACCTTTTACTTTGGTACTACCCTGCACCTTTCGTTTATATGCTCGCCAAGTCATCGCCCATTTTGCTGGATCCTCAAAAGCATCTCCCTTAACCTGTGCAATCGCCTGATTGTGCGGTGCAGTTTTCACGAATTCGGGGTTTGTACGCGCTTCTTGGACAATTTGAGCTATCACTCCGATCCACATATCGATGTCTTCCTTTGACCATAGCTCACCTGCTTCGGGCGTAAATGGTTCTGCAACGATCCAAGGTTCGTGGCTCATCCAGTAGGGGTCGATACCGAAATCAGCCAGACGGTTTGCAAAATCGACAGTCGAAACGCCAGTCTCTTCAGTCAAAGGTGCTAGAGACCACCGCGTCATTTCCATCCGATGAGCATTGATTTTCGGATTCGAAATCTCAAGCCCTACTATCTCGCCAAGCTTCTTATCCATATAATTATTTGCGACGACCGAGATATCCGAGGCGAGATTGATACCATCAGCGCCCATCGCGCGAGCCCAGGCGTATGCTCTTACGACCTGAGGCACATTGCCCCAGAACTCGCGCACCTTCCCGGATGACTTTGGTCGATCCTCGTCAAGAATATAGCTATTTCCATGTTTCACAACAACTGGGCAGGGTAAATACGGCGCTAGTTCTTTGGTACAGCCATAAGCTCCAACTGCCGGGCCACCCCCTGCCTTGGGTGCACCAAATGTCTTGTGCAACATAAACATACAGGCATCGAATCCTAACTCTCTCGCCGAAAGTTTGCCCATAACACCATTGAAATTGGCATGGTCATAGAAGCAGAGAGCGCCAGCGTCTTTGGCGACCTTAACCCACTCTTTGATCTCAGGATTGTAGATGCCCATATCATCAGGATTGTTGATCATAATTAACGCCGTTTTCTCGCTTACCGCAGCTTTCAATGCTTCGAGGGATGGGTAGCCGTTGTCCTCCAAAGGCAAGTTTACCACGTTAAAGCCGGCGGCTGCCGCTGTTGCAGGGTTGCAAGGATGGGCTTGAACCGAAGTTACCATCTCTGTACGCTGATGCAACTTTCCTTTGTCTCTCCAGTAGGCCCTAGCAACTGCAGCCATTGTATATGCAGCATCGGCCCCTCCACCTGCCTGAAAAATGAACTGATCCATACCCGACAGGTTTTGCAGAATTCCGTTAAAATCATCAAAAATCTCAAGTACACCCTGAAGCGTATCGGGATGCTGATAGGGATGTACTTCGGCCAATTCCGGACGCAGCGTCGCATATTCAGCAGTTTTGGAATTATACTTCATAGTACAGGTGCCAAAAAGACTGACACCCATCATGCCTAACGTCATCTGGCTTAGGTGCAGATAGTGGCGTTGTGCCTCAAACTCGGTGATTTCTGGCAGTGTGGCTCGATCCTTTCGCTGCATTGCAGCCGGAATAAGATCAATACCAACAGCCTCTGTCACTTCATCCTCCGGAGCAGGAAAAAGCTGTCCACGTGAGCCCGAGCGGCCCATTTCCATGACTACTGGTTCGTTCCATTTGGCGCTCCGAAATTCAGGGATACTTTTCATGACAAAACCTCCTTTAAGGTGCGTACAAGTCTGCGAATATCAGCCGCGGTGTGAACTTCGGTGACGCAGTATAGCGCAGACTGTCCCAGTGCGTTGTTCTCTTTGGATATATCCTTGCCTCCAAAAATTCCTCGCTCACGCAGCAGATCGTTCACCTCGGCAACCTTTTTTCCTGTATCATCAAAGTTGACGACAAATTCTTTAAAAGTCGAGTTAGGCCAAACGATCTGAATCCCAGGCACGTCTGCTAGGCATTTCGCCGCGTAACGTGCGCGCGACACTATTAAGTTTCCAAGTTCACGAAAACCTTCTGGACCCAGTAAACTCATGTAAACGGCTCCCGCGATAGCCCAAAGATAAGTCGAGTTGCCCGTCCAATCCTTACCATGCTCGCGAGATCCATATGAGTTCTGATGTGGGCACGCCAGACCAAAACCCACCTCCCCTTTTTTCATTGTCTCAACGATTGAAACTAGAAAACCGTTATATTCCAGAACGTATTTCTCTTCATCACGCGACGCGATGAAACCTCCCACTCCACCACCACATTGCATGTGAACACCAAGAGGCTGCACCGGACCAGTCACTATATCCGCGCCATAATCACCAGGCGCAGTCATCACCCCCAGAGACAGCGGATCAACACCAACAATAGTTTCAGCACCCGCAAAGCGCGCCATGCTCGCAATCTTGACAGCCTCAGTTTCTATTGTACCAAGGTAAGCGGGGTTCTCGAAATAAACTGCCGCTACATCGTCGCCCATCTTCGAAGCAAGATCACTTATATCCATTCGTCCACTCAGCGGATCTACTGCAACCTGTTGAACCTCAATATGGCTGTCCATCTCAGTCGGTTGACAGTAGGTTTGGATGACTGACAAACGCTCAGGGTCCGATAACTGAGAGATAAGAACACGCGAACGGCCCGTGATCCTTTGCGCCATTCGAATGGAATGTCCTATCGCACAACCCCATGAGTAAACCGGGAGTTGTACGACGTCTAAGTTCAGGAGAGCGCCAAGTTGTGAAGAAAACTCAAACCACGACTGATTTCGACCATGATCGGATTGATAACTACCCCAAACGTTAGTTGCAAATTCAGTACGACCGACAATCTCATCCACAACTGCTGGAACGTGGTGTTGCCAAACACCTGCCCCTAGAAAACTCAGATTAGTCTCGCAATCTTCGTTCTTCTTAAGCTTACTCACTAAATCACGCTTCAATTCGACTTCAGAAGACAGAATTGGCGGCAAATCTAGTGGGGCTGAGCGGAAATGGTCTTTTGGGATTTGTTCAAAGACCTCATCAACCGATGAAGCGCCAATTTCATCCAGCATGGCTTGAATTGCGCCGGGTGCAGAATTAGCCATCCAAGGATGGGCGCGGGTGTTTGTAGCCATAATAGAAAGCCTCCCTCTCAACTAAAGTATAACCAAAACTTCAAAACTGCACAATTGTTCGCATATCGCACATCCATTATCAACACGAATCAATACGCATCATCATCTTACGCCTTTTCCCGGTTGTAACACGCACGAAACCCGCAAGCTGTAGATCCAAATCTGGCTCCCCCGTGTCTACTAATAGCCTTGGTTGACTGAGCTGAGTAAGCTTTTCTTCTGTTGCAAGGATCATTAATCCTTCTCGTCCAGCCCTTCGGACCAGTTTGGCCCCAATTTGTTGATTTCCTCGCCCAAGTAGGAAGCCCTGCTGGCCTGTAACACCTAGAACGATCCGCAGCTTACGCCCTTTGGCCAAACGCAGAAGCGATGCGTCATCCACATCATGCGCCACAATTTTACGTCCAATCATTGCATCAACACCAAGCGTAGAGGCTGTTTGACCTGCCGCCTTAGCGACAGATTGCGCGCTGGTTCCGGGCCCTATAATGTACAAAGTTTCGACATCCATTTCAGCTACTATTTCAGCCGCCGCGCTTGAAAGCGCACCAGCCGAATTCAGACGGGGCCCACCCTTTGCAGCCTGCATAAGGCTCCGAGAAATAGGCACTCGGGCGAGTCCATAAAGGCGCGGAGCCAAAACGCCATTACGCAGGGCGTCTTCATCGATGTCCATTACTTCAGCATCTTCTACGAAATCGACACGCTTCGGGTTAGCAACCAGATCAGCCATCATGGCTCCAGCTGCACGAGGGTTGACCCCAAAGACACCAGAGTGCATTTTCACGCCGCAGGGGATGCCCAATATGCCTATACCTCCAGCAACACTAGCAATATCCCGCGCCGTTCCGTCCCCGCCCGCAAACACAATTACATCTCGATCCCGCATAGCACGTACCGCTTCCTTAGTGTCCCGCGCTGTTCCGGTAAGTGCTGTTGGCCCAGTAATTGTTAGACTAAGATCAAGTCCTTCGCACCAATCTTCACCCATTTCGCCTCGAGCTAGCGTCAGTTCCGCTCCTGGCACACGTTCTGCCAAGTGAGCCAGAGCAACACGAGCTCGTTCGCCGGACTTAGCCCGAGCTCCAAGGCGCAACGCTTTTGCAACGCTGTCCGGTCCATCCGTTCCTTTCAAACCAACTGCGCCACCCAAACCAGCAAAAGGATTGACCACAACCCCAATCTGCATATGTTGCTCCTATTTTCAGGTTGCACCGAATTCCAAAATACACACTATTGTTATAAAATACCACGGAGCCTAAAATGCAAGAACCGATTAAAACAAGGCTTGGGAAGAATGTTTCCATACGGCGTCTTGTGACTGGCCTTTGGCAAATGGCGGATCAAGAGCGCGATGGGAAGCCATTTGATTTAGATGCGGCAGCCAATGCTTTACATTCTTACGCTCAGGCTGGTTTTGATACATTTGATATGGCGGACCACTATGGAAGTGCCGAGATTATTGCCGGAATGGTTCATAAAGCCATGCGCAAGGAAGGTGAGAACCCACCGACAATCATGACTAAATGGTGCCCTAAACCTGGAGAAATGAGTGCTGTTACCGTTAGGAAAGGTATAGAAACGGCACTGAACCGCCTGGAACTGGACACTATTGACGTCATGCAATTTCACTGGTGGCGCTACGAGAGCCCCGAATATCTGGACGCTCTATTTCAACTCATGCGGCTCCGCGAAGAAGGATTAATCCGAGAAATCGGATTAACTAATTTTGACTCTCAACACCTGAGAATGGTAATTAAAAATGGGATTGAAATCGCATCTAACCAGGTTTGTTTTTCCCTACTCGATCGACGTGCGGCTGGTGAGTTAAGCAAGGTTGCCCAAGACTATGACGTAGCAATTCTCGCTTTTGGAACCTTAGCCGGCGGCTTTCTGTCAGAACGATGGATCAAACAACAAGAGCCAGATGATATTCGGGACTGGAGCCGAATGAAGTATAAGCGCTACATTGATGCGGCAGGCGGCTGGACCGCCTTTCAGGCGCTTCTACGCGCACTTGACCAAGTTGCACGCAAACATAACGTATCGATTACAAATATAGCGACGGCATGGGCGCTAGATCAAACATCAGTGCGCGCAACAATTATTGGCGCGCGCCTGACAGAAGGTGATCACAGAATTGACAATCTACGGGCCCAAGAAATCTCCTTGGACGACAGTGACCGTGCCTCTATTCAGGCAGTTACAGACGATTTACTTTGCATTCCCGGAGACTGTGGAGATGAATATCGTAAGCCACCCTTTCTGACTGCCTCTGGAGATCTTAGCCACCATCTGGATACACTTCCATCGGTCTTTGACGTCGTCGAAGTTCGACCCGGCCGAAAACACACTGATAGTGGCACTATGTGGGAAAAGCGGGCCGGGTTTTCGCGCGCCCTCCGCGACGGAAATCGCATTCTGGTGAGCGGCACAACTGCGACAGATGCAAGCGGTAACGTCGTCTGTGAAGGCGATGCCGAAGGACAAACTGTATATATATTGGACAAAATTCTAGCCACAATTCAGGATTTAGGCGGAACACTTGAGGACTTGGCCCGCACTCGTATTTTTCTGCGGAATACAAGTGATTGGGAATCGGTCAGTGGCGTGCACGCACGGTATTTTGGCAACTTACGACCAACCAACACGCTAGTTGGTGGTATAGATTTAGTCGGCCCGTATCTGGTCGAAATTGAGGCCGAAGCCATAGTGCAAAAGTGAATAGCACTGGACAGTTCGGGGGTTGACTCAAGATCAATTCTCACCGAAGCTGAATGCGCACAAAAGTTCATTTTGCGCACAAAACAGGTCGGAGCGCCAAAATAAATTGGAAACTTGCCCGGCAAATCTGATAAACATGGGAGTAATTACAAATGCTAAAGAGATATTTTCTTGCAGGTATAGCAGGACTTGCAATTACAGCATCAGCTGTCACTACAGTCCAAGCAAAAAGCCTCGACGACATTCTTTCGGACGGTGTGATCCGTATCGGGATCAATCCGAATTTCCCAAACATGAGCACACGTAATGATGCAGGCGAGTGGGAAGGCTTTGACATCGACGTTGGGAACGCTTTGGCTTCTGCAATCGGTGTAGAAGTCGAATGGGTTCCTACCGAGACACCGCAGCGTGTACCTTTTCTGGCAACCGATCGGATAGATATCTCGCTTGGTGCGTTAACACGCAACACCGCCCGAGCGAAACTGATTGACTATACCGTGCCGCTTCACACCGAAGTACTGGCAGTCCTTACAACTGACAAGGTAAAAGGTGATAAATGGCAGGATTTCAACAAAGATAGCGTAACTCTCGCGAACATGCGCGGCAACTGGACAGTAGATTGGATTGGCGAAAACATGCCAAATGCCAATCTTGAGCTTGTTGACACGCTAGCAGATACAGTCCGCCTTGTTGGGCAAGGACGTGCAGACGCGATTGTGGAAAATATCGATTTCTTCATGGCCTTTACGGAAAACTATCCTGATGTAAATTGGCGTGTAGTCGAAACCCCAATCTTTGTGGCCTATTGCGCGATCGGAGTCAGTCAGGGTAATGATAACCTTACTGAAGTTCTAAACATCTCACTTTTCAACCTGCATTCGTCAGGAATGGTTAATGACACCTGGGAAAAACATTACGGAGCGCCAATGCTACGGACAGTAGATCCTGATCCATACTTTTAATTGACGCAATCTAAGGGCTCTGATCTCTTCAACAGTGATCAGAGCATCCATTTTCAGAAAAGCATATGAACTACGGTTTCCAATTTGGTGTTGTTTGGGACAACATTCCTGAGCTTCTAGAAGGAGCTTGGTTGACTTTACAACTGGGTTGTTTTGCATTTGCTGGCGGCTCTTTAATCGGTTTATTATTTGCGACCATCAAAACGTATGGGGTCTGGCCACTTCGGTTCCTAGTCGATTGCTACGTCATCTTTATTACCAACACACCCGCCTTAATTCAAATTTACTTTCTCTATTTTGGCCTTCCCGAGGTGGGTATCCGATGGTCAAACGAAGCCTGCCTTCTAATTGGCCTAACTATGAATGCTGGGGCGTATCTGACGTTGATTCTGCGAGCAGGATTCCTATCTGTACGTGTGACGGAAATCGAAGCAAGCCAGACCCTTGGCATGTCTCTGATACAACAGGTCCGCTACATTATTTTACCACATATCGCTAAGTCAATTTATCCTGCACTTGCGAATTTCTTTATTGTAGTTCTGGTCATGGGCACCTCTGTCGGGGCATTGATTGGTGTAGACGAACTGACCGGACAAGCCATCAACTTATCAACTGTAAACTATCGCTGGCTTGAGTATTTCACCGTGGTTGCTGGCATGTACGTTGTCCTGACTTTCATCGCTTCGATCGGACTTGCACTTTTGGGCCGCTGGGCATTTAGAGTCAAAGCGAGGATTTTTTGATGGAGCGCATCCTAGAGCAAATTCCCCGTTTCTTTTCAGGCCCGAACATGACCCTATTGCTGGAAGCTGCAGGTTTGACACTGGCTATGACGCTAACTGGCTGTCTTATTGGGTTCGGTCTGGCCTTTGTGCTTGTGTACCTGAGACAAACACCGGGAATGTGGGCCCTACCCCTGCGATGGATCTGCATTACTTATGTCGAGGTTTTTCGCCGCATTCCGTTTATTGTCGTTATTTATCTAGTTCTGTTCTTTATACAGGCGGTAACGCCAGATGCCTCGCTGTTCACAATCGCTGTAATTGCGATATGCCTTTACGCCGTGGCATATACCGCTGACATCATTCGCGGCGGTATCGAAAGTGTACCAATAACGCAGGTCGAGGCTGCACAGTCAATGAACCTCTCTCGCCTGCAAACTAATATCCGCATTATCCTGCCACAAGCTTGGCCAGTCATTGTACCACCGGCCATCGCCTTCGCCGTCAGCTTCATCAAAGACACTGCATTAGTCAGCCAAGTAGGTGTCTTTGAGCTGACATTCCGCGGCAAAGAGTTAAACAACCAAGGCTATTCAGGCCTTTTGGTTTTCGGCACTATTGCCCTTTGTTACTTTTTGCTTTCATTTCCGCTGAGCATGCTCGGCCAATATTTGGAGAAACGACTTGCAACACCTCGAGGTGAGCGACGTTCGCGCAAAATACGGCACTCTTGAGGTCCTGAAGGGCATTTCCTTCTCGATCAAAAAGGGTGAAATCGCATCTTTAGTTGGACCTTCAGGCTCTGGCAAATCCACAGTTCTGCGAGCTTTGATGGGACTAACACCGATCACTGGTGGCACGGTAATGATCGGTAACGAAAGGATGAACTATTCATCTGCTAAAGAAGTTAGGGCCGCCCGGGATCGCATGGCCATTGTATTTCAACAGTATAATTTGTTTCAGAATATGACAGTAATGCAAAACCTGACTTTAGCTCCTTTGAAAATTAAAAAATGGGGCAAGACTGATGTAATCACGGAGGCGCACCGCCTATTGGGACTTGTGGGACTTTCTGATAGGGCCAACGCTTTTCCCGACCAATTGTCAGGAGGGCAACAGCAACGGGTTGCATTGGCACGGGCATTGGCTCTGAAACCCCAAATTCTTTTGCTGGACGAAGTCACATCAGCACTTGACCCAGAACTGGTTAATGAGGTGTTGGACGCCGTTCGCAAACTAGCTAACGAGGGCATGACCATGATTATCGTTAGCCATGAGATGGCGTTTGTGCGTGAAGTTGCAGATAAGGTTATATTTATGGACGAAGGACATATTATTGAAGTAGGAAAGCCAGCTGATATCTTCGACAACTCTCAAACTAATCGCGCGCGTGATTTCTTCTCAAAGATTTTACGCCACTGACTGGAACCTAAATGATCGAATTCTTTTTCAACGCTGCACCTAACCCTCTAAAAGTCGGCCTATTTCTGGAAGAAAGCAGCCTAAATTATCGTGCCACGCCCATTGATACAAAGCGCGGAGATCAACATACAAATAGCTATCTTCAGATTAACCCGAATGCCAAAGTTCCAGCAATCCGTGACGGCGAAACTATTATTTTCGATAGCAACGCAATCCTACTTTACCTTGCAGAAAAGACCGGTCAGTTCATGTCAAAAGATGTCCCAAACTCACGTGGAGCTTTGCTGTCTTGGCTTATGTTTATTGGGACAGGTGTTGGTCCGTATTCAGGGCAAGCCTTTCATTTTCGCAACATAGCCCCTGAAAAGCTGCCCTATGCGATCAAACGCTATCACTTCGAAGCTAACCGCCACTGGCAGATTATAGATAATCGCTTGAAGGAAAGGCGCTACATGCTCGGCGACCAGTACACGATCGTTGATATGGCTGTTTGGGGTTGGGCACCTCGCATACCTTATGTTTTGGCAGAAGACACCGCCTTTGATCGGTTCCCAAATATCCGACGCCTGATGGATGAACTCGACGCTCGTCCTGCCGCAAAGCGTGCTCTCAAATTATCCCAAAGCCACGCGTTTCAGGCAGAGATGGACGATACTGCAATGCGAAACATGTACCCACAGATTTTTGCTGCGGTCCCAGATTAACATGAGTGTATCGGACAAAACAGCGGTTGTGACCGGTGCAGCTTCAGGGATTGGACGCGCAACTGCTTTACTCTTGGCCGAGACGGGATATCACGTCCTTTGCTCAGATATTTCGATAAAAGGCGCGCAAGAGGTCGCCTCAGAGATCTGTGCTAAGGGTGCGGAAGCAATTGCTGTCAAAGCAGATGTTTCTGATCCCGCTGCAGTCGATACCTTGGTACAAAAGATGATAGAATGGGCAGGCCGGATAGATGTAGTCATTGCCAATGCGGGAATAATGGAAGAAGGCGGATTGCTGGACATATCTCTGGAACAGTGGAACCGAGTAATGCAAGTCAACGCAACTGGAGCTTTTCTGACAGCAAAAGCAACCCTTCCCCACTTGATTAATACAAAAGGTGCCTTGGTTTTTACTGCATCGACTGTCGGGTTATCTGGCATGAAAGGTGTAGCGGCGTATTCAGCATCCAAGGGCGCCATTGTTGCGCTGACCCGACAATTAGCTGCAGATTTTGCCGCCAATAGCGTCCGTGTCAACGCCGTGGCACCAGGGGCGGTCAGAACACCGTTATCAGAATCCCAGTTCCGAGCTCGAGCACGTGACGACTCTCATTTCGAAGAACTTCTGGAAGCGGTGATCCAACGCTATCCCTTATCCCGATGGGGAACGACTAAAGATATCGCCCGCACTATCGCCTTTCTCGCGTCTGAGCAATCTGGCTGGATAACCGGTCAAATCATCCCTATTGACGGCGGTTTGCTGGAAATCCGATGAAACCAGAAAAAGATAGGACCTTCCAATAAACGATCACAAACATTTTCGAAGATGTAACCGCAGATCCGATATATACAACAAACTTTTTGCTTGACGTTTATTTTTTAATTTAACCTGTTATCTATTTTTCACCTAGTGATATGGTGACCGGGATATGCACATACTTATCGCGGCCGATCGCGAGCTTGAGATATTGTATCCCAAACAACTCAATTGACTTTCTACAGCTGGCAAAATGGACTATTTACCCAGCCTTATCATTAGCAAGTGTACGCCCACCAAAAACTACAACATGACAAAGTATGGATTTTCATTAATTTAAAACTGCTGTGAAAAAAGAAGCTACTTTATAAACAAATGACTCGTTCACCAACTTTGCCAAAATCTGAGTTACCCAAATAGCTGGTTTGCTCAAATAAATAATCGCAGAATTTCTGCTTTCAAACAGTAAAATATTTCAATAATTTTACTGTTTTTAATATTTCTACGTTTTAATCACATACCGGACGTGATAATTCCTTCTTGTTTTCTCCAATCATGAAACCAGGCTTTAAATTGACTATACTGCTTCTCACAATAAGCTCGCTGCTCGTTAGTGAGCTCATCCGAAGCATTGAAATGAAGTCGATACTCATCTTCACCGTTCAAAACAAGAAGATGCTTGTAATAAAGTACTAAATCTGGGCCTTCATCGAAACTTGATAGAACTGATAAAGCAGACTCCAGCTCTTGGGCTAGCAACCTAGCTTGAACTTGTCCAGCAGCCGCCTTTTCTGCTAATGCAACCAATAGAAGGATTTCGTTTGGTAGCGCATTGCCAATACCAGTAATTACACCGGTAGCTCCACAATTTACGAAACCATGAAAAACTTCAGTGTCCACGCCAACAACTAGTGAAATTTTCTTATTAAACGAGGTTATGTTTTCAGCGGCATAGCGCAAATCGTTACGGCCACCGAATTCTTTAAAACCGACCAAATTTGGAAACTCGGATTGCAAAGAGAAAAACAGCTCAGCTCGAGTAGAAAAACCGTACACTGGGCTGTTATAAATTATTGCTGGGAGATCAGGTGCCGCTGATAAAATTGACCGAAAGTGGTTCTCCTGCGCGATAGCTGAGCTTCCCCTTGATAAAACCCTAGGAATGACCATTAAACCTGCTGCACCAACCATCTGCGCATGTCGAGCGAGCGCAGTTGCAGACTTAGAATTTATGGCGCCAGTACCAACCACAACCGGGATCCCCGCATTTACCAAACATTCAACGCCGTACATGCGTTGTTCATCTGTAAGTAGCGGCCAGTCACCCATTGAACCGCAGTATACGACCCCAGACATACCAAATGATATCAGTTCTTCAGCTTTCCTTAAAAGAGACTCGAAATCAGGCGTACGATCTTTTTTGCAGGGCGTCATCAACGCAGGCATTGTTCCAGAAAAGATACTCCGCATAATGATCTCCTTTAATTTAACGTTTTCAGGTCAAAATTTATACATGTTCTATACCTTACGAAATCACTTTATACGATTCATTTTGTTCCTGAGCAGCAAATTTTCTAATGAGCTCTAATAGATGCCACTGCACTTGTGTTTTTGATAATTGGACCAATAACAGCATCATTAACATCTTTTTATCCTGATAAGGCCACTTTTGAAAAATCACCTGCTCAGGGTAAGAACAGCCATGCTGATATTGCAGATAGAATCAAAGATTTCCACTCCAAAGAAGGACAAGCTCCCTTAGCCTTAGTTAGTTGAAATCTAAATTAAGATAGCCTTTTTTATGTGCACCCGTATTAACAGCTTTTTACTTTCCGCCGCGTCAAATCTTTACAAATAGTAAGAAATCACACTTAGTTCTTTCTTTACTAATAAGGAGAAAAAAATGTTTGTATCTTTTACCGATTGGGAATTTGACGGAAATGTCGATAACGCAGTTGAGTCCGCCAAAAATTTCTGGCCTGAGATGAAGAAGCATGGTGCAATTAATATGCGTGCAACTGTCACTGGTGAGAAAACATTAAGAACCATGACAATTTGGAGCAGCGAAGAACAGCTAAAAGCAAACATAGATTCTGTTAGAGCTGCCGCGAGTTCAGCTGTAGGCATGACTTCAACAGGCGGTATGATGGGTGCTCTCGCAGTCGAACTTGATTAATTAATCGACCGACCATTAACTCAGCCATACCAATTTCTTGCAAAGATGCCTTAGCCCGTCCATCCAGCTTTGCCGTGCCGCATCAAGTGCGCGTATGAAAAGCAATATGGTTCAATTGTGTTGACCTGATAACAGCCAGCTAGCGTCTTTCAAGCTTATAAATTACAGAGGTCTTTGGGTTTGTAATTTGCGTGCCTCTCTTGTTTTCTTTACTAATCAAGCAAGCCAAAAATTCTGTATTCAAATTAAATATATGAGTTGTCAAAAAGGCCCATAGTATGTTTTCCTTTATTAAGCAGCACTGAAGGGAGTTATAAAATGACAACTGCAACAGAGTTTTTAGATGCTTTTAACAATGCATTCTCAAATAAGGATAAGTCATATCTCGACCCAGTTTTAGCCAATAACTGTATGATCCATTTTACTGGTCTTAACGAAACGATGACTCGGCAAGAGTGTCTTGATTGGTCTGAAACTGATTTCTGCGCTGGTATGGATAATTATGTCATAGTTCACGATACAGCTGATAGTATTGCTGGAACCCACACCGCTTGGGGTACGAGTGAAGATGGGGATTGGAAAAGCAAATGTTTTATTTTCGCCAAGAAGTCAGGTGATAAAATTACAGACTGGTACGTTCACGCTCGACCATTAGATGATTAAAGCTAAGTGCCATTCCAGTGAGTTATCCAAACTCACAATACCCTACTCGCTAACTTAAGCGTTTATTTGAATTGCGGTTAATGATAAAATTAAGCTTCTAAATCTCAATGCAAAAACAAAATAAACCAAGATCAGCCGTAAAACTGGAATATCTCAATAAGGACTAATTTATTGGACCATCTAAAACAGACAGCAGACGACCTTGTTAAAAGC
>TARA_B100001093_G_scaffold136512_2_pt1 | contig 19229 bp, 19 predicted proteins | sample TARA_B100001093 | Tara Oceans TARA_B100001093 (sample SAMEA2623116) | marine metagenome | biome: marine biome (ENVO:00000447); feature: surface water layer (ENVO:00002042); material: "saline water (ENVO:00002010), including plankton (ENVO:xxxxxxxx)" | depth 5 m
CATGAATGAACTGCAGCCTGCTGCGGGTAGTCACAAGACCAAGCGACGCGTAGGGCGAGGTCCCGGCTCTGGTTTTGGTAAAACCGCGGCGCGAGGGCAAAAAGGCCAAAAGGCGCGTTCTGGTGGGGGTGTTAGACCCGGCTTTGAAGGCGGCCAGTTGCCTTTGCAAATGCGTATTCCAAAGTTTGGCTTCCGCTCGCGTGTGGCGCTGACGACAGCTGAGGTGCGCCTGAGCGAGTTGGCAAAAGTGGTAGGCGAGAAGATAACTCTAGAAACTCTGAAGCAAGCAAATGTAGTCCGGCGTGACATGAAACGGGTTCGCATCATGCTGTCTGGTGAAATTGCTCGTGCGGTCACGGTGGATGACGTAAAGATCGCGGTAACCAAGGGTGCGAAAGCGGCCATCGAAGCTGCCGGCGGCAAGATCGCTGTAGGCGAGGAAGAGCCTGCCAAGAAGAAAACCGCCAAAGCGAAGGCGACTAAAGAATCCGTTGAGGCTGAAGAGCCAGCGCCAACCGATTCAGCTGACGAAGATCCAAGCGGCAGTGCCGAGTAGCAGAGTTTTACAGAATATTAGTGATGACACGTAACCAAAACGACATGGCCAACCAGCTGGCGGGCAATCAGGCCGGAGTTGCAGAACTCCGCAGTCGTCTGCTGTTCGTGTTGTTTGCCCTAATCGTTTATCGTGTTGGCACGCATATTCCAGTACCTGGAATTGATCCTAGCCAGCTGCAGGCGCTGTTTAATCAAAATCAGGGCGGTATCTTAGAGCTGTTTAATATGTTCTCGGGTGGTGCCTGGGAACGCATGAGTATTCTGGCCTTGGGCGTAATCCCCTACATCACCGCCAGCATCATCATGAATCTTTTGACGATGATGTATCCGCAATTTCAGCAGTGGCGTAAAGAAGGGGATGCAGGGCGACGTAAGATCACTAAAGCGACTCGCTACCTTACCCTTGGTATAGCGTTGATTCAGGGCACTTCGTTGGCTGTAACTCTGGGTAATCAGGGGCTCGCGTTTGATAGCGGCTTTGTATTTCTATTTATTGCGACGTTAACTCTGGTTACCGGTTCCATTTTCATGATGTGGTTAGGTGAGCAAATTACTGAAAGAGGCGTGGGCAATGGCATCTCGCTATTGATTTTTGCCGGTATCGTGTCTGGATTTCCGGCCGCTATTGGACAGATGTTTGAGTCGGCGCGTCAGGGTAATTTGAATATTATTGTTTTACTGGCTATGGCGGCGATCGCTGTCGGTTTAGTTTGGTTTGTTGTGCGAGTGGAGCGCGGACAACGACGTATTACCGTAAATTACGCTAAGAAACAGCAAGGGCGTCGAGTTTTTCAGGCGCAAAGCAGTCACCTTCCGTTGAAGATAAATATGGCGGGTGTGATACCGGCTATTTTTGCCTCAAGTTTGTTGCTCGCGCCGGCCTCTATGGCAAGTTGGTTCGGCAGCAACCCTGGCATGGAGTGGCTGCAGCAGGTATCGCTGGTGCTGTCGCCAGGGCAACCTCTATACGTCATGATGTTCGCCGCAGGAATTATTTTCTTCTGCTTTTTCTACACCGCAATTATGTTTGATCCGAAAGATGTGGCAGACAATTTGAAGCGGCAGGGCGCTTATGTTCCGGGTATTCGCCCCGGTCAGCAAACGTCTAAGTACATTGACGATGTCATTACGCGGCTGACGGTATTCGGCGCGCTTTACGTGACCTTGGTCTGTCTATTGCCCGAATTCATGGTGGTGTTTTTTGACACCTCCTTCCAGTTAGGCGGGACGGCAGTATTGATTGTTGTGGTGGTGGCGATGGACTTTATGTCTCAGGTGCAATCGCATCTGATGAGCAGCCAGTACGCAAAGTTGATGGAAAAATCGAATTTACAAAACTATGGGCGGCGGCGTTAGAGCTCCGCGTAGGTTAGGGAACATGAAAGTAAGAGCATCAGTCAAGAAAATTTGTCGAAACTGCAAAATCGTAAGACGTAAAGGCGTCGTGCGAGTGATCTGCAGTACTGAACCGCGCCACAAGCAGCGGCAGGGTTAACCCGTCGCGTTTGTTGGCCAAAAAACGGAGCGTATAAATGGCACGTATTGCCGGAATCAACATACCGGATAACAAACACGCAAGGATTTCGTTGACGTATATCTACGGCATCGGACTGACTTCTGCGGATAAAATTTGTGACGCAGCTGGCGTTAAACCAGACGCGAAAATTGGTGAACTGGACGAAGCTAACCTAGACGCGATTCGCGCAGAGGTGAGCAAGCTCGATGTCGAAGGTGATCTGCGTCGAGAAACATCAATGAACATCAAACGTTTGATGGACTTAGGCTGCTATCGTGGTATGCGTCATAGACGCCACTTGCCGGTGCATGGTCAGCGTACAAAAACGAATGCGCGTACCCGTAAGGGACCAAAGCGTCCCATCCGTCGTTAGGGTTAGATAGGAACTGTTATGGCCGAAAAGAAGAAAGCGAAGCGCGTAGTCGTTGACGGATTAGCGCACATACATGCGTCGTTTAATAACACCATCATTACGATTACCGACCGTCAAGGCAATGCGTTGAGCTGGGCCACGTCCGGTGGTTCAGGCTTCCGTGGATCGCGTAAAAGTACGCCATTTGCAGCTCAGGTGGCGGCGGAGCGAGCGAGCAACGTCGCGGTTGAGTTTGGCATGAAGAGCGTTGATGTATTTGTGAAGGGTCCAGGACCTGGTCGCGAGTCAGCGGTTCGCGCGATTAATGGTGCCGGATTGAAGATCAACAGCATCTCGGACGTTACCCCAATCCCACACAATGGCTGTCGCCCGCCTAAACGTCGTCGCGTTTAGCAGCTCGCGAAGAATTCGAACGGAGAAACTGGAATGGCCCGATATTTAGGACCAAAACTTAAACTGAGTCGTCGCGAAGGCACGGATCTGTACCTCAAAAGTGGGGTTCGGCCGATTGACTCTAAATGTAAAATCGACAACGCGCCGGGACAGCATGGTATACGTCGAGGCCGTCTTTCTGACTACGCTGTGCAGTTGCGCGAAAAACAAAAAGTTCGGCGCCTATACGGCGTTTTAGAAAAGCAGTTTCGTAACTATTACAAGAAAGCGGATCGTAAGCGTGGCGCCACTGGCGAAAATCTTCTCAAGTTGCTGGAAAGCCGCTTGGACAACGTGGTGTACCGCATGGGTTTTGGATCCACTCGGGCCGAGTCTCGTCAGTTGGTTTCGCACAAGTCGATTACCGTAAACGGCGGTCTGGTTAATGTAGCGTCATACCAGGTGCAACCCGGTGATGTGATCGCGGTATATGAAAAGTCTCGCAACCAATTGCGTATCCAAGCGGCTCTGCAACTCGCAAGTCAGCGCGGAGAAATCGATTGGGTTGAAGTGAATGCGGCGAACTTTGAAGGTGTATTTAAGCGCTTGCCTGACCGCGAGGAACTGCCGGCAGAAATCAACGAGAACCTCATCGTCGAGCTCTACTCGAAGTAATTGATCTGGCGCACAGCGCCATAGGAGAGAACAACATGTCACAGTTGGCAAACGAGTTCATGACCCCGCGCAACATCGATGTTCAATCGAACAGTCCGTGCCGCGCTAAAGTTACCTTAGAGCCTTTAGAAAGGGGCTTTGGGCATACCCTAGGCAATACGCTGCGCCGTATCCTGCTGTCTTCAATGCCGGGCTGCGCGATTACTGAGGTGCAAATCGATGGTGTGCTTCACGAATACAGCACGCTTGAAGGCGTTCAAGAAGACGTGATTGATATTCTGCTTAATCTGAAAGATATCAGCGTACTCCTGCACAATCAGGATGAAGCCATGATTACACTCTCCGTTTCTGGTGCCGGTAAAGTCACAGCCGGAGATTTTCAGCTAACAGAGGATGTAGAGATCGCTAACCCTGAGCATCAAGTGTGTACGCTCAATGAAAGTGGATCGATACGAATAGAAGCAAAAGTAACCAAAGGCCGCGGTTATGTCCCTGCAGACGCTCGCGATAGCGCTGAAAATGCAGAGGAGTCGCGACCGATCGGCGTGCTCCGGCTAGACGCTTCATACAGTCCGCTGCGTCGGGTGTCTTATAGCGTTGAAAGTGCGCGTGTGGAGCAACGAACGGATTTGGATAAGCTCATTTTGGATCTGGAAACTAATGGCACAATCGATCCGGAAGAAGCGATTAGACGCGCTGCAACCATTTTGCAGCATCAACTGGCTGTGTTCGTTGATCTGGATAATGAGGGCGAGCAGGTTGTAGAGGAAAAGGAAGACGAAGTCGATCCGATACTGATACGTCCTGTAGATGATTTAGAATTGACCGTACGGTCAGCGAATTGCTTGAAGGCAGAGAATATTTACTACATTGGTGACCTGATCCAACGTACTGAAGTTGAGTTGTTGAAAACACCGAACCTCGGCAAAAAGTCGCTTACAGAGATCAAAGATGTATTGGCGACGCGAGGATTGTCGCTGGGTATGCGTCTTGAAAATTGGCCGCCGCCGAACCTTCATGGCGGTCGAATTTAATTCGTCGTTACAGTAGTGCGAAAAATAAAACCAGATCAGTAATACCAGATAGGGCATAGGAACGAACCATGCGTCATCGAAAGAGTGGCAGACAGCTCAATAGGAACAGCTCGCATCGGCAGGCAATGTTTCGCAATATGGCAGCGTCATTGATAGAAAGTGAAGTCATCAAGACCACCTTGCCGAAAGCCAAAGAGCTGCGTCGCGTTGCGGAGCCGCTGATAACGCTGGCGAAGGAAGATTCGGTAGCGAATCGCCGTTTAGCCTTTTCACGCACGCGCAGTAAGGTAGCAGTGGGTAAGTTGTTTGCTGAGTTAGGACCTCGTTATCAGGGTCGTCCGGGTGGCTACACGCGCATTTTAAAGTGCGGTCACCGCGCTGGAGACGCCGCGCCGATGGCTTTTGTGGAATTAGTAGACCGGCCTATTGTGGATGCTGACGATTTGGACGCGGAGTATTTAGAAGCTCAAGAAGAAGCGCCGCAGGCGACAGCCACTGAACAAGAGGCAACAGAAACGACGGACGCGACGCCCGCTGAGGCCGAGACTGCAGGCGCAGAGGCTGAAAGCGCAGAGGCGGACTCTGAAACGCCGCCGGAAGACGAAAAGAAGTAGCCTATTGTGAACACAAGTTTTCACCCAACGCCGCGGACGTTGATGGGGCCGGGGCCCTCGGACGTGCATCCGCGAGTGCTTGGTGCCATGAGCAAGGCGACCATTGGTCATTTGGATCCAGAATTCATTGCCTTGATGGAAGACATCAAGGATCTGCTGCGTTACTGCTTTCAGACTGAAAACGCCTTAACTCTGCCCTTGTCAGCCCCTGGTTCAGCCGCTATGGAGGCTGCTTTCGCTAATCTATTAGAGCCTGGCGACAAGGCTATTGTCTGTATTAACGGCGTATTCGGCATGCGGATGGCTGAAAACGTCCGACGCATGGGCGGGGAACTGGTCACAGTTGAGGATGAGTGGGGCACGCCGGTTGATGCTGAAAAGCTGCAAAGCGCTTTGGCGCAGCACCCGGACGCTAAGATAGTCGCTTTTGTGCATGCTGAAACCTCCACGGGTGTGTGTTCCGACGCGAAGACACTCTGTGCCATGGCGGCACAGGCAGGGTGTTTATCGATTGTAGATTCGGTTACTGGCCTTGCCGGAGTGGAACTCCTCGTTGATGACTGGGGTGCAGATGTGACTTATTCAGGCACCCAGAAGTGCTTGTCTGCTCCTCCGGGGATAAGTCTGATCACCTTCAGTGAGAACGCTGCTGCAAGGGTTCAATCGCGAAATACTCCGGTACAAAGTTGGTTTTTAGATCTGTCGCTTTTGATGGCGTATTGGCAGGGTGAGGGCGCCCGCACCTATCACCATACGGCCCCGGTGAACGCAATGTACGGGTTACATGAAGCGTTGTTGATGGTCAAAGAAGAAGGGATCGAGACCGCTTGGCAGAGACACCGCGAAATGCATGGGTTATTGGCGCAGGGAGTGTTGTCACTGGGCCTAGATTTTGTGGTTGCCGAAGATTGTCGATTGCCGCAGTTGAACTTAGTTCGTTGTCCAGAAGGCCTAGACGAAGGGGCTGTGCGAAAGCGTTTGCTGCATGAGTACAACTTGGAAATCGGTGCGGGGCTTGGCGCTTTTGCCGGCAAAGTATGGCGTATTGGTTTAATGGGTTATTCGGCCCGCCGCGAAAACATCGAATTGTGCATCAGCGCTCTGCGTAGCTGCATCTGACTGATACTAGCCCGTAAGCAGTGGGCGCAAAAATTTTCCGGTATGCGACTTCTTCACTTTGACGACCTGTTCGGGTGTTCCCGTAGCGATGATATGGCCTCCGCCTGTCCCGCCTTCTGGTCCTAAATCGACGACCCAGTCTGCGGTTTTGACCACGTCCAAATTGTGCTCTATGACCACTATGGTATTGCCCTGATCGCGCAGTCGATGGAGTACTTCCAGCAGTTGAGCGATGTCATGGAAGTGCAATCCGGTTGTGGGTTCGTCAAGAATATAGAGGGTCTGTCCGGTATCGCGTTTTGACAGTTCTCGAGACAGTTTAACGCGTTGCGCTTCGCCACCCGAAAGTGTCGTTGCAGATTGGCCAAGGCGAATATAAGCAAGCCCGACATCCATCAATGTTTCTAATTTGCGCGACAACATAGGCACTGCCGCAAAAAATTCGTTGGCTTCTTCAACGGTCATGTTCAGCACTTCGTTGATGTTCTTGCCCTTATAGCGGATATCGAGGGTTTCTCTGTTGTAGCGTTTGCCTTGGCAGGTGTCGCACGACACATAAATATCAGGCAGGAAATGCATCTCGACTTTGATAACGCCGTCACCCTGGCAGGCTTCGCAGCGCCCGCCTTTGACGTTAAAGCTAAAGCGGCCTGGTTTATAACCTCGTGCGCGCGCCTCCGGTACCTGTGCAAACAGTTCGCGAATCGGCGTAAACAAGCCGGTGTAGGTTGCAGGGTTAGAACGCGGTGTTCTGCCAATAGGGCTCTGATCGATGTCGACGACTTTATCCAGGTGTTGCAGGCCGTCGATGGTCTCGTATGGGCGTGGTTTTAGCGTGGTGGCTTTATTCAACTCAGTAGCGGCTAACGGATAAAGCGTGTGGTTGATTAGAGTCGACTTACCCGAGCCTGAGACGCCGGTGATGCAAGTAAAAAGCCCGCACGGAATATTCAGGGTGACATTCTGTAGATTGTTGCCGCTGGCACCGCACAGTACCAGCGCTTTGTCTTGGTTCAGAACCGTTCGCTTTTTCGGCACAGCGATTTGTTTTTTGCCGCTAAGATATTGCCCTGTAATAGATGATGTCGTTTTAGCCACTTCTTTGAACGAGCCCTGAGCAATGACCTGCCCGCCGTGGACCCCGGCACCAGGTCCAATATCAATAAGATGATCAGCCCTGCGCATGGCCTCCTCGTCGTGCTCAACGACCAGTACTGTATTACCGAGATCACGCAGGTGTTCGAGGGTTTTTAGTAGCCGTTCGTTATCTCTTTGGTGCAAACCAATTGAAGGCTCATCCAAGATGTACATCACCCCCACTAATCCTGCACCAATTTGGCTCGCCAGCCGGATGCGTTGAGCTTCGCCGCCTGACAGGGTTTCGGCGCTGCGATCAAGGGTTAAATAATTCAGACCTACATCCACCAAAAACTGCAATCGCGCCTGTATTTCTTTGAGGATTTTTTCGGCGATGGTGGCTCTCTGGCCCCGCAGTTTGAGATTGGCAAAGTGCTCAAGAGTGGCGGCAACCGAACCATGAGTGACGCTCGGAAGATTTGTTCCACCGATGAACACATGGCGCGATTCTTCGCGCAGTCGTGTTCCTGAACAATCAGGACAGTCCGCGACGCGTAAGTACTTTTGTAGGTTCTCGCGCACCATGGTGGAATCTGTTTCGCGAAAACGCCGCTCCATATTTGGCAGTACACCCTCAAAGCGGTGACGCCGTCGGATGATGTCTCCTCGATCGTTAGCGTAACTGAAATCAATTTGCTGACGACCGCTGCCGTGCAGTATTACTTCTCGATGTTTTTTGCTCAGCGCCTTGAACGGGATTTCGACATCGAAACCGAAATGATCAGCCAGTGAACTGAGCATATGAAAATAGTAAATGTTGCGCCTGTCCCAACCGCGTATGGCGCCTTCGGCAAGGGTAAGATCTGGATCCGCAACGACAAGCGCCTCATCAAAAAACTGTGTCACGCCAAGGCCGTCGCAACTGCTGCAGGCGCCGGCAGGATTATTAAAGGAAAACATTCTCGGTTCTAACTCAGCGATGGCATAACCGCAATTGGGGCAGGCAAATTTTGCCGAGAACACAGTTGGGTCCACGCTTGAGTCATCCATGTCGATAACCAGCGCCACGCCGTCAGACAATTCCAGAGCAGTTTCGAAACTTTCTGCGAGACGTTGTGCAACGTCGCTGCGAATGCGTACTCGGTCGATCACGGCTTCAATAGAGTGTTTCTTGTTTTTATCCAGCGTCGGTGTTTCGTCGAGGTCGACGACCAAACCGTCGATACGTACCCGAACAAATCCATTGCCGCGCAATTCTTGAAAAACGTGCAGGTGTTCGCCCTTACGTTCATCGATGATCGGGGCGAGCACCATGACGCGTTTATCGTCAAGCTGCGCCATCACTTGGTCGACCATTTGGCTGACTGTTTGCGCGTCGAGGGGTAGATCATGATTAGGACATCGTGGTTCTCCGACGCGCGCGTACAGCAGCCGCAAATAATCGTAGATCTCAGTAATAGTGCCCACCGTTGAACGCGGGTTATGGGAAGTAGACTTTTGTTCGATGGAAATTGCCGGCGATAACCCCTCGATGTGGTCAACATCTGGTTTTTCCATCATCGATAGGAATTGACGTGCGTAGGCAGACAGTGATTCGACATAACGACGCTGACCCTCCGCATAAAGGGTGTCAAACGCTAGAGAGGATTTTCCTGACCCCGAAAGACCGGTAATTATGACCAGTTTATCCCGGGGAATGTCCAGATCTATATTGCGCAGATTATGGGTTCGTGCACCCTTGACCGATATTGTATCCAACCGAGTAAGCTCACTTTTGTCTTGTGCTGAAACGGATCCAACATAACTGGATCGTGGAACCGCGACAACACTATGAGCGAGTCGGCGTGATGAACGTGTGCAAGGATTTTCGGTTAGGCCCGTCGAATGCTTTAGACTACACTTGAAGCTATTGCAAAGGCGGAGATCGACATGGCACGAGGCGTCAACAAGGTTATTTTAGTGGGTAACTTAGGTCGCGACCCTGAAACTCGATATGCGCAAAATGGCACAGCCGTGACGCGCTTCAGCGTGGCGACCTCTGAATCTTGGCGCGACCGTGCTTCCGGCGAACAGCAAGAAAGGACTGAATGGCACAATGTCGTATGCTTTGCGCGCCTAGGAGAGATCGCCGGTGAGTATTTGCGCAAAGGTTCCAAGGTCTACATCGAGGGCCAGTTGCGCACCTCCAGTTGGGAGGCGGAGGGCCAGAAGAAATACCGCACGGAAATCAACGCTAGAGAAATGCAGATGCTTGATAGTCGCGGCAGTATGGATGGGGGCGGTCAGGTGAACCCGCCGCCTTCAGGGTTTGATTCTGCTTCTGCTTCTGCTTCTGCTTCTGCACCAGCGCCTGCCGGCATGTCTATGGATAACTCGCCAACACTATCCGACGACAACGACTTTGAAGACGATATTCCATTCTAAGATTGCAAAGTCGGCCGGCTAAGCCAGCGCAACTATACCAAACAGCGTAAGTCCCAAGGCAATGCGGTAGTAGACATAGGGACGCATGCCCGTGCGCTCGACTAAGACTATGAAAAAGTGAATACAAGCGTAGGCGCTTAAACCGGCCAGCATCGCCGCACTGAGCATGGCTGTTGAATCAGCCAGTATCTCTTCAAGGCTAAGATCCAACATCATCAAGAGTTGCGCGCCCAAAATAGTCGGGATCGCCAGTAAGAAAGAAAATCGAGCACTTTGGGTTCGACCTAGGCCGATTATTAGGGCGGCAGTAATGGTTATGCCTGATCGCGAGGTTCCTGGGATCAGAGCGATGCACTGGGCCAAGCCGATTAACATCGCCGCAGGGAAGGTCATAGTTCTTTGCTGCTGCGGACGCGAATCTGCGTACCAAAGTGCGATGCCAAAGACCAAAGTTGTTGTCGCGATCACCGTAATCGAACGGAGGGCGCTGTCTATGACATCTTTTGCAAAAAAGCCGACGATCACTATCGGTAGAGTCGCGAGGGCCAACTGCAGCACCAGTCGAACATCAGGGTCGCCGTCACTTGGGTTCAGCAGTGTGCGCCAACCTCGGTTATGCAGTTGCCTGGGCGTGCCCACAACGGCTAACAGCATGTCAGTGATCTCCGCTCGAAAATAGGCAATAACGGCGATCAGCGTTCCGAAATGGACCGCAACGTCGAAGGCCAAACCCTGATCGGGCCAGGAAGACAGTTGTGCAGGGAGAATGAGATGCGCCGAGCTAGATATTGGCAGGAACTCGGTAACGCCTTGGATTAAACTCAAAATGACGACTTGCAACCAATCCATATGGGCTCAATTCCTCTTCTTAAAGGGCGTTTGGAATAAGCCAAGCATAGCATTGGCAGTGGATGAACAACGCGGATATAGTTTTCGGCTCATTGTAGCGTGAGAATTTAGTGTCACAGAAGTTGCAGGTCAGTATCGATGAAAAATTCAGCATGCCGATTTTTCCATTACGAACGGTTTTATTTCCTGGCGGGGTCTTACCGTTGCGGATTTTCGAACCTAGATATGTGGACATGATTCGCTGGTGCATGCGCGAGCAAGAAAATTTTGGCGTGGTTTTATTGCGTCAGGGTGGTGAAGTGATTGCTGGTGCGGATGCTTCGGAGGCGGATCGGGAATTGTTTAGGATTGGGACCGAGGCAGAAATCGTCGATTTTAATCAAGCAGACAATGGTCTGCTGGGTATCGTCGCTCAGGGGCGACGCAAATTCTCTATTCTCGATGTGGCGCAACAAAAAGACGGGCTGTTGTTGGGCAGTGTGCAGTTTTTGCCCGAAGAGTCTGAGGGAGAATTGTCAGATGAACACGAACCATTGGTCGCTGTGCTTAAAGATCTTTTGGAGCACCCGCTTATTCAGCAGCTTAACCCTCAGGTCGATTTGCAGCAGGCGCGTTCCGTCAGCTATCGGTTAGCCGATCTTCTGCCGATAGAACCCGAAATCAAGCAAACATTGTTGCAGATGGCCTGGCCTAAAGAGCGCCTAAGCGAGTTGCGCCGCTTGGTCGGTAAATTCCGTGACTGAACCTTCGAGCATGCGCCGTATAATCGATGCTAGCGAGGTCGCAGGTTATCTTTATAATTAATCTATGGATCAACCACTAAGTAAAGTTATGCAACAGATGGGTGCAGCTGCGCGCGATGCGTCACGGGCGTTAGCCGTTGCCTCTACCGCCACCAAATCCAAAGCGTTAGTTACTATTGCTGAAACGCTCGATGCCGAGCGCGCAAAAATAAAAGAGGCCAATGCGGCGGATTTAGCCGCTGCTCAAGACGACAATATAGACCAACCGTTGGTGGACCGATTGTCGCTAGGTGATAAAGGCATCGATCAAATGATTGCGGGTCTGCTGCAAATTGATGGGTTGAAAGACCCCATTGGTGAAGTGACGGATCTTAGCTATAGGCCGACAGGTATTCAGATAGGTAAAATGCGCGTTCCGCTCGGTGTGATAGGTATGATTTACGAGTCGCGCCCGAACGTCACAGTTGATGCGGCGGCGCTTTGTCTGAAAGCCGGCAACGCGTGCATTTTGCGTGGTGGGTCCGAGTCGTTTTTGTCAAATCAAGCGATTGCGGCGTGTGTGACTAAGGGCGTTATTGCAGCGGGACTGCCCGGGGCTTGTGTGCAGTTGGTTGCAACGACAGATCGATCCGCCGTTGGTGAAATGCTTAAGCTCGATGACTTTGTTGATGTGATTGTGCCTAGAGGCGGTAAAGGACTCATAGAGCGTGTCAGCAAAGAGACCCGGATCCCTGTGATTAAGCATTTAGATGGCGTCTGTCATGTTTATATTGACGCCCACGCCGAACCAGCCAAAGCCATTGAAATAGCGTTCAACTCCAAAGCAGAAAAGTATGCGGTATGTAACGCGATGGAAACCTTACTGATCCACCAGCAGATTGCGGCCGAGGTACTGCCGCCGTTAGTCGAAAAGTTCGTTAAAGCGAATGTAGAACTGCGGGGGTGTGAGCGCACGGCTAAGGTTGCGGGTGTTGGTTCTGCGAGCGAGGCGGATTGGTCGGAAGAATATTTGGGACCAATTCTGGCGATAAAAGTGGTCGATGGGTTGGATGCGGCGATCGAGCACATCAATCGCTATGGCTCAGGCCATACTGACGTCATAGTCACAGAAAATTACAGTCACTCCAGACAGTTTATCCAAGCGGTTGATTCAGCCTCGGTAATGGTTAACGCATCATCGCAGTTTGCCGACGGTTTTGAGTATGGGCTCGGCGCAGAAGTGGGTATATCGACCGACAAGCTTCACGCTAGGGGGCCTGTAGGTTTAGAGGGCCTGACCTCTCAGAAGTATGTCGTATACGGTGACGGTGAAGTTCGTAATCGATAGTTGCTTAGGGCGAGGCCTGTGCTCATAGGGTTATACGGCGGTACGTTTGACCCAGTTCATTATGGACATGTGCACGCTGCCGAGAGCGTAAGAAAGTTTTTGGGGTTAGACACAGTGCGGATGGTGCTGAATTCGCAACCTGTCCATAAATCCGCAAGCTATGCGATGACAACGCATCGATGGGCGATGCTCGAAACGGTTTGCGCAAACAATCCGGGGCTGATTGCTGACGACGTCGAGGTGCGACGAGGTGGTCGTTCTTATACGGTCGACACGTTGAGCATTCTGCGAAGCGAGTTCCCGCAAGCAGTGCTGTGTTGGATTGTTGGCGAGGATTCATTCGCGACGCTGACATCTTGGCGTGGATGGGAAAACTTATTAGAGGATTGTAATTTGATCGTGATACCTAGGCCTGGGCCAACGGTCAGTTTTTCTCCGCAGATAGCGGCGCTCTGTCATAAACACGAAAGATCGGGGTTCGACGCGACCAGTCATGGGCAAATAGTGCGTGTTAATCTATCTATGCGAGAAATTTCTTCCACCCAAATACGCCAACGGATTTCGTTAGGTCAAGATATTGCAGATTTGGTTGATGCTGATGTGGAACAATACATTCACCGAAACGAATTATATAAAGAGAATGCGACAGCAAAGGAGTCATCTTTTTGAGGCCAAGTGAACTGCGCGACCACATGTTAGCGGCGCTCGAAGACATGAAAGGGCAGGAAATTCTGTCCATGGATGTGTCTAAGCTTACACCGATGACGGATCATATGATTCTAGTGAGTGGCGGCTCTAATCGACATGTAAAAGCCCTTGTAGATACCGCTACTGAATCTTCCAAGGCGCTAGGGGTGCAACCCTTGGGAGTGGAAGGCCGCGAAAGTTATGATTGGGTGCTCGTGGATCTTGGGGATGTATTGATTCATGTGATGAATGCGGAGGCTCGGGGTTTTTACGAGTTAGAGCGGCTTTGGTCAGATGCTGCGCCCGACAGCGGGCAATTGAATTAGCGTCGCGTCTGTGGATATACGGATACTATCGATCGGAAGCAAAGCGCCAATTTGGGTGCAAGCTGGTTATTTTGAATACGCGAAACGCCTGACCCGTGGCTTGCGTTTATCGCTCGAAGAAATTCCTGCGCCAAGACATCATTCTGATCAAGCCAAAATTAAGTCACAAGAAGGCGATAAATTGCTTGCTCGAATGGGTAGCGATGACTGGGTTGTTGCGCTTGATGAGCGCGGTGAGCAAACATCGAGTGTGCAGTTAGCGGAGCGTCTTAAGGCATGGCAAATGCAGCGCATGGGAGTTGTGATGTTGATTGGTGGCGCCAACGGTCTCGATGAGCATGTTTTGGCGCGTGCAAATGAACGCATATCCCTGTCAAAATTGACGTTGCCACACTATTTAGTTCGGGTGGTTGCTGCTGAGGCACTGTATCGTGCAGACAGCATAAATTGCGGACATCCATATCATAGGATTTAGGGGTTGGATTTGGCAGTCGCGCTAGCAATCAAAGATCCAAACAGAGAACGCGCACTGATCGCGCGTCGCGCAATCAGCTTTTTCCTGCTGATCGTTTTGTGCGTGGGTGTGCTTGTAGCGCGCTTCGTGCAGTTACAGGTCTATGAACACGAAGATTACCAATACCGTTCGGATAAAAACCGCATTCAGGTGCAGCCTCTCGCGCCACCTCGCGGATTAATTTTTGATCGCAATGGTGTGTTGTTGGCGGATAATCGCCCCTCTTCGGCGCTAGGCATTGTGGTCGAGCGGGTTGACGACTTGCAGGCTGCGATTGAACAGTTGAACGGGTTCATTACGTTGTCGGCACAGCAAATTGACCAATTCTATGAGCGGGTAAACCGCAGTCGGCGACCGGGCGAACCGGTAGTGCTAGCGGATAATCTGTCGGCAGCGGATATCGCAGCGCTGGCCGTTAACCGGCATCGTATGCCGGGAGTTAAGGTGATTACTCGGTTGCAGCGTTATTACCCTCAAGCCGATATTGCGGTACATGCAGTAGGCTCGGTGCGCCGCGTGACCGAGAGCGATCTGCGGCGATTAGACCCATCTGAATATCGAGCGACACAGTTTGTAGGAAAGCGTGGCGTTGAAGCTTATTACGAATCGGACTTGCACGGCCGTCCCGGCTACCAGCAGGTGGAAACAGACGCGCATGGCCGCGTAACGCGCATTATCGATATTAACCCGCCATTGGTCGGGCAGAATCTAAACCTTCATTTAGACGCGCAGCTCCAGCATGCAGCCGTTGCTGCATTGGGCCGCCGACGCGGCGCGGTGGTCGCCTTAGACCCTAAAACCGGCGGTGTATTGGCCTTAGTGAGTAAACCCAGCTACGACCCGAATCAGTTTGTTGCCGGTATGAGCGACAGCGAGTTCCGTGCTTTGAGCGAATCGGTTTATTTGCCACTTTTTAATCGGGCGACGAATGGACAATATGCGCCGGGCTCAACATTCAAGCCAGTTGTGGGGTTGGCCGGTATCGCCAGTGGCGCTATGCAATGGGATACCACAATTGAAGACCGAGGGTCTTTTCGATTAGCTGGTGGTGAGCGTGAGTATCGAGACTGGTCGTGGACAGTTGACGACTCCGGGGGTCAGGGTATTGTCGATTTGCGCAAGGCCATCTATCGCTCCTCGAATGTCTACTTCTATGACGTAGCCTCCCGTTTGGACATCAATTACTTAGCGCGGTTCGCCGGAGAATTCGGGTTTGGCCAAAATCTTGCTTTGGACATAAGCGATGCGAGCCATGGTTTGGTGCCAGATCCGGAATGGAAACTCGGTGCTAAAGGCGAAAAATGGTATCAAGGTGATTCCGTTAATATGGGGATAGGGCAAGGAGATCTGCTTGTAACGCCCCTGCAAATCGCGACCTATGTCGCCATGATTGCCAATCGCGGGCGTATTGTGCGGCCGCGATTGGTGCTGAGCCGGGGTGAGCGCTCGGTCCCAGTATTGCAGCGCTCCATGCCAGAAACGACATCGAACCTGACCGAAGAGGATTGGCAGAAAATGGTTGCGGCGATGGAAGACGTCGTGCACCTAGGAGGCCAGGGTTTTCGCAGAAACGGTACAGCTTGGGCCTACATCGGCCAGCGGATTGGATATCGCATGGCCGGTAAGTCGGGCACTGCTCAAGTTGTCGAGATTCGTCAGGGTGAAGAATACGACGAAGAGGAGTTGTCTGAATTTAGCCGAAAACATGCGTGGTTTATGGCGTTCGCGCCGGTAGACGATCCTCAGATTGCATTGGCCGTGTTGGTAGAAAATGGCGGTGGCGGCAGTTCGGTTGCCGCGCCGGTGGCAAGAAAAATCATAGATTCATATCTTGGTCGTTCTGTGACGATGCGATGATTGCATTTGATTTAACTCAAGTGTCTGGGAGGGAAGCGTAGCATTGAGTATGGATTTTCAGCGGCAGCTGCCGGGCGCGCAAAATTCGGCGCAAGACCAATGGCTGCATAAATTGCACCTAGACCCCATGCTTTTGGCGCTGGTGGCGATGGTGTTGGGTTTTGGTCTGGTGGTTCTGTTCAGTGCCGCGGGTGACGAGAGTCGCTTGTTTGATGCGCAGTTCCAACGAGTCTTAGCGTCGATGGTCGTGCTGATCATTGCTGCCCAGCTGCCCCCGGGCATTTATTTGCGCTGGGCCCCATTTATATATGTTCTGGGGCTCGTACTTTTGTTGCTCGTGCTTCTCATTGGAGTGAGAGTGAAAGGGTCCCAGCGCTGGCTCGAGATTCCCGGCGTGCTGCGCTTCCAACCGTCTGAATTAATGAAGATTGCAGTGCCGATGGCGTTGGCTTGGTATTTACAACAGCGTGTACTGCCGCCCTCGGCGAGGCACGTGGTTTTTTCACTAATGATCATTTCATTGCCCGCCTTAGCAATCGCCGCTCAGCCTGATTTGGGCACCGCCATATTGGTGGCCGGCGCCGGTTTGGCGGTGCTGATGTTGGCGGGGTTGTCTTGGCGATATATTGGTTATGCATCGCTGTTGGTCGCGGCCGCTGCGCCGCTGCTGTGGCAGTTTGCTTTGCAGGGGTATCAGAGGCAGCGAATCATCACGCTGTTTGATCCCGAGAGCGATCCTCTAGGTGCAGGGTGGAACATCATCCAGTCCACAACGGCGATTGGCTCTGGCGGTATATTTGGTAAGGGGTTGTTACAAGGCACGCAGAGTCGCCTAGACTTTCTTCCCGAAGCACGCACGGATTTCATCATTGCTGTTGTGGGCGAGGAGTTGGGGTTAGTCGGGGTACTGTTTTTGTTGATTCTTTACCTAGGCATCATAGCGAGAGGTTTGGTTTTGGCTGTTTCAGCGCAAAGCACCTTCGCGAGGCTGTTCGCTGGAGCCTTAACACTAACGTTTTTTATCTATTTATTTGTAAACATTGCTATGGTTAGCGGCTTGTTGCCTGTGGTGGGTGTGCCGTTGCCACTGGTGAGTTATGGCGGTACATCCATCATCACCTTGATGGCAAGTTTCGGCATAATCATGTCCATGCGCACGCATAAAGCTTGGTAGTTCGTTATGCAACCAATGCTGATTTTTAAGTAAGGGATCTTCATGGTTAAACTATCTACGCTTTTAACGTTGACTGTATCGATGTTTTTTTCGGCCATTGTCAACGCAGATAGCTATCTGAAACGTGAAGAAGTGGATGCATACATTGATGAGTTGATTCAACAACACCAATTTTCTCGGCAGGAGCTTGAAGAAGTATTGATGGCAGCAGAGCGACGCCAGGACATTATTGATCTTATGCGTCGGCCTGCTGAACGGCGTTTGAACTGGCATGAGTACAGTAAGATTTTTTTGGACGAACAACGCATCTCAGGTGGCGTAGAGTTTTGGCGACAAAATCAGGCGAGTTTAGAGCGAGCGCAAAGAGAGTATGGCGTTGCCCCAGAAGTGATTGTTGCCATTATTGGCGTTGAGACACGATACGGACGTGTAACGGGTAGACACCGCGTCGTTGATGCTCTTATGACTCTGGCGTTTGACTATCCGCCCCGCGCAAGTTTTTTCCGCAAAGAATTAACGCAGTTTTTGTTGTTGGCGCGAGAGGAGGGGAAAAGCCCTTTAGGCCTTATGGGCTCTTACGCCGGTGCGATGGGCTATGGCCAATTCATTCCCTCAAGTTTTCGCAACTATGCGGTGGATTTTGATCAAGACGGGGTCCGTGATATTTGGCAGAACCGAGATGATGCAATCGGCAGTGTAGCGAATTATTTCAGTCGCCATGGATGGCGTGGTGCGGCTGAGGTTACGGTGCCGGTGCGAGTTAAAGCCGAAACGGAACAACTATTGGCGATCGCAAACGAGTCCTTAAGGCCGACACACTCAGTGGCGGAAATGGCCCAAATGGGCGTAATAGTTGATGGCCTTGATCCGGATGCGAAGGTGCTATTGTTGCGTCTTGCGGGTGGTGAAGCGCCCGAGTATTGGCTCGGATTTGACGACTTTTATGTGATTACTCGATACAACCACAGTCGGCTTTATGCCATGGCAGTTTATCAATTAGGCCAAGAAATTATTAAAAGGCGGAAGCGGACTGTTGGCTAAACACTGGAGGCTTATTTTTTGTTTGCTAACAAGCCCGGTGATTTTCGGCGGATGCGTTAGCTCGCCAACGGTGCCGATTGTCCAGGGCACGATTCGAGATTCCGCGCCTCAGCTAACATCCGCCGAACTCGCGCGGTTGGCCAACTTGCCGGATCCGCGAGTCGAATCTTTACCCTATAGCGCCACAGGTAATGGGCCAGTCTATGAGGTTTGGGGTAAGAAATATCGAGTGATGAGTAGCGCTCGTGGTTACCGTCAGACAGGAAGCGCGTCTTGGTACGGAGTAAAGTTCCATGGTCGGCTGACGTCGAGCAGAGAGCCCTTCGACATGTACGAGCTTACCGCAGCGCATCGGTCACTGCCTATCCCGTGTTTTGTTCGTGTCAAAAACTTAGAAAATGGCAAATCGGTTATCGTGCGCGTTAACGATCGTGGGCCATTCCACAGCGAACGTATCATTGACCTCTCCTTTGCGGCCGCGGTTAAGCTGGGTTTTCATCAGCAGGGCACAGCCCGAGTTGCCGTGGAAACGATAGATTCGAATAGTCTTTCGGAGCGGTCGCACTTGATTGAAGTAGGGAGCTTTGTCGAACAGGCGCAAGCTCAGGGGGTCATGGAGCAATTACTTGGTGTACTTAGGGTCCCCGCTCGGGTTATTCGCAATGCCCAAGGGCAGTACTGCCTAGAGGTTGGGCCCGTCGCTGGTGATGCTGAACTCGACCGCCTTAGAGCGCTGCTAACTACAATGGATTTAGGGGAAATTTCGGTTGTTTCGGCGCAGTAACTTCGCGCCTGATGACGCAAATGATAGACTGCGGTTTACGCAGTAGGTTTAGGGACAGTGGCATTGCACCAATCATTAATTGACTGGATGACTCGTGGGGTGTGGCTTCTGACCATCGTCGCAGCGGACGCCGCAGCGGCGCCGATTATTCCGCCGCCACCGAAT
>TARA_B100001093_G_scaffold254583_3_pt1 | contig 19189 bp, 32 predicted proteins | sample TARA_B100001093 | Tara Oceans TARA_B100001093 (sample SAMEA2623116) | marine metagenome | biome: marine biome (ENVO:00000447); feature: surface water layer (ENVO:00002042); material: "saline water (ENVO:00002010), including plankton (ENVO:xxxxxxxx)" | depth 5 m
GTCGGAAAATAGCTAACCCGGGGCTACCTGCATTGAATAAACTTACATTGTGTAACTGTCCAAATTCAGCTGCAAATGTCCCTGATATTTCTGGCTTGTACGCTATCTGGGTCATTATGGTAGTACCATTAGCTGTAAGATTATGTTTGTTGTAACTTAAATTTTCTGTTCTACTAAAAAAGTCATTGATACTTCTGTTTGTATCTTGTACAAAATTAATTACTGGGTAGGTTGGTTGTGCCTCAGTGCCGCCGTCATTGCCCACACTATTAAATTCATTATTTTCACTTATATTGTCTTGGCCTTTTTCTACCCAAATTCCATATCTTGCTATATTTGTGAATTTTGTGTTCTGAATCCGTGTGTGTTGTGGCCCAATTTGTTGTCCGTTAGCGCCTAGTGTCATATTTACACCAAAACTCACTGCATGCCCGTTTTCTGTGAATTCACTATCTATGATTGAATTTTGTTTTATATCATAACCACTAAACATACCATATGCCCAGTTTCCAAACGTACATCTTATAAATTTGTTTGTGTCACTTGATACTGCACTGCTCAAGCTACTTAATCTACAACCTATATTGCTATTATAGGTAGTTGGTATACTTGCTCCCGTTACCCACGGACCAACTATTGCTAGATCTTTAAATATGCTAGTTTTACAATTTTGTAAATCTAATCCAATTCCTGTACCTGTGACGTTTAAAGTCATGTCAGCGATAGAAATATTTCGAGCTTGTGTGTTAGCAGTGTCGCTAGAATGGATAGTGTAATGTGATATAGACACTGAAACATTACTTGCGGTTGCAGTAGCTGCGTTCGATAACACAATACTATAGTTTGGACCTGTATTTCCTATTGTGTTTACTATGGTGTTTACGGGGATTCCAGCACCAGTAATTGCAGCACCAACTGCAAAAGTAGAAGTATCAGTGGTTGTGATAGTTGTGCTGCTTGCAGTAGTATTAACAGTGCCACTAGTGACTGTAGGAGCTGATCCACTCACAGTGTGGAATAAGGTGTGATTTCCTGTCTGCCGAATTACAGTCTTTTCGGCACCATAACCTTTCAAGGAAGCAAAGGGTGGCAGGTATATAGGATTACTAACTACGTATATGCCTGGTTCAAATAAAAGTGTTACCCTGCTTTTTTCGCCAGTGTTACCTGTGTTGAGATAAAGCTGATCAATTGCACGTTGCAAAGCTACAGACACATCTTGTGAAGCATCTCCAGTCATTCCAAAAGATTTAACACTCACAGTGTCATCTAGTCTTGCTTGAAGTGTTCTTGTGATAGGACTCGATGTTGCTGTGCCAGTTTGGATTGCAGATCCAGATTTGTAAGTATAAGTGTTATCAAGATTAAAGATGTTATCATGTTCTGTAAGCAGTTTGGTGTTTCCTACTGCTGGTGATCCTTCGGATACACTACCATTTCCAATATATAATTCTCTAGCATCAATAGCCCATCCTAGTTCCCCACTTGCAAGTTGTGGTAAGCCTGATCCTTGATTTTTTTGTCCTCGTCTAACCTGTATGCGACTTATTTGAATAATAGCCACGTAATTCTCCTGCTGTTGTTCTAGTATTTATGCAGCCACTGCTTCGTAGTAACTATATACTCTTTCATACCATTCATGTTTCCATTTTTTATAATCTTCAGGGGAAATATCAAATTGTTGATACTCTAAATTTCTACTGCACATAAAGATATGTCCTTCACAGATATTCGTATCATAAATTGCATTATGTGCTTCCGCATAGGCAGTAAGTTGTAGATAATAATCATCAACCCACTCTTCCTTTTTAGGCTTGTTGGTTTGTTTGAAATCGCAAATAGCCGGCTGCCCTTTGTACACTGCAATTAAATCACTAGTGCCTGCATACATCTGTGGCATCCAGAGATTTATTTCTGATCCCCATATTTCGTCAAGGTCAACCATGGCTTTTTCTTTTATAATTGTAGCCATTTTATGTGCCTGTGCTGCATATGGATTTGAACCAGCTTTTGACCAAACACCAGACTGTATATAATCTTCTAGATACTTGTGCATCCTTGTACCAACACCTGCGGCTTCGGTTGTAATTTCTGTTGCAAGTTTCGGTCCTACACGTTTACGCCATTCAATAAGAGCCGTTTTGTCTTTTGTTGCATTCAATATTGTTGTTACACTCGGTACAGCATGCCCTTGAGGTGTTTCATACAATCTTTTACCAGCTTTATCAATACGTTTGATAGATTGATATTTAAATTTTTGTGTTATTAGACTTGACATTAGTAATTTTCGTAATCTGTGTAATTATAGAAATCGTCATATTGATAAAAAGGATCTACTGTGGAGTTTTGATCATGCTCTGCTTCTATGTGCACTACTTCTGGTACATGATGTTTCATCATACCTTCTATTCCATGTTGCAAAGTTTGCATTGATCCTGCACAACCCGAACATGCACCGCTTAGTTGTAAGGTTAAGGTACCTTCTACAAAATTGATATAATTTACTTGACCACCATGTTGTTCTACAGCAGGTTGTACATAGGATTCCAAAATTTCTTTTATATTTTCTATTATTTCTTCTGTTGAACGATGTTGTTCTGTAAATTTCATTATAGTTTATCTCCTAGGTCAGTTGCTGATTTTGCCATTTTTGATACAGAACCTTTGGCAGGATCAATATCTGATTTATCCATTTCAACATTTTTCTTAGTTTTCAATTCAATGCCTTTATTATTGAAATTGTGTGTCATAGTTTTGACCCTCGGATCTGTATCGTAACTCGCTTTGAATGTACCATAGTCAAACTGCTCAGCTCCGACATTTTGCATTAACTTGTTAATGTTTATGTTTTTCACACCTGGTTTAATATTTTCTCGGGAAGGATTGTCAAAATGCAGATATACACCAACATTCTTTTCATCAGCATTAGAGATTATAGTTCGTAGTACGGGTACTAATTTTGAACTATAATCTTCTGATATTATTTTTTTTTTGAACTTAGTATTTGTCCTAGCTTGCGGGACAGTTCTAATGATTCTCTCTTTGTTCTTCCTGCAGACTCGTCGCCTCCAGCAGCTGGCATTGCGGCTTCAAAGTCATCTCCAACAGTGGGCTCCATTTCTTCGTCACCCATAGGTGGTTCTGCTGCATCATCATCAGTTGGCATTGCTGGATCCTCAGCACCCATTGGTTCTGGCATTTGTTCGCCGGTCAACATGCCTACGCCTTGGGTTAGTGCAGAGCGGGTGCCTTCCAAAGTTTGGTAAAGTTCTTCTAAGGCTGGTTTTACACTTGCTATATAGCTTTCTGATTCTGCTTGTCCTAATTCATCTCTAATAGCATCACCTAATTCAAGCATAGATTCAGATTGCATATCTGCTGTATCTTCCATCCAGCTAGTAATTCGATCCACCATGTCTTTTGCAGCCATCACTAACTCAGCTTTGTCTTCTTCGCCTTCTTTGACGAATGATTCATTCTTTTTAGCAATTGCCTTTTGCAATCCTGGAGGCAGTTTTTTTTGTTTGGCTGATAAACCTTTCTTTGGTTCTGCATTTTTACTGTCTTTTTTATCAGCTGTTGCTTTTTTCATAGGTTCTTTTTTATCACCGTCTCCGTCTAAATCTAGGAAGTCAGGCTTACCGGCTTCATCTATATCTTCTCTCTCCGAAATAGCAGTATTTAATACATCAAGGAATAAACGGTTTTTTTGATAATTTTTATCTCCGTAAATTGCATCGAAACTTTCATTTGTCTCAAATTGACTAAGACTAGTACGGACCCTATTCCTTACATCTTGTAATTGTTCTAATGTAAATTTATCAGTGTTAATTTTTTCTCCGAAAATTTTTGCAACATTTTCATTCAATACATTGCTAGTAATTTTCTTTGAAATTTCTTGTAATTTCATTTGTTCATCCCTAAATAATATTAAAATTATTTATCTAAAAATTAAATATAATGTCATAAAGCTCTTGTCGAGCTTGATGTGTGTCTTGTCGAGCGATTTGTAATCTTGTTTTTGCTACAAATTTGGTAGTTGGATTTTCTGCAGATTTTAATGTTTGTTTGTAAAAAATTTCATCAATTTTATTTTTACTTATTACATAATCAAGCACATGGATTTCTTTAGCTAAATCACCATGGCGCAACATATCCTTTACCAGTGCAATTGCTGCATGTTTTGTGGTAGTTATAGATAATTCTTTCTGTGTTTTTGTATCTTTAACTACAAAACCATCTATGGTATCGGATACTGTGTACGAGCTTATTTGTATAGTTTGATTGTCTACGATTGGTAATAGTTTTAAAAATTTTGAATCGTTTACTAGATTTCGTAATGATTCAATTTTATGCTGTTGCCTTGTTTTTTTTGACAAAGATAACTCCGTTATTATTAATTTTTGTTATTAAACTTTTTCTAATCAAATTTTCTATAACTATCTTATCTCTTTCAACAATACTTGCTAAATTAACCTTGTGATCTGGAAATTTATCTAACAAATTTTGTTCTTCATTTGTTACATAGATTGATATATTTTGCAAAATATTACGCAGTCGCATCTTTTTGGTTCACCTTAACTTTTTGTCCAGGGCGCAAAGCATTTTTCTTTGACGTATCTTTATCACTATTTACCGAAATGCTGTTAGGGTCTCCTGGATTATCTGGATCTTTATCAATCATGCCAGCTGGCACTACTGTTTTCACTTTGGTTTTTGGATCTTGCAGGGTAATCTCTTTCGGATCTGTCTTTATAATATCCATATCTTTTTTTGGAGCTATTTCTGCAAGTTTCATGTTATCCTTATCTATTAAGCTGCTTTATTCTTTTACTAATGGGGTTTATTCTTTTTGTTTTTTGTGCCTTACGTTTCATTTTCAAACCAATTTTTGCTTTAGTCCTTTTTAACGTAAGTCTTTTTTGAATATTAATAGGAGCATAGCAAGCGGCTGCAGAGGATACAACCCTTCCTCTCCGAGAACCACTCATGCATCTATATTTGCGCACTGCTCGATTACCAGTTTTTGCCCATACCATTTTTTCGGAAATAATTTCTGATATATACATTTTATAGTTGTGTTACTAAAATTACTACTATCGTGCTTAAAAGGCCTGCAACAATTGTGCCACAAGCTGTGATAATAACACGGATCATAGATTTATTGCCATGTAAAACATCATTATGAATGCTTTCAACTTTTTCTTCTATATTTTCTAATCTATTTTCAATCTGTTGATATCGTTGTGTACACAAATCTACATGTGCCTCTAAGTTTTCTTTTTCCAATGATGTTGCTGTAACCAAAACATTATCCTATGTACTCTGTTAATGTATTTAGCAGTGTTTAATTTTAATTATCTACAAGGTTAAAAAACACATTACACAATTTTGTGTCATTAGATATAAACACAGGTTTATCTATTTTCACAGTTTCATCTAATCCAGTGATGACAGGCACATACTTAAAATTCTGTAGTAATATAGGCAAAGTAACACTGTTTTCTTGTTCTATGTTGAATTCAGCAATCCAATATTTTTGCGTGTTTCGATATTTTGAACCAAATCCAATTCCGTTTATATTTTCATGTTTAATTGTAACTGTGGTTGGTTCTAAATTTGTGGTTAATGATACAGTCTGTATCACGGTGTTATAATTTGAGTGTTGCTGATAATCTTTTTCAATACCAGATGCATGCACAACACCAGTGTTAGTAATGTCTATAAGTGTGTAAACAGTAACTCTCATGCTAGTATTTACTGGTCAAGAAAAAAGGGTGCTGTTATTATGAGCACCCTTTGATTTAAACAATCTTAGATTGCTTCAATGTCTGTCACTACTGTGACAGTGACTGTTTGGCTATCACTTAGTGTTTGTACACCTGCAGATAATGTGCCTAATGTACCAGTTTCTAACACAGTACCTACCATCTTAGCAATACTGTCAATATCTACAGCATGCTTGTCGGCAACCATATATAATTCAAGGCCGTTAGCTTTAAATTGGATCATATGTGCCATTCCACCTAAAGCATCTGAGATTTTTGCTGCTGCTGCGTCTGAAGCAGCTACTGCTAGTCCTGAACCACTTAAAACCGCCTTGAACATGTCTACAGACGTTAGTTTTTGTATTGTACCACGGGCTACTGCCGGTGGATGTACTCTTGTTACTGCTGCCATTTTATTCTCCTTTTATCTTTGGCAGGACAAATTACTTGTCCTTCTGTAGTTATTTATCATCTGAAAATTTATATCTGTTTCTTTGCACGTTTACTGACACTTTTTAGTAGATTAATGTAAGCTGGACCAGCTACTACAATTTCATCTATCATATCTATGATAGGCAAATATGCTTTAACCATGTTGCTGGGAATGCTCCTGCCACTACGTGCCTGTTCAAGGAATGATTTTATTAAAACTAAATTACTAGGATCAGCTAGTAGCTTATAATGTATGAGATCTCTACTGGTAGTCCTGGAAGTATCAGGAGTAGTTACTGTTGGTTCATTATCTACAACACGAGAATTTTCAAGATCTTTCTGTGCAACTAATTTAGAAAAATCATCTATCACATCGCTGTTACGACACTTTGCTCGTAATGCGTATAAAAGTTTTGTAGCTACTGTGGTTTTATCTCGTTCACTTGCTCTGTTGAAATTTTGTAGCGCACGTCTAATTTTTTTATATTCTGGATTTACAATATCAAATCCATTTTCTAATCTAATAAACATCTGTGTAGCAGATGTTGGGATGTTACCAGTAGCCACAGAACGCAGATAACTTACAATATCTCTTGGTGAAAAACTAGTACTAGCTTGTTTATTTGCTGCTGCCTCTGGGTCTTTTAATTTACGTAACGTAGTTTCGTCACCTAAAATAAAATGGATAAAATTGTATGCATCTGTGCCGCTGATTTTGAAATGCTTGTAATTACCATGTTGAGTATCACTGCAGTATTTTTTTACAAAAGGCATAGCCACCGCATAGTTACGCATAAATTCTATCGTTAATAACAGGAGATACAATTTTTCGCAGCAATCTGAATATGTAAGGATAGGTTGATCCTTTGCATTTTTTGTCATTCGAGATTCAAATAAATTTTGTAAAAATTGCATTACCTATCCATTGCTCTATTTGCAGCAGAAAATCCTGCACGATTGACTAATTTGAAACTGCCCCAAGGACGATTCATAACATAACCTTCTCCACCGGAGTCTGATCCTATTGAAGCTTGTACATCCATTTTGTGACTGTCAAATTGTTGTATGATTGAATCTTTGATTTTTTGAATGCTATCAACGATTGCCCATAATGCATCAAATCCATTTTTGTTTTTTTGTATGTATTCTGCTAGCCTTTTTTGTTTTACTTGACTTACCTTACTAGAACTTAACCAGTTAAAAAAATCATTACCTAGATTCTGCATTCCGGAATCTACTTTTGAATTTGTGTATGCATACAATAAATTAGGAAAATCCGATAGTTTTTGTTGGGTTAATGATACTTTATTCAACAAACTATCAATACTATTTTTATTTTGATTTATCTGTTGTTTGATTGCTCGCACTAGATCGTCATCAGTATCGGCAGATTTTTGCATCGTGATCGGTGGCATCACTAGCAAATCTTTGCTTTGAAAGAAAGTTTTTACTTCCACTCCTAGTGATTTTTCTTTGCCATTAACGTCAATTTCATTGTGTACAACTACGCCTGCTTTACTAGAACTAATCTGTTTACCGATAGCACTTGCAGCGGCAACAGTGTAAGTAACAACATTTGGTGTAAAAACAAATTGATTATCGGTGATAGGAGGTGTAGAATAATACAAAAGATCTCCTTTGAAAAATCCTACATGATCAGCAGGTACTGAAGATTCAAAGTAAGGAAAAATGCTTTTCATTTTTGCTGCAAATTTTGCATAAGAATCTGGCACATCCTGTCCTTTGGTTATTTTCCGGTTAAGGATCATTTTTTCTAAATCACCGCCACTCGTACTTCTTCCGTCATATCCCTTTGCATTAAATCCGGATTTATCTGTTAAAATAAAAGCACCACTTTCATTCCTGCCGAAAATGATTGCAGGGCTGCCGTCCCACTTTACTGTGACATCATTGTGCTGTCCTTGCTCAATAGCTTTTAAACTTTCGATTGCTTTAATTGCACCTGCGGAGCCTTCCCAGAAAATAAGATCTTCTGCGTGTTGGATCCTAGCCGATTCATACAATAAATTTTTAAGTTCAAACCACCTCATAGCCGGCCAATTTCCTTAGGTTTAAAATATCTTGCATTTCAGGTAAACTTAAATCATCTTTAGCAAATGCTACTCTGGCGTCTGCACTAAGTTCTTTTTCATTAGGTAAATCTTTGATCTTGGTCCATATAGTTTCAACACTCTCTAGATCATCTATCTGCCCGTTTGGCCCTAGCAGTAATTTTGCAATTTCTGCTGGTTGGTTTGTGATAAGACTGTTATCTTCACGTTTCAGCAGCCCTTTATTGGCACTCCACTTCATACCTTTAGCTTTAGCAATACTGGCAAGCATTAACTGCCTATGTACACCTTTGAATTGACTTTGATCATCGGATCCCCGCAAACTCCATTTCATCCATTCTGGATCACCAAACATTAAATCAGTTTGCACAAATCCATTTTTTGCATTGCCACCAATTGGAGTTTTAAAATGCACACTGATGCCAGTTTTTTTTATCCAGTCTTTAGGATCTAAGTTGTTTGTAGCACACCATTGTGTAAGTCTAGTCACAAGATCTTGTTTTGATACATCTTGCTGATTTATAGCAATATCTAGATCACCTGAAGTGGATTTTATTCCTGTAGAACCAAGTTTAAAATCTACATGTGGAATCTGTGTAATGGTTTCTAACCACTGGAGCGTTGGATCAACATCAGCACGATTTATACGTTGGGTGTCTTGCCATATATTACCACCTTCTTTCAGACGCATTAATTTATTTTCCTTTTAGATTCGGTAATTTTGTCGATTCCTCTTTTAAATTTTTTTGGGTCGTTTGTACGGATGCTATTTAGAAACCTACGCTCTAGTTCATTTGCTGTATTTTCGTCATAACTTTCATTTATTAATCGTATTAAATTCATACTACTTTTGATGATATTATTCGCAGTCGACTCAATTATATGATCAGTATCTCGATTTAATGGTAGATTATTTAACTCTTGCAGGATAGATCTAGTCTGTCTTTTCATAAGTGTTCCTTCAGTTGTATTTATTACATTTTCCTATACAAAAAGACTGCTAATAGATTCTTCGTTTGTTACCCTGCGTATTGCTTCTCCAAACAAATTGGCTAGGGTAATTTGCCTTGTTTTCTTGTATTGCTTGTCACAATGATCTTCAATACTATCTGTAATTACTAATTCTGACAAACTACTTTCCTCGACACGGAGACAAGCACTACCACTGAGGACTCCATGTGTAATATATGCACGGACACTTTTAGCACCTGCACCCATAATGGCTTTTGCAGCATTGCACAAAGTTCCGCCACTATCTACAATATCATCTACTAAAATAGCATGTTTATCCTCTACATCGCCAATAATATGCATAACTTCGCTTTTACCTGCTTCAGGTCTACGTTTATCTACAATTGCTATATAGCCGTGAAACATGTCTGCAAATTTTCTTGCTCTTACTGCTCCTCCTGCATCTGGACTTACAAAAACAACTTTGTCTTTAGGAGGAAGATGGTGTTCGATGTCCTTTGCAAATACTATTCTACTAGTAAGATCATCTACAGGAATATCAAAAAAACCTTGTATTTGACCTGCGTGTAGATCTATTGTGAGTACCCTATCTGCACCTGCAGTAGTAAGTAAATCAGCCATTAGTTTGGCACTAATAGGTGTCCTACTAGCACTTTTACGATCCTGCCTAGCATATCCGAAATATGGAATAACTGCTGTGACCCGTTGAGCACTACTACGTTTAGCTGCATCTATCATGACCATTAGTTCCATGTAATTATGATTTACAGGAGTGCCTGTAGATTGTATGATGAAAACATCTTCACCTCTGATATTTTCCAAAAATTCTACTTTTGATTCTCCATCCGCAAAAGTTCCTATGTTTGTTGGAACCAATGTGCTAAAACAATGTTCGGCAATGGCTACAGCCAGAGGTTTATTTGATTTTCCTGTAATTAATTTCATTTATTCTCTTATATTAGCAAATTCTTAAATTGTTTGTAGCATTCGCTCCAGGAGAACTGAATGCTTGTATTATATACTGTTTGTCGATCAATGTCAAGACATTTTTCTATTGCTGCTGTTAAAGAATCAGCAACATACCCATTTATTCCATTTATAATAATATCTTTTGGTCCTGTAACTGGATAAGCTGCAACAGGTGTACCACACGCCATAGCTTCTAGCATAACAGCACCTAGTGTGTCTTTCTTACTGGTAAACACAAAACAATCAGCAGCCTGATACCATTGTATTAATTCTTGGCCACTTTGATATCCTACAAATGTTACATCAGGATATTTTTTTTGTAGCATAGTTTTGTCTGGGCCGTCTCCAATTATAATTTTTGTTGCACGTTCTCCTAATTTAGATTTACAAAAATCTTCTAAGCCTTTTTCTGGAGATATTCTTGCAACTGTGATCACAATAGGATATCCGCATATTTTCCTAATAGGATTATTTCTGTCTCCGGGTGTAAAGACAGTGCGATCTACTCCTCTTACCCATGGGCATATAAGTTTATTAGAGATTTGATTTTCTAATTCTTTAACCATACTTGGAGTAGTGGTAATTATATTATGGGAATTTTTCAATACATGCCTTACCCATAACCATCCTAATGATAATGGAAAATTATAATTCATGTTTAAAAATTCAGGAAACTTAGTGTGGTAGGCACAAGTATATTTTATTTGATATTGTTTACAAACTTGCAAGAATAAATATCCTAAACAAGTTTCTGGTGTAGCAATATGTATATAATCAAAATCTTGTGTAATGTATTTTTTTAGTTTTGCACTTGGAATATAAAATAATGAAACATTAGGATAGGGACGTGATAGTGTAATGCCAAAAGTACCAGGATGTACCACCGTTACTGTGTCACCTTGACTATGCGCTTCTTTGCAAATACCCTGTAATGTAGTCACAACTCCATTTGTTTGTGGTATCCATGCATCAGAAACAATTAATATTTTTGCCAAAGATATACCTCACTAAAAAAAATATTTATCTGACCATTTCATATGTACTAGCCTAATAGATAAATAATTTTGTGCAATGCACAACACACTTATACACATAGGAGAAAAAATGTTAAGTAGAATTATTAAATGGCTTAGTGAGTCATCAAAACCAAGAATCACTCCTTTTGATAGATACATACTATCACAAAATCCACAATCACTGTCAGAATTAGATCTATACTGTAAAACAAATAATACATTGGATAGGAGATTCGTATGAATTTTTTATCTGCTATATGGCATGCACTTAGTGATGCAAGGAATCATCAGCACAGAGAATTGCGAAATTTTGCAAAATCTGAATACAAACATGATTGGGAGTGGGCTTATCAGAGTATGAAGACAAAAAAGAAATTGCCTCTTAGCAAATAATATATATTGACAAGCGATAAATATCATTATATAATAGTTTATTAACACACACACATAGGAAATAAAATGAAACAAGATAACTTTGACCAAATGAGCGATATGATGAAAAACTTTGTACCAGTAATGAAACCTAATAAAAATGGTTATGAAATACGAACAAAAGTATTAGAAATGGCTCAAACACAAATGTGGCAAGATTATAATGCAAAATGGGGTGCCTGGGAAACTAAAGTGACCAAGGAGGGGGACGAGATGGTAACAACTGTAACAATGCCTGATATACCAGGAGTTGAGGAAGTTGTGAAAGCAGCTGAACGTATGTACTCTTTTGTTACCGGAAAATAATTAAGCTAGCGAATGACGGGCATTTTCAAGATAACCTATTTCTTCTTGTAGCTCGTCAATCCTCTTCTTATTGCCTTTGATTTGTGCTTCCTGTAAAAGTTTATTGTACTCTGCCAGTTTTTTATTTAAATCATCTCTAAAACTCATGGTAGTTCCTTATTAAAAAACCAAACTTAAAATTATTGTTACTCCGCCTACAAGCACCGCAATACATACAATCGCCGCACATATTTTTTTTATTTTGTCCTTTAATTCTTCTTGTTCAGGTTTACTTTTTGAAAAATAGTTAAAATTGTATAACACGGTTCTCTCCTTTATAGAAGCTCAACCGTATTTATATGCAGCGTTTATTTTCTTGGCTTTATGCACCTAAAATTATGTTACACTTATCTAACGCACTGATCATGCGAGTCATTCCAATACCACCTCCTACTCTTGGAAAGAAATCATGAGCAAGGAATTGTTCAAGTTCATTTTCTACCCTATCTTTTGTAAATAAATCATACAATAGCTCTGAGTAAGCACCCTCGGTGATAGTATGGAATGTATTCCTCATCTGTTCAACATCTGTGCTGCGTTCAGCACTGCCAATAGTTTCCTGTCCACCTAGTATTACATCTATTTTCTTACTGTGCACTTCATCTTCATAGCGACTCATGTTCCAGAATGGACTAGTAAATTCCGGAAACTCCGTAATCATTGTACTGCCAAACTCTGTAAACATTTTATTTTCATGTTCTGCTTTTATTTCACGCTTGGTATCATAATGATTTTGCCATTCACTATATGTCCTTTCTGTAGGTTCATCAAATCCTAGATGTTTAACAAGATCATATTCCATCGCTTTAAGATCATTTATATCTCCAGGCATTTCAAATTCAAACATTGGAAAGATAATATCGTGTCTACCAGGAATAGCATTTGGTTCTTGTCGATAGCTGGTGCTAACACAGAAAAAACCTTTTGATTCTGGTTTTGACAGCAGCTCATATTCTAACCACATCTGTCCTGTTTGTGGTAGTGGCCAAACTTCTCCTGCATATTTGTAGGTAGCCACATTGAATGGATCTTCACAGGCTGCAAGGATGCTCAACCTATTCTGTGTATGTACTTCTAAGAAGCCTCTATCTAGGAAAAAATTACGGAGGGTATTTACGGTGTTAGTGAATTTGTGTGGGTCTATTAATTGTGTCATTTATTTCCTTTAATGTAAGTATAAAAGAAGAAATGAAAAAATAACCAATATGATATAAATAGTAATCTAAACCAGGAAACATAGGCAGTAACCAGCTGCAACAGATTACTGCCTATCGTGGTTACTATTAGTTATTGTTGTTATTGTTATTCATTTTTTCTCCTTTTTTGGTCAAAAAATTTTTGATGCTTTAGTACATCTCTGTATTTATACAATGACAACAATAATGATAAATATTTTACAAAGTTAGAATATGATAACAGGCAAGCATAGCTGTATTAATATTATTTAACAAACATCCCTAGTAATTAAATCGCACAATACATATGAGTACATGGAATTTGTCAAACGTTACTGGGGATAAATCTCTACACAGGTTTATCTATCTTGTAAATCCTGTTAAAACTAATTCTCCACCGTATCCTGTAAAACTACCGTTGTTGGCGTGTAGAAAAACTCGTATTTCATCAATAACAGATGTAGATTGTGAATATCCTCCGCCTAAAATTGCATAAGAATGTTGATCGGTTGCATGTCCATAAGAAGAATTATATAATATTCTATACCCTCTTGATCTACCGGAAATGGTTAATGAATCCATTATAATTTCAAATGTACAATTATCAGGACTATCAGTACCCTGATTATCAGCGCATCTTAAAATACCATCAAGATTTCCATCACCACCTCCTGAAGTATCTAATCTTCTTAAACGGTAACCGCATTGTACATTGATATCATCGGTGCTATTGTAGCGAAAATATATATCTACATAACCATAAGCACCCAAGCTTCCTATAAAATGTATATCACTTCCACTCAATCTATATTTTTTATAGCCTGTCGGCAAAGTAACGAATGTGTTGCTTCCTGAGATTTGTGTGGTAGATAACCAAACTTCTGCAGGACGAAATCCCGAACCTGTGTTAGTAATTACATCTATGTTTGGTGATCCTGTTACGCTTGAGTCAAGTGATGCTAACCCAGTAGAATCTGAATGCGTTGCCAGTGTTACACCACCGACTTTAAGTGTTCCTGCCATTATTGAGGTACCTCCGGCCAAGTTATGTTTGTTAAATTACCATTGACATCTAGTTGTGGTTCAGCTGTTGCTGGAAGATCTCTCAATGCTTGCATGTAACTTGCCCAATTCTTAGGCACATCTTGTTTTTGTGAATATGCACGTATTACAGTCCAATCTGTTTCTGTCAATCTACGATCACGTTCTAACCTAAGTAATCGCATCGGTTCTGCTGCTTCTAGTTCTGCTATTTTTGCTTGAACTAATAATTCATCTATTTCAACTTTTTGATTATTCGCATCAAATGCGCCAGCGTTATCACCAATTTTTTTAACAGCAGGATATAGTAAATAAATTGCTTTATGTCTCATTGTGATATTTCCATAACTGTTATTGAACTTGCAGTTCTTGCATCATAGTGAGTACCTGCAGTATCTCGATGACTTCTATTGATGTAGGCATTTCCAGAATCATCCGCATTTAAGCCACAAGCATATTGTATCTTGTAAATAAATTCTTGTGGAGTATTATTAATTGTAGGAGAATCTAAAAAAGTAAATGTATTTACATCCGTAACTCCTTCATTTGCTGACCAAGAGTAAGACATAGAAGATGATTGGATTCTAGCTCCAACTAAGTCTCCTACAAAAATAGGTGTGCTATCTCGAACTAATCTTAAATAAACAAAATTATAATCATCTCCACCTGCGTTTATTGACGGAGTAATCATTATTTTACTTGTGTTATATTTTGGTGTAATCTTAACACAAAATATATTACCACTTCCATTTTGATCGGTGCCAGTAATATCATCAAATCCGCTACCAAATCCTTTCCGTGTAGAATCAGTGTCTGATTTTACAGATTGAAGAACTTGCACAACATGCCCAGCAGGAAACTTCACACCACTATCTATAGTCACATTACTAGCAAGTACAGGATCAGCACTTCCGGTTTGGGTAACGACTGTTTTATTTCCTAATTGTAAATTTGCCATTATGCTGCGATTTCCATTAAGGTTAATGTTGAACTTGTGTGAGTAGTGTAGGCATTATCAGTATTATTTGCAGAAGTATTAATTCTTGTAGTTTGAGTTTCTCTTGAATACACCTTTAGACTATATGTAATCTGTTGATCTGTATTTGGTGAATCCATAAAGGAAATATTTACATTATTTACTCTATCAGTTCCTGTAATATTACCTAAACAAGCAATCCCTTCACTATAATTAGAACCAACTATGTCTCCACTGCCTATTTCTGTTGTGGTAGTTCCAATAGTTCTAAATAATTTTAGAGGATATCCTGTGTTGTAGTTACTCCTTCCGTAATTGATATTTCCTGTAATGTAAATTTTATTACCAAGTAACGGTGTAATACTTGGTGTTAGACCATCTATTACTGGACTTAATCCTATTTGAGAATAAGACCAATTTGCATCAGTTTTGGTTACACTTGCAATCTTAACAATCATACCAGAGGGCATTCCAGTGCTTGCAATAGGTTTATTATTGCTTGACTGCGAAAATAATTCATAACTGTTTAGTTTCAGTGTTGCCATTGTGTTTACCTAAAAATTGACATACAAATAATTTGACCATCATCAGCGCCGCTACCGGATACTTGACTATTGACTATCCTTATTGTGAAATTTGTTGTCGATAATGCTTGAATTCGTGTGCTGTTACCCCATCCAGATGGATTTGCATCTGATGTAGCTACACATGCATAATTACTATCAGGCATTGCGGTTATAAAATGTATTACGTAAATACCTGTACCACTTTTCACTACCTTACTTACGTTACCCGATGATCTTATTGCACAATGATTTACTCCGCTTACACTCTGCACATTAGTACCATCAAAATTAACAAATGCCCTACATCCAAACAGAGGTAATGCAGTATTATCAGCATTTGAAGTTGCACCATTTGAGGCTGCAGTATCAAGTCCTGTAAGACTTTTATTTAAAACAGGATTAGCAATCTCAGGTGTATTAGTGCCTGTTTGTGTTAATACTGTTTGTGAATTCAAAACCAGGTTGCCCATGCTTATCCTATAATATTCAACTGACCGTTAGCACCAATTGTTAATGTGCCAGTCACTTCAAGTTCCGTTACAGCGTTTAGATTGCCATTCACAGTGACATTAGGTATTTTAGTAGGTCCTGCTACCACTGCTGAAAATCCTACATCAATAATTAAATCCTGTTCAGCGATAGTTTCATTGCTTGCCATGATACCATCAGCCCTTGCACCTTGTACGATTGATATATTTCCCATTATTTATCCTCATTATATTCAGGCCAATGATCAAACACCAACTGGCCATTTTCGTCTATGGTTGGAGCAGGCAATGGCTCAGACGAATCATCTGGCGTAATCATCTTTGGCAAGTCTCTCAACTGTTGTCTATACGTCTTCTGTGCTTCAGTTAGGGCTGTACCATCCAGTGCCCTACTGGTCCACCAATCCACTGCTGTTAATCTACGATTGCGTTCTAACCTTAATAACCGCATTGGTTCTTCAGCTTCTAGTTCTTTTATTTTTGCTTGGATTTCTGCTTCTGTTGGTTGCGGCCTTTCATCTTCCCAGATAAGTTGAGTTCCATTTAATACCCTAAAAGTATGGTCTGGCTTTAATTTTTTTAGTGCTGATGCTAAATAACTCATTGCTGTACCTCAAAAATGGATAAACCTGTTTTAATGTAACCATCTGTTTGCCTTACGTTCGACCTACTATATAAATTTACATCAATTGGTCTATCATTATAGCCAGAAACTCTTATTTCAATTGTTTTTGCTGTAGTGGAATTATTCGTATACTCGCCAGAGAGAGTCGCAACACTGTAATCAAGGTACGTAGGGCTATCATGCCTGGCATTTGTATTTTGCTGACTTACATTAATTGTATCGACAAATAAGGCTGACATTGCCCAATCATTCAGATTTGTTGCTTCATTAACGAACATCTGTGCTTGACAGAATATTTTAGAATTATTGCTGTTAGGACTGAAACTCGTTGTAATTACCTGCATCCCCTGTGCTGTTGTTGCGGCACTGGTGACATTAAAAGTAGTATATGTGCCAGTAAGTTCATAAGAGCCAATTTCAACAAATTTGTAATTAATAACAGTCCCAGCAGGGAATTTCACTGTGCTGGCTATTGATGCCACTCCACTGGTTTCTGTGATCACTGTGGTGTTGTTAAGTTTTAAGATTGCCATTATTCAGGTACCTCTGCCCATGTTTGTGACTCTTCATTCCAATTATGGATATTATTATCATCAGGATATGGCACAGGTGCTTCCCATAAACAAGTTTCTGCATTCAACTGCCAACTAGGATAAGGTTTGGGTGGAATAAAAGCATCTTTTGTTTCATCGTATGTAAATCCTATTCCAGCATAGTTTTTTCTCATTCTTCCTGGACTATTTTTTATCACAGTTTGATCTTCTACTGGTAAATTTGTTAATGGATCATAATACACACCACCTTTAATATTGTAAGATGTTTGAATCCATCGTTCATCATATAATCTATCTATATAATCTTGTTCTGCAACTATTCCGGTTGTAACTATGTTATTTTCTATTTTTGCATAATGTCCCATTATTAACTTCCTGTGAATCCAAAAGTACCACTGCTTAAAAAAGTATGGTAGGTATAACCACCTGCTGAAGTAATTGTACCGCCTGTTGCTTGGGTAGATCCAAGATAACGTATTATGACAATACCACTTCCTCCTGCTGCGCCTGTCATACCACCGCCGCCTCCCCCGCCAGTGTTTGCAGAACCAGCTGTACCAGTACCAGTATTAGATGCTCCACCGCCACCATTATATCCAGAACCCGAATTTCCATTATATCTACCACCTCCACCACCGCCAGCATAAAAACCATTGACTCCTGTAGAAGTAGCAGTTGCCCATGTTGAAAACGCTGCAGTACCCGTACCTCCTGCTCCTCCTCCATGCTCCGAGTAATTGTGTCCATCTTGTCCAGGACCTCCTGCTCCACCACCTCCACCACATGCGGCATTATTAGAGGATCCATACGTGGCATTGCCGCCACCATTTCCCTGTCCAACTACACCACCCCCAGGACCAGAACCTTTAACGTATGCTTCCCCACCTCCCGAACCTCCGGGTCTGCCTCTTGTATTAGCATTTGCCTCTCCTGCATAACCACCACCACCTCCACCACCGATGGCTACAATATCGTTTCCTATTAAACTGTCTCCTCCATTACTTCCAGGGACACCTCCAGCACCGCCTGCTCCTATTGTTACTGTTGTGTTGCCAATATAAATTTTATAGTTAATAGCACTCAGTACTCCTCCTGCTCCGCCACCTGCATAACCAGCACCTCCTCCACCAGCAATCGCAAGATAATCTACAGTCAAAAATTTTGTAGTATCTACAATAACTATCCACGTGCTTCCACTATATATTTTATATTCGTCAGTTGTACTGTCTAAGTATATGTCTCCCTTAACAGGATTGTTAGGTTGACTTCTTGCGGCTACCCGTAACACTGGTTCTGCAGTTCCTGTCTGTGTCGCTATGGTTTTTCCGCCTAGTTGTAGTTCTGCCATTGTGTTTACCTAAAAATTGACACATTGATAATGCTACTGTTATTTAAGGCACTATCATTGCTGTTAAATATATCAATACCAACGGTAGATGCAGTGCGTGTTTCACCAGAAACAGATTCATTAGCAATTAATCTTCCATTAGTTCCAAATTCGTCTCTAGCAGTTGCTAAAAATACATAATTTTCATCTGGCATTCCGATAGTAAAGTATACTACATATTGTCCTTGCGCTATCCTAACGACTTTACTCACATTACCTGATGATCGTATTGCACAATGAGCTTCAGTAGCACCATTTACCGTCACATTTATAGTGCTCGTACCATTAAAATTTACAAATGCCCTGCAACCGAAAAGTGGCAGTGCGGTATTATCTGCATTTGAAGTTGCACCATTTGAAGCAGAAGTATC
>TARA_B100001093_G_scaffold242843_2_pt1 | contig 19128 bp, 16 predicted proteins | sample TARA_B100001093 | Tara Oceans TARA_B100001093 (sample SAMEA2623116) | marine metagenome | biome: marine biome (ENVO:00000447); feature: surface water layer (ENVO:00002042); material: "saline water (ENVO:00002010), including plankton (ENVO:xxxxxxxx)" | depth 5 m
TCCGTGTGCTGCCTTGACGTCATCAGATAACACCTCTAATTCAGGTATAGACTCTGCTTTTGCAGTATCTGATAATAATAAATTCTTGAAAACTTGACCAGCGTCACAGCCATCACAATCTTCTTCGATCATCAATAATCCAGTACCAATAGTGTGTCCTTTTCCTGAGCATGCTGAACTAACATTAAGAGATGAATTTGTAAATCCACTTCTGTGTAATATCTCAATATGATGGTCATCATGTCTAGAACCGTCAGTAATCACTGCAATATTTTGCTTAAGGCAAGAGTTCACCTCATCTAGTGAGGTTCGAATATCGTTTTTGATTCTGCTACCACCGATTGATAGTTCACCATATTCAAGCATAGAGTCTCTTAGTAAACTCCAATCTTCACAACGTAAAATAGTGCATTGCTTGGATAAATCATTGACTAGACCAAACGAAAGTGTACAATTCTTGGCAACTTTTCCCGTAATGTGTAGTCCAAGCCAGTTGGTGCTGCCTGAAAGTTTCACTATCAAACTGCCACTTGTTGTGCACTCGACGTGTATGTGACAAATGGATTGCTCTTCATTGCTAGAGATTTCCAATAAGTTAGCCGGTGAGGTGTCACTAACCTTGATCAAGTGCATTGAATTATTTGATTCTTGCAAAAATACTCTAGATATGTCCTTAATACTAGATATTTTTCTTGTGGTGTTAGTTCGTATCTCGACATCGTTTACGGTAACCTTAGATGATGGAATTTTCGGTACACTATCAACGCTTGTTGGGTGTACCTTTGACCAAGGAGTATAACGCCAAAGGTGCTGGGTGCGGTTTGGTACTGGAATGTCTAGGTAGTTCATCCAATTGCACCTTCCATCTCAAGTTCGAGTAATTTGTTTAACTCAACAGCATATTCCATTGGGAGTTCTCGAGTGAATGGTTCAAAGAAACCATTTACGATTAGCCCCATGGCTTCCTCTTCGCTAAAACCTCGACTCATGAGATAGAATAGTTGGTCTCCAGAAATCTTTGAAACACTTGCTTCATGTTCTAGATCAGCACTCGAGTTGCTAACTTCCATTGTAGGATAGGTGTCAGAACGAGAGTCAGCATCTAACATCAATGCGTCACAAACAACTTTTGAGCGACATCCGTGCGCTTTTGGATTTACCTTAAGCAAACCGCGATAAGATGATCTTCCACCATTTTTAGAAATTGATTTCGATAAAATATTAGAGGTCGTATTGGACGCTAGGTGATGCACCTTAGCGCCAGCATCTTGATGTTGTCCTTCGCCAGCATAAGCTACTGAAATAATCTCTGCATGAGCACCTTCGCCTTTGAGGATTACCGATGGATACTTCATGGTGAGTTTAGAGCCAATGTTTCCGTCGACCCACTCAACAACTGCATTCTTGTGGGCAATGCCTCTTTTGGTAACTAAATTGTAAACATTTGCTGACCAGTTCTGGACGGTAGAATATCTAATTTTCGCGCCTTCCATAGCGATTAGCTCGACAACTGCAGAATGTAATGAGTCTGTTGAATAGGTTGGTGCTGTGCACCCTTCGACATAATTTATGCTACTGCCCTCATCGGCGATGATTAAGGTTCTTTCAAATTGACCCATGTTTTTGGCGTTGATTCTAAAATATGCTTGAACTGGCATTTCGACGTGTACTCCTTTTGGCACATAAATGAACGAACCGCCACTCCATACTGCCGTGTTAAGGGCGGAAAATTTGTTGTCAGCGTAAGGTATTACCGAGCAAAAGTATTGCTTTACCAGTTCCGGATATTCTTTCAATCCTGAATCCATGTCGAGGAATATTACTCCTTGTTCTTCTAGGTCTTCACGGACAGAGTGATAAACCGCTTCAGATTCATACTGAGCAGTTACTCCACCGAGCCATTTTTGCTCTGCTTCTGGAATTCCCAATCGGTTAAAGGTATTTTTTATGTCCTCTGGCACATCGTCCCAGTCATTTGCAGTTTCCTTAGAAGAGCGTAGGAAATAAGTTACATCATCGAATTTAATTGACTCTAGCATACTGCAATTGCCCCAATCAGGCATTGGTCTGCTAACGAAATGGCGATATGCCTTGATTCTGATTTCAGTCATCCACTCAGGTTCTTCCTTCAGTTTTGAGATGTCTCTAACAACTTGTTCTGACAAACCTTTGTCAAATCTTATGGTTGCATTCTCAGGATCGTGAAATCCATATTGGTAATCGCCAACTGCGTTATTTGCTTCATTATTCATTATTATGCCTCCAACCAGTCATAACCTTGGTCTTCTAATTTTAGCGCCAATTCTGGGCCACCAGACTTGACAAATTTGCCGTCAATCATTGCGTGAACAAAGTTAGGCTTGATCAATTCTAACAGCCTTTGGTAGTGGGTGATTACTAAAAATCCAGTCTCTTCGGCAGTTTCTGTGATGCCTTTTGCAACAAGTCTTAGAGCATCAATATCCAATCCTGAATCAGTCTCATCGAGTAGTGCTAGTGTTGGCTTTAACAGCATCATCTGGAGAATTTCAAGGCGTTTCTTTTCTCCACCACTAAATCCATCATTAACATAACGTGATAGAAATCCTTTATCCATGTCCAGTTTATCCATTGCCGCATTTAATTCTTTACGAAATTCACGTGCTTTGACTTTTTCATTTCGGACATTATTTACTGATTTCTTTAGGAAATTACCAACTTGGACACCTGGGATTGATGCTGGGTACTGAAATGATAGGAACATTCCCGCCCTTGCTCTCTCAAACACTTCGTATTCATCAATCGGCTTGCCGCGGTATTGGATTTCTCCTTCGGTAATTTCGTACGCTGGGTGCCCCATCAAAACGTGGGCTAGAGTTGATTTTCCAGCCCCATTTCGCCCCATGATGGCGTGAATTTCTCCAGCCTTGATGGTTAAATCGACACCTTTGATGATTTTTGTTCCTTCAACAGAAACATGAAGATTTTTAATATCTAATATTACTTCTGACATCTTCGCACCAATTAACACCACATGATTCTCCCTTATCAATGAGTGTAAAACATTGCAGCGCAGTATCACGGTTTTAGGGTGGCCTAAATAAATAGCAAAGAGTGAAGAACCACTGCAAATTAGCAATTGTATGGCAGACGATGACTTGATTGCAAAGTATGCTGCCCAAGCCAGCAATTCAATTGCAGTGGAAGCAGAAAAACGCATTGCTGAATCGACCGACCCTGAAGAAGAAGCGAGGCTGAAAGGGGAATTACTGGTAAATTTGGTGGAAAGCGAAGATTTCGTACCAGCACTACTTGCAAGACTCGGCCCAGTCAGGGCTGCACTGGATGGGCACGGCGGAGGTATTTCGGTTCAATCATACCAAGAGGTTTACACAAATGGTACTGCCCAATTGGATTTAATTTTAGATTTAACAGGGGCTTGTTTGTCGTGTGGAGCAGCTCCAGGAACTCTTGATGGTATCAAGGCAGACTTGGAAGGCGATAACGAAGTAATTAGAATTAGATACTCCAAGAATTTACTGGATACCTTCGACGAATTAGGTAGAGAATTTATCTTAGCCCACGGCAATGTAGAATTCGTTTAATTCGGCTTAGTCACCGGTATTGACGGATGAATTCAAATCATGTTGACTGTAGCGGGCACCATGCCTGTGTGGTCAGATGAGCCTAGACCAAATCCAAATCCATGCAAAGAGGGTGATGAGGGTTTATTTGAAATCACTAACAGGGATGGAAGGGCTCGACTGGGTAAACTACACACCAAGCACGGGATTTTAGAAACACCTACATTACTTCCAGTAATCAATCCAAATATACGGACTATTGAGCCTAGGGAAATGTGGGACAGGTATGGTATTGGCGCACTAATTACCAATTCTTACATCATTTGGAAACATGACAACTTGAAAGAAAAGGCACTTGCTGATGGTGTACATGAACTAATAGATTATCCAGGGGTTATTATGACCGATTCTGGAACTTTCCAGTCATATATTTACGGAGATATTGAGGTTGGTGTTGAAGAAATAGTTGAATTTCAACGGGCAATCGGAGTTGATATCGCGACAATGTTGGATGTATTTTCGCGACCCGATATGAAGCATTCTGAAGTTAAATCTGCAGTTGATGAAACCATTTTACGTGCTCAAGTGAGTGTTGATACATCCCAAACCACTATGTTAAACGGTCCAATTCAAGGTGGATTGTTTCCGGACCTACGCCGTAAATCTGCCGCTGAAATGGCAAAGTTTGACTTTTCAGTCCATCCTATTGGTGGAATTGTACCAGTTATGGAGCAACAGAGATACCGGGAATATGCCAAGATTATGATGTCAACGTTACCTTTCTTACCATCTAACAGGCCAGTTCACATGTTTGGTTGTGGCCACCCGATGTTATTTCCAATGTCAATTGCACTAGGGGCAGATCTATTTGATTCGGCCGCATATGCCTTATTTGCTAGGGATGGCAGAATCTTGTCACCTTGGGGCACGGAGAAATTGGAAGGATTGATTGAGTGGCCAGTAATGATGCCTTGTATTAGTGGAGTTACGCCAGATTCGGTAAGAAAAATGCCAAAAGTTGAGCGTATGAAATTACTTTCAAAGTATAATCTAGAAATCACCTTGGCAGAATTGGCTCGATGTCGTCAAGCGATTAGAGATGGAACTATATGGCGTCTAGTAGAGCAAAGGAGCCATCAACACCCAGCGCTTAGAGATGCGTTTTTGTGGCTTTCAACAAACCCTGCTACGGCATCATTTACCAAATTTCTCGGTAGTGAAATGCCGTTAGATGAAACCACAGCATCAAAGGATTACAGCAGTATGGGTTCATTTGAGGATAGTTGGCAATGGGTGGTTAATTCTCAATTGACTCCACGCAAGGGTGGAGAACAATGGGGTAGTGTGGATACACTAAATCGGCCTCACATAATTGCTGCTAAAAATCTCTTAGCGCAACGTTGGCATCAAAGAGATGTTACGGGACTTGGGACAGAACATGTGCTGATTTTTTACGGCGATTCTGGCCCTTGGAGAGACAAATGCGACAAAGTGGTTGCTAAGCTTATTCATCTCATCCCTGGTATTGAACTGTTGGTCAACACTCCCATTGGTCTTATGCCGTATAGTTTGGAAGACTTGAATCCATTTTGTCATGTTGAAGGTCCTGATTGGATTTGGAAGAATAAGTTGGATATGGTAGTTGTGACACAAGAATTGGAATCACTTGGTTTAACAGGGCGCTCGATTATTCCTATTGAATTACGGGCAGACAATCTTGAATCAAGAGTTTACGAGAAAATAATTGATGCTGGCTTGACTATTGATTGTGAATTTACTGAAGGAATGATGGTCATTGGAGATGATGATGATTTCAAACTGGCAAGGTTACAACTAAACAGGCTCAAGGCCGCTGACAAATTTGCGGTCTTATTCAACATTGATCATGCAACAGCTCATGAATTATCGTCAAATTTAACCTTTAATGTCAATAAATACGGACGAATCAAAAATGTACTATCATCTTCTGGAAAACATCTGTCAAGTTTTAGATTAGGTGATGGAGGCCTCTCGCTCAATAATGCTGGAGCACTTGAAATTTTTTCCCGTCGCAGAAGACCACTTCCTACGCAATTTTGTCCGACTGACATCAATCCGTATTCTGGAGAAGGTTTGGCAATAATTGTGGTTAATTCTGATGCAGAACCATTTGTTCGCAAAGGTCGCAATGTGTTCCATGGATTCACCATCGCTTGTGACCCTTGGCTGCGACCGGGTGAAGCTTGTCTTATTTGCAATGAATCTGGTGATTTGATTGGTCACGGTGTATCTCAGTGTACGGCTAACGAGGTTCTAGCAATGAAAAAGGGTGTTGCTGTCAAAACACGTGATGGAATAAAACTTGAGGATTAATCCAGTCATTACGGCGCAGTATTCAAATGGCGTGTGTTACCTCGTTGAATTGGGAACCCCATGTCCGACTATGAATTCCTCATCGATACCACGGACCTTTGCAAGTCCTATGGTCCTCATATGGCATTGGAAAATCTGAATCTCAAAGTCAAAAAGGGGGCGACAGGACTACTAGGGCCTAACGGAGCTGGCAAGTCTACATTTCTCAAAACCATTCTTGGTTTAATTCAAGCCACTTCAGGAGAAGGACATGTTCTTGGCCATGATATTAGAACAGAAGGCCCAGCAATTCGTTCAAGAATTGGTTACATGCCAGAATATGACGCACTTAATCCGGAAATGGAGGCCATCTATCAAGTAAAATACTCAGGAGAATTACTTGGGATGAATCCTACAGTTGCTATGTCTAGAGCCCACGAAGTTTTGCAATACGTGGGTCTTGGCGAACAGAGGTATCGCGATATCGGTGGCTTTTCAACAGGTATGAAACAGGCAACTAAGTTAGCCTGTAGTATCATTCACGACCCCGAATTGATTATCGCAGATGAGCCGTCAAATGGACTTGACGCAGTTGCCAGAGAATTCATGATTAACACTCTGCAAAACATGGTTAATGCTGGTGGCCGTTCAGTTATGATGGCTTCACACTTAATGGATGACGTTGAGAGGGTGTGCGAGAATATGGTGTTACTGCACAAGGGGAAACTGGCAGCACAAGGTAAAATTGCTGACTTGAAAGATATCGACCGAGAAATCGAAATACATGTTTGGGGTAATGCTTCAAAACTAGAAGAGAAGATGTTGTCCATGGACATGGTGGTAAGGAGAGAAGGGCGCATCATGAGAATTATGCACGAAGATGAAGATACCACTACCAAGATTCTTACTTGTGCAGCCGAAGTGGGTTCTCAAATTCGCCGCATGCATGAATATGAAGCTTCATTAGAAGATTTGTTCATTGTGATAATGGAAAATCTCGGCTATGAAATCAAAACTAGTGAAGATTTGCTGCGTAGTCCGGTTCAAGCAAGGCAGGTCGATGCTCCAGGGTACATGGGAGGTGGGTCGTGATGGATGAACAACCTGTTGCAGAACCACCTGCTAGCGCCGAAATTAATTTCACCGAAAATACTCCAGTAACTGGTCAAGGCAGGATGGATGCTGCTTGGGGTTCCCGTGATGGCGACGAATCTGCGACCGCTCAAGTGGCCACGAATAATGCCTCAGTTGGGTACGTATTTGAACAAGTATATCGTCCATGGAATGGGTCTCTAAATCCTCGCTGGATGCGTAATTGGGCTATACTAAGACATCATGTTTTGGGGATTTTTCGTAAAGGGCATCGCCCATGGGGTTGGCCAACAAAATTATTCATGGTGCTAGTGTTTATTGCATCGCTTGGAGATGTTGCTTTAACCCTGCTTTCATCATTGATTGGTAGTCCTGAACTTCATACAATGTGGGGGGTAAATAGGGATAATCTATATGGGCATGTTCTTGGTTTCTTCCCGCGAAACGTCTTGTATTACCCAATCCTTGCAGCGTTACTTGTTGGTGGGATGATTTCAGAAGATCGAAGCCACGGAACTTCAGCATTATATTTCTCGCGACCGATCAGCCGGTTTGACTATTTGATGATGAAATATATCTCGGTAGCCATGATTCAAGCATTTGTCGTGTTATTCACTCTGATGATTTATTACTTTGTTGAAATCCTCGCCATGGGCCGAGGTTGGGCTTGGATAATTGATACCTTTCCGCTTTTCATTGCTGCGTTTATCGGTGGTGTGATGCTGATTGTTACCTACACCAGCATCGGTTTAGGTTTGTCTAGTGTATCTCGTGGTAAATTCTTCCCTGGAATTGGTCTAGTAGCAATTGTTCTGGGAACTAAAACTTTGGCTATTTTAGTCTCTAACCTATTTGAACGGGATATTATGTATCTACTGTCACCGTATGATTGCTTAGCACATGTAGGGCAGGCCTTAATCGGAACTCAGACTACCTATGACCAATATTCTTGGACATGGTCTTTTGCTTCAATAGTATTGATGAATGCCTTTTTCCTCTACATTATGTCATCCAGAGTAGCTTCAATGGAGGTGACTAGAGAATGATGCCAGATTTCCATCAGGAAGGTCAGCCTGAGGTAAAAGAATGGGTTCCTGAACAAGAAGCGCCAGTCATATTGATTGAAAACCTTTCAAAGACATACGGCAAAATTCATGCTCTAAGTGGCATAACTTTGGCTCTTAGCGGTGGAGTTACCGGGATTCTTGGAATGAATGGTGCAGGAAAATCAACGCTGTTCAAAATTTTGATGGGGAAACTAAAGCCAAGTTCAGGGCAAGTGCGTTTGTTTGGTACTAATCCTTGGAAGAATCCAGCGCCATATTCACGCGTTGGATTTGTTCCAGAAGGTGAGAAAATGCATGATTGGATGACTGCACACGACTTCATCTCAACATTTGCTAGATTAGATGGATTAACTCGTGATGAAGCCAAACTAGAAGCAGATAGAGTACTCGACTTCGTCGGTTTGGCTGATGTGGCGCACAAACAAATTGGTCGGTTTTCAAAAGGTATGCGTCAAAGAACAAAAATAGCCCATTCTTTGGTTAACGATCCAGACTTGATAATACTAGACGAACCTCTGCAAGGTTGTGATCCTCTGGCTAGAACTACTATCATGAATGTGATAAGAGAATTAGGTAGAATGGGCCGAACAGTCATAGTTAGCAGCCATATTTTAGGTGAGATAGAACGAATTACTGAACAAATTGTAATCCTTCATCATGGTAGATTACTGGCACTTGGTAACCTTCACGCAATTCGAGAAAGATTGGATAACATCCCTCACAGAATTGAAATTGGTACAGACGGGCCCAAGAATTTGGCTAAAAGCGTAATAGATATCGAATCTGTCCATGGCATATTGTTTCAAAGTGATTCCGTGCTTTCAGTCCAAACTCACAACCTAGGTCACTTCCACAACAATTTGCCTCAAGCAATCATTGAAGGTGGGCACAAAGTCACTTCAATTGATAACCCTGATGATGACCTTGAGTCAATATTGGGCTACTTAACAAGCGGGAGTCGGTTGTAATGGCTGATAAGACTAACACTATTTTCCGAGCCTTGGACAGGAAAGCAGCAGCAATTACTGAATTCACTATGCGGCAGTATCGTACTAAAATTTCCACTTGGGTAGTCTTGGTTACGGGCATGATTGTGATTTGTTTACTGATGCTGTTTTACGTTGATGCAATGCAACGGGACTTCGAATCTATCGATAACGATGGTGATTCAGTTGATTCCGACGGTGATTTATATCCTGATGGTCAAGAACGACTCTACGGTACGAATCCTTTTTCTGACGAGTCACATCCTGGTTTATTCGACCCTCCAGTGCCGCCTGATGACCCGTCTAAATGGGTTGATGAAGATGATTTTGATTGGGATGAATCACCGTCAGGTACCCAAACTGTCAGCGTAGGATATGATGATGATGGAGACTGTCGGTCAAATTCCCGTACCGAATCACAAAAAGACACCAACGATAACGGGATTGCCTGTGATATTGAACTGGACAGAGATTTCAACGGTAATTTAAGATATTCAAGCGATGCATTTGTCGACGAGGATCCAGATGATGACGCATATGCCAAAGAAGCATTACATCGCGCTTCAATCTTGGGTATCGGAAAGTTAGGATTTGTGTTCATAATTAGTATATTTATCCCACTATTCATGGCTACCGGGCTGATTAGAGACGAAATGAATTCTGGCACTATGCACTACATGCTTACTAAACCAATAGCAAGAACTGAGGTATTTTTGTACCGTGTTCTTGGATATTTGGGCATTGTTTGGCCTTATCTTATCTTGTTGACCTTAATCTCTGCGATAGTAACAGGTTTTGCTGGCCCAGGAGATTCATTTTTTAGGTTCTCAGAATTTGGTATTTGGCTAGCAATTTTATTTGCTGCAATGTTGGCGACACTAGTCTATGGTATGCTATTCTGTTTTCTTGGAACTATGTGGAAATATGGCATTGTCTTAGCAATACCATTTGCCGCTTGGGAGTTGGGTATGGCATTACTCTCCATGGGCGTTCCAGAATCGCCAATTTTGCGTTTTTCTATTGTTGGATGGGCTATGGTCATCGTTGATTCAGCAAGTATGATTGTTTGGCCTGATATGGATTTGTTAATCAGTTCAGGGTTTTCAGTAGAAGTAGAAGATTCTTTTGGATTTGAACGAGAGGAATTAATCGGTTCTGAGGCATTGAATTATTTCTTTGCAACTCCTGGTTTAGGGGATATTAGTCCCTTCTTATCGATGATCATTGCCACAGTTGTCTTACTTATCCAAGCAATTGTTCTATTATTCATCGGTGGAGCAGTGTTCAAAGGGAAGGAAATAGAATGATGCCTTCGCTGGATAAGTTTGCTGGCGATCTATCTCGGATGTGGAAATTGCAAGAACGAGAACCGCTACATCATCTAACATGGGATTGGTGGTGGTGGCTATTGATGCTGGATGATGAAGACGGTAACCCAAGTGGCAAACAATTAATGGTGTTATGGTCAACTAAAGATAATCCTAAAGTAAGTGTTAGTGGCACTAACTGGGAACCTAAAGGTCGACCAGGATTTGACAATGAAGGAGGTATTTCTCTTGACGGTATGGTCTGTGCTTGGTGGTATGACGGCAAGCGAATGTATGAGCCGTACATCAAGCACAAGTGTCGAATGATTGTGGTTAGTGATGACCACCCTTCTTGGCCTGGTGAGTCAAAGTCAGTTGGAGGTGGTGGCGGTGCAGTTGTTCCGTTGACTGATGATGATATGTCAATGGGGCTAAAGAGTGACCTTAGTGAATTTTGGCTGAATCTTTCTACTGATGAATTTCCTGATGATGAAAATGTTCCAAGTAAAATGGAATTTACGCTTACTCCATGGAATGAACCGATGTCTACAGCAAGACATGCAACAGCTACTTATGCAATGAATATGGGTTATGACATACTTCGTTTACATGGCTGTAAAGTGTCTGGTGAGTTAGATGGCAAGGATGTGTCAGGTACGGCATATTTTCAGAAAGTTTGCGTTCAAGCACCGTCGGTGCCTTGGTATTGGGGTATGTTACATTTTAGTGATGGATCATACATTGATTGGTTTTTACCTCATTTGAGTATGACAGTTTCATCAAGAGATAACCAACCTTGGAAAAAACGAGACATAGGTCATATGAGTTTGTCACAAGGAGGCTTATTCCATGACGCAGTGGCTCAAAAAAGCCTCAAGTTTTCTAATGTTAGAGTAGAAAAGTATGCACTAAACGACAGTGAAGGTGAACATGGTGCCAACCCTGGTAGTAAGCTTCCCGGCTTCAAAGTCGAAATGTGGAGTGATGAGGCAACTATTACTCTAGATGTTGAAGCTGTAGACCGCGCTCATTGGGCTTTTGAGCAACCAACAATTGGTGGCTTAGTATCTAATTTCACCTACAACGAATATCCATTATTGGTCAAGAAATTAGTTATTTCTAACCAAAATGGCGTTCGAACTGAAAAAAATTATGACTGGATTAGGGGTAATGCAGAACATTCTTGGGGTATTTTGCATTAAACTAACCCTTGATGGGGCAACATTCATGTGGGATAAGGCCTCAAAGAATAACTAGAGGGGACGATATGTCAGAAGAAGCAACCACGGATGAAGTCAAGGTTAGTGAAGAGTTAGAATCTCAACAAACCGAGAACTTGGCCAAAAAATTCCGATTAATTCCAGGGGAAGAAATCCACTTGACAAAGAAACCTAGTACGTTCGCATTTATCGGCATGTATGGCTTAGGAGCGTTAGTTCTAGGCCTTCACTTTTTGTTTGGAAGAGTTGATTCTTTGGGTGAAGATTCAGAAGGTATTATGGCTTTAGTTTGGGCTTTTATGGATTTAACTACTAGTGAAACAATGTCGTTCAGTTTCATCTTTTTCATGCTATTTGTGGCATGGCTAAATCGTCTGCTAAATACTTCTACCTCGGGCAGATGGGTTACTTTGTGGCTGCTACTTGTCGCATTTACACCGTTGATTATCCAAATTGATGATTTTATCTTCTTTGTCACAGATTTGTTTGGCGAAGGAAAAGGAGACTTTATTGGAATTGAGTACAATTTTTACTTGTTCGGCATTGTATACACTGCATTGTTTTACGGTCTAACATTTTATTACCAGAATAGTTTCCATTACGCAATTACTTCCGATGCGGTAATTTTTGAACATAGTTTCTTACTTTCCCGCTCTCATCGCAGAATTCTATTCGATAGAATTTCAGAAGTTATTGTTGAGAGAACTCCAGTAGGCACCATGTTTGGATACGCTACCGTGTCAATTCTGACAGATTCAGGTGTAGGCCTTGTTGATGAGTCAATGGGTGCTGCCGGTGCAGTAAATATGCCTGGCTCAGCAGATTCCTCAGATGATAGCGTTGCCGACAAAGCAAGAAAATCTCTGTTGCGCTCATTTATTGGAATTATAACCTATCAACGCACAATTAGAACTGTACGGCCAGATCCTAAGCATTGCTTCTACTCAATCCGCAAGTGGGATAAGTGTAAGATGTTGCTTAATGAAATGCATAAAAAACATAGCCAGTCTAACTTACTTAGCGATTTGAAAGATTCAATTTCGTCCTCAGATGATAATTAAATCTAAGCGAGTCCTTCAATAACTGAAACCACCCCGCCCAACTCATTGGAGAGGATATAATGAGTGATGTTCTACAACCTGCTATAGAAAAATTTGCCGAAGGTGACCTAGAAGGTGCCGTGAATATGTTAGATGATATGTGCAAAGCGCACAAGGATATTGCTGCTGTACACCACACATATGCAGAGTTTGCTAATATGTTGAATGTTGAAGCCCAAGAGGATAAAGTTCCTGGCGGTAAAATCATGATGGCTTACAAAAAAGCCATGAATTTAGATGAAGAAAACGATGAATATATTGTTGACTTTGCGGATTTTGCTCTCGAATGCCGAAGGATTCCTGCTGCAGTAAAGGAATATCAGAGATATGCTACACGATTAGCACTTGCCGACATACCAACAGATGATCGTCTCTATATGGCTGCTAGAAATCTTGTTGATGCCATTGAAGTAATCGACCCAACAAAGTCGAATAATATGGTCATGCCTTGGATAAAGTCAGCAATACAGTGGTCTGTTGGCGGTCTTGGGTACACTCCAGAAGAAGCTGCTAAACTTTTGACCGAGGAATAAGTGATTAGATGGAAGAGCGAGTTCGCCTCGCATTTACCATTGGATATATTGGTCGCTTTTTTCACGGTAGCCAAATTCAGCCTGATGTTAAAACAGTACAAGGTGAATTGATACGTGTTTTTCGTAAATTAAAATGGCTAGATTCCAAAGAAACCAGCCATAATTTAGTCCTGTCTAGTAGAACAGATGCTGGAGTGAATGTTCGTAGAAATGGTGGGACAGTAAAACTCGCCAAGAGCCTGTGGGAGTCTTTGAACAAGCGCAAGATGGTGAGAGCTGTTGATGACCAATTGTGCGATGGGCTAGTATTTCTTGATGTTAAAGAAGTAGCAGATGACTGGAATCCGAGATTGGCGATACATCGAATATATCGATATCGGCTAGAAGGTATTCAAGGATGGTCTGACCCTAGTGGAAAATTCGTGGAGTGGTTGAAATTATTTGTTGGAACTTATGATGCTAGAAATTTTGCCCGCCTTGAAGAGGGTAAAAACCCAATTAGGAAAATTTACTCTTGTGCTCCTTGGGAGGTAAACGGCAGAATAGTTGGATTTGAAATCATTGGTGAGGCATTCTTGTGGAACCAAGTGCGCAGGACGGCCATGGCATTGCACCGATTAGCTATTGGCGAATTAACTGAGCAGGAAATCAAAGATGCGATTGATTATCCAGAAAAATCAGTTGATTTTGGTGTAGCACCGCCAGAATGGCTTGTGTTGTGGGATGTTGTTTGGCCAAATTTTTCTCATGATGATTTAGCAGATTCAACATTTACCTTTACCCAACTTCCGCAAGCAGATTATATTGAGAGAACTATGATCAGTCGTTGGGAAAAAGGCGCCTCTTTAGAAATGGAAAGCATGCTCTACCACGAGTGGTCGAAGATTGGTAAATTGCCATATATTCCTCATGAATCAAAGTAATTGGATTACTACTTCGTCACCGTCACTTATCGAGAAATGTTCTCTCAGGAATTTTGCTGAGATGATTTCCACTACGTCGTAATGCCTGGTCAAATCTGGAATCAGAACCGCACAATCAACCATTTTATTATCGAAATTAAATGCAGCCTTGAAGGCAGTTGCACCACCAAATGAAATACCATCTCGCAGGAAACCACGGATTCTATTGGCTTCTAAGTCATCAATAGATACCTCATTTGCCAGTGAAATAAGCTCGCTTGATGCATCTAGTGTATCGATTCCCGATTTCAACCTAAGTGCGATGTAATCTCGCAAATCATCACCGGCAACAGTTAGGTTGAGAGTTCCTGGCCACACGGAAGTTCCCATAAGTGATTGAAATTGGTCTTGATAGTGCTTTTGCGCCATAAAGACATGTGCTCTGCCAAGTCCACTACTAACAACACCTGTGATGCGCATGGGCTTGCCAAATCCTAATCCTTTTTGACTTTCATGGAAGTTTTAGCAATACAAAACCACTTGAAGTGCCGAGTTTAGGGGTTGCCTGAGACGGTACTATGCCAGGCGATATGACGTGGATGAAACAGCGATATGAGGAGTTATCTAACCAATCTTTGTTATGGGAGCCACCAACATTGGAAAGCCCTAACCAACCGAGATGTTCGATGAATGGCAAACCAACAATAATGCTTTCAGCCAATAATTATTTGAATCTTACAACTCATCCAAAGGTAGTCAAAGCGATGGTTGATGCAACTACAAAATATGGTGCTGGTAGCGGAAGCGTTAGGGCTATTGCCGGAACGATGGATATCCACCTAGCAGCCGAGGAAAAAGTGGCAGAATTTAAGAAAGTAGAAGCCGCATTAATCTATTCCGCTGGTTACACCGTCAATGTCGGATTAATTCCGACTTTGGTTACCGGTAAAGATGATGTGATAATTAGCGATGAATTAAATCACGGTTCGATAATTGATGGAGTTAGGTTAACCAAAGCCAGTAGAGCAGTCTATGCACACAACGACATGAGTGAATTAGAAGCAGTACTCAAAGCGAATGAGGATGCAAAGCGCAAACTCATAATTACTGATGGGGTATTTTCTATGGATGGAGATATCGCACCCCTAGATGAAATTGATAAATTAGCCAAGGAATATGGGGCGATGGTATATGTTGATGATTGTCATGGTGAGGGAGTGCTTGGTGATACTGGTGCGGGAATAGTCGACCACTTTGGGCTGCAAGGTAGTATAGACTTTGAAACAGGTTCTTTCTCCAAAGCCTTAGGTGTTCAAGGAGGGATACTAGCAGGCACAGAAATGACTAGAAATCATGCTCTAAATCATTCTCGATCTTGGTTATTATCAGGCTCTCAGCCACCGGGAGTGGCTGCTGCGCAAAAAGCTGCGGTTGAAGTACTAATGGAAGAGCCTGAACATCATCAAAAATTATGGTCAAATACCGATTATTTCCGCAAGGAACTGCAAAATTTAGGTTTTGATACCGGTGTATCAACCACGCCAATAATTCCCGTCATGTGTGGTGAATCAAAAGTTGCCAAAGACTTCACCGTCGAGCTTGGTAAACAGGGTGTTATGGCAGGAGCAATTGTATTTCCAATGGTATCTCGAGATAAAGCCAGGATACGCACTCAAATGTCTTCAGGTCTTTCAAAAGATGACCTTGATGAAGTTTTAGCAATATTTGAGCGAGTCGGTCCAAAACTTGGCCTGATTTGAGTTACTCCTCAGAATTCTCGAAGTCGTTAACAACGGCGTCAATTTCGCTGTCATTGTTTATTGCAATTTCATAATCTTTTGATTCATCACGAAGTTCTAACATGTCCTCAAATGGATTTTTCCCATCATCAATCATGCAGAGTAAGCGCCACCGCGGTGCCCATGAAAGATGCACATACATTGGACCTGGTAGTAATATCAGTAACCAGGATATGTAAGCATTTATTGATACGATGTCAGTTCTGTCAATCGATAATAATGCAAGACCGACAAATGGCATAGGGTACAAGATAATTCTTGGAGGTGCAATAGGCAGTCTACCAAATATGGTGTTGATGATAGTTGAACACAGGCCAAGGAAAAAGCAAGCGACCATCAACAGTGCACAATGGAGTGCCCAATCACTGGTCCATCCATAGTGATCATCTGTAGCAAATCGATATGGTAATATTAATGCAAGGGCAACCAAGAAACCGTAAAAACCACCAATATTAGATGGATGGGAGAGCCATAACGGCAGTTTGGCAAATAGTTTGGATAATGATGTGCCAAACAAAGTTTCTTGCTGATTTTCTGATAGAGAGCCTATCACAGCATTCCAATTAACGGATTTTGACACAAATAGCCCTGTTAAGGAGGGTTTTTGAATTAACAGGGTCGCATGGATTTATTCATCATTCTTTGTTGATAAACTTAGCCAACGGACCTTCTACGTTCAATTCCTCTTCACCAAGCCAATCCCGTTCTAGCAATCCATAATCCATTGCTTCGCGTTCTCTAGCCTCCTCAATTGGGTCTGCTTTTCCATTAACCACATCGCGTAAGGCCAGTGCTTGATTGATGATGATGACTTGTTTGGAAAGTCTCACTTTATTTATTGAATCACTAAAATGACCTAGCGTAGTGTAATCTTCATGATCCTCTACCAGATTAAATCCCCGTTGTAATTCATCCTCTACTAATCGTACTCTGTGCTCCCCAATATCAATCCAATCATTAGTTGATAATTTAACAGAAACAATAGCCTTTCCAATAGGTTCCTCATCGACAAATGGGTGATTAATGTTCACGCCAAGGGGAGTCGCAATTATCGCTTCCAAATCTGGAGAAAAGACAAGATAGATTGATGCTCCAATTGTAATTGAAAGTAATATTACAAAAATAGGTAGGCTGTAAAAACTAATCAACAGTATTGGTAAAATTACGGTCAAAATAGTAATTATTCTTACACGTAATAATTTCGTTTTGTAAGGTGAGCATAGTGCTAAATCAGCAAACTCGATAATTCCTTTTGGAACGCTCACAATAATGCCTCAAAACCAGTTAGGGAGTGTATTCTCAATAAGTGTTTGTTATTCGTGTGGGCACAACCATCCATCCTTCAAATCGTCAAGTTTTGCTAAATTCTTCCGCATCTTTCAATAACACTTAGACAAGGCTGAATCCAAAGGGGTGATGATTTTGGTTGAATTGCCACAAGGCGTGGTCATTGAAGTGCGGCGTGGCGGGCATGATGCTCTTGCTAAACTAGCCGGCGATATGACTACTCTTGGCATATCAGGCTACATCCGAATCGAACGTCGTCCAAAGGGCATCATTCCTCGCGTAAGCCAAGTAGTAATTAATGACGCAATACCACGGATTGCCCTGCATGAAGCAGATATGTTACTGACTGGTTTGGAAGCCTTGATGGAAATTGAAAAAGATTCTACTGCTCTGGATGCATTGGTCTCTTTGGTGGAACTACCTGATGATGATTTGATTAGAATAATCAATCTATATCCTGACGCAGTTATCGAACAGGAACGCCAAACTAATTCTAACAATAATGATGATTGGTGGAATTATGTCAAGCTAAACACTAGCAGTTGGCGAAGGGAAGAGAGATTACCTGAACAAGAAGTGACCATCGAAGCACCAGAATATATCCGACAGCTTACGAAAGCCAAATTAGATAATTTTGCCACAGGAGAACGATTGCTAAATTACGGCGACGTGCTGATGTTTGATGACAGTAATCCCCATGAAATAATTGAATTAGGCAGTATTTTAGCGAGTTACGGGCGGCCATTATTAGTACTCTCTAGACATGATGATGATTTGTTATTGAATGATTATTCATTGCCCAAGGGCTCTTGTCAAAGAGTTTCTTTTCTCCAGGATGAATCAACAGCCGATTTAATTGAGCGTTTACAACGAAAAGTGACGAATTTCTTGTGGGCAAACAAGCAAGCAGTTGTGATATTTTCAGGTTTTGAATATCTGTTGAGCATAAGTGATTTAAAAAGTTCAATCCGGATGATTTGCAATATAGTTGATGAAATTAGAAAAGGTGACCACTTAATGTTGGCAAATTGTGACTTGGAAATCTTTGATAATTTAGAAAGACACCGTTTCTTACGGGAGTTTGATTTAGTTGCTTCGGGATTTTTGGAAGCATTAATTTTAGACTCTGAGGGTTTAGTGGACCACCCCATTTGTGTTGAGTTATCTGACGAAGAGTTGTCTTGGATAGAACAACAAATATCTTTTGCTACCTCAAAAGACTCCCGCGTTTTGAATGGTGGAGTAGTTTCGGGAGGAGCTGCTAACCTAGTGGATGAAGATGTTCTAGAAGTTGGTGGGAAATTAGCGGAGTTGGTTGAAGATTGGCCGGCTGAGGAGGTTAAACATATACCCGGTGTTGTTACATCACAGATTCACCCAAGCATCGGGCTAAATATCGCAAATGAAATTAATCAAGTCTTTGTTGATTCTATATCACCAACTGAATCAACTAAAAAATCCACTCCTAATGATGCAATTAAGGAAGTAAAACATGTGGATGTTTCAAACCAACAACCCCCGGAAAATACTCCTCAGAGTAAAGGACCTAGGACGGCTACTAGAATAAGGCGGGCAAAGAAAAGGGTCATTGCTAGAAACACTGACAAATTGCATAAACAAACGATTGCTGCTGCCGCTCAATCTAATATTGCCTTACCAAATTTTTCCCCAATTCCGGTTGCCAAGTCAAACCGTGGAGCGATCGGTGTTGATCTCGACTCACGTTCAGATAAAATGGCGTCTGCACTTGAGAACATGTTGAAAAATCCACTTAGAACTCGATCAAGAGAACTCTCCCAAGCCTTGAAGCAAAAATCGGCAAAAACCAATTACAATCTACCCGATATAGCAGGGAAATCTCAGATAAATATCCCCTCCAAGTCAAGTAATAATCCAGTCATTCATTCCAGTACCACAATAGCTGAACCAAACAACAATCGA
>TARA_B100001093_G_scaffold193134_2_pt1 | contig 19124 bp, 21 predicted proteins | sample TARA_B100001093 | Tara Oceans TARA_B100001093 (sample SAMEA2623116) | marine metagenome | biome: marine biome (ENVO:00000447); feature: surface water layer (ENVO:00002042); material: "saline water (ENVO:00002010), including plankton (ENVO:xxxxxxxx)" | depth 5 m
CCGTTTTTCTCAAGATTTAGCAATAAATTGGCTTCTCAGCGGTTCATAACACAACTTCATACGACCACATCGCACTGATTTAGGGCGCCCTCAAAAACTTAATAAGGGGACGAACTATTGGAAATATTTGCAGCAGGAAGGGCTCTATGCGTATCATAATAGAGGGTGAGCACTTCGGTCAAAACAAGGAGATTTACACATGTCTGAAAAAGGAAATAAAATGAGCGTACTTTATGGCTCGCAAACCGGAAATGCAGAAATGCTGGCATACGATGTTGAGGCAATTGCATCCGATGATTTCGATGTACAAGTCGCCGGTTTAGATGAAATTTCACTTGAAGACATCATGGCGAGTGATTACGTGATAATTTGCTGCAGCACTTGGGGTGACGGTGAACAACCTGACAACGCCCAAGACATGTTTGATGAAGCATCCGACTCCGATGACGATGCCTTTTCCGGTACGCAGTTTGCCATTCTTGCACTTGGAGATACCGCATTTGACTTGTTTTGTGAATCGGGTAAGGAATGGGATGAGTTACTGGAAGGTAAGGGCGGTTCTCGCATCAATGAGCGAATCGAATGCGACGTTGATTATGAAGATGAAGCTGAAGAGTGGATTGAAGAAACCGTCGATTTGATGAAAGCACACCTTGCGTGAAGATCACGAAGATTCGACGCTCCCACTGTGCGAGGTTTCCCACCGGTAGAACTTGTCAAATTCATCAAGAAAGTCGGTGTAAATATTCCCAGTGAAGCAGTTGCAGAGATACTTCTTCGATAAGCAGTCTAATAACTGGAAGTTCAGTGGTATCAATCGGATTCAACCCTTCCGCTGATGTGATTCTATGACTAATACGTTGTTGAAACTAAACCAACTGGTTGTAGGTTACTCAACCCCTCTGGTCAGCGACATCAATATCCAGGTTCACGAAGGGGAAATTATTGCCATTGTCGGCCCATCGGGAATCGGTAAGACCACGATTATTCGAACGATTGGTGGCCTTATACGTCCAATAGACGGTTCAGTCGAACTTCTGGTCGAACCACGAGGTGGACTCGGATACGTACCTCAAAAACTTGGCCTTGTTCGACATGCAAGTGTTGAGCATAACATCACACTGGGAGCGATCTCTTCTTCACACACGATTCAACAAGCATCGCGTTTTCGTTCAATTGGCCTTTGCATTTTGATTGTTTCATTGGGGATTTGGTTTTTCAAAAATCCGTTTGCTCCTCCACTTTTCTTCCTGGGTTGTATGTTGTATATTCCATCGATTATTGCAACCATAGTGTACACGAATCAACTGAAAAAGACCGTTGTTAAACAAGCGATGGAAGATGTCGGTTTAACTGAGAAACGGCTTGAACCCGTTCGCAGGCTATCGGGTGGTCAGCAACGCCGCGTTGCGACCGCTCGAACCCTTGCACAATCGCCATCGCTCATCGTGGCTGATGAATTCCTGAGTGAACTGGATCAAGCAAATGCGATGATTGTTCTGAACGCAATGAGGAAACTCACCGATGCGGGAAGCTCGATGATTATGGTTGAACACAACATCGAGCGAGCACGGAGTGTAGCAGATCGGATTTGGACAATAAAAGACGGCTCTTTGGTCCAAGAGGTGATTGAACATGCGTGATTCAAAACCTCAATCGACTGCCTTGAATTCAGCGCTCGAGGTCGTGAAGCGCTATCAAATTCTTCTTTTTGTAGTGCTGCTCGCTTTCTATGCAGTTGTCGTGATGAACGGATTAATCGATGGCAAATGGGGTCGCCTCGCAGGCGGCTGGGAAAACCTCAGAATTTTCTTCGCAGAAAGCCTTCCTCCTGATTGGTCAGTACTTGAAGCTAGGTCCTACCCAGAGTGCAATCAGAGCATTGGATTCTTCTGCTCAATTGCGTATTTGGGAATGTTAGAGACCATCAAAATAGCCTTTGTCGCCACCATTTTCGGTTTCATTGGTGCGATTCTTCTGTCTTCGCTGGCAGCTCGCAATCTCGTTCCTTTCTGGGTCTCTATCATCATACGAATTCTCCTATCTGCCATGCGAAGTTTGCCCAGCCTTATCTGGGCAATCTTATTCGTGATTATCTTTGGATTAGGTCCTCTTGCCGGCGTTTTGGCGATGACATTTTACACCATTGGATACCTCGGAAAACTGCAGTATGAAGCGATTGAAGGGATGGACAGTGCCCCTCTTGAAGCAAGCCGGGCCACCGGACTGACCCGCCCCGAAATTCTAACCAATGTCGTGATTCCTGAAACCAGTAATCATCTGTTGAGTCAATTGATGTTCATGTTTGAGTACAATGTTCGCCATGGGACCGTGATTGGAATCGTAGGAGCGGGAGGGATTGGATACTACATCAGCAATTATCTGAATTTGTTTTTGTACGACAAAGTCTTTGCGTTGCTGTTGGTAACATTCATCGTCGTTGTTCTAATTGATATGATCTCAATGGCCGTTCGTTCTTTTGTCAATGAAGACGGAGATGTTCGTCGGCCTTCATGGCTCACGGTGTTCTTTTCACCAAACAGGGCAGTACGTTATCACAAAGTGCGGAGCGACGTCGAAGGTGAAGACTGAGTTTATTCAGCCGCAATGTGCAGTGAACCTTCCTTGTAGTAAACTTGAATTCTGTCAGGAACCTTGCGTGTCAAGGCAGCGACTGCCTCATACACATCGTTCTCTTTGACCTTGAATGATTTTGCAGCCTTTGGAGTTGACCATGGAACGGTCTCAAAGTCTGATTGTCGAATCCACTCAAAGATTCGCGCTTCCAGTTCAGTGAGTTCGTCGGCCATGATGAACGCATCACGACCACACTCAAAACAGCACCGATTCAATCGAATCGTTCAATCGCAAGGATTCAGTGGAGCGCAACCATTCTTCGACAGCACTCTTCTGCGTCGATGAACCCATCAAGCAGTGTGTTCAGTGCTTTGGTAAAAGGGGTTTGAATTCCCAGTTCTTCAGAACGCAGCCCGAACATCCGTGCAGCTCGAACTCCTTCAGCAACCATGTGCATTTCTTCAAGTGCTTCTTCAAGTGATAATCCGGTACCTAACTTCTCACCCATGCTTCGATTTCGACCATGCGGTGAGGTCGCAGTAACGTACAAATCACCAAGTCCTGCAGGGCCAAAAGCGACTTCAGCACGGGCTCCCATTTTCGGAAGTAGCAGACATCCTTCTTTGAAGCCAGCCATGAAAATTGCCGCCTTGAGGTTGTCTCCACCGAGATTCCCCTTTTGTTTGAGGCCATCGACAAGACCGCAGGCAAGGGCGATGACGTTCTTGAAAGCGCCCCACAATTCAGCACCAGCAGGGTCCGATGCTGGATGAAGAATGAAGGTCTGTGTGGTGAGTGTAGCTGCTAATTGCTGCGCAACCGACATGTCTTCACTTGCCACCAGTGCAGTAGTCATGACGCCTGAAGCGGCTTCTGGAGCGATGGTTGGGCCGGTGACGACTGCTAAGGGGTTGTTGAGTTTGGCTGCCTTCAATTGCTCATGAATCGCTTCAGAAATCAGTTGATTTCCGGGTGCCAGTCCTTTGGCCAGATCGATGAGTACGTGGCCGGGACGAAGATGTGGGATGATTTGCTCGACCACACTAAGAATCACCGAAGAAGGAACGGCCAACACTACGATTTCGACACCTTCGAGCACTTCAGAGATGTGCATGGTGACTTCAAGGCCTTCAACTGGATGGTCTGGAAGATACTTTCGATTGATGGAATCCATCGTGATAGACTCGTACACGTCTTGTTCAATGGTCCATCCTTTGACGTGATGACCGTCGGTAAGCCACATTTTGGCAATCGCAGTACCCCAATTTCCCAATCCCAAAATTGCAATGTGTGCCATAGAGAACAAATCTCTCGCTGTTCACTTTACTTATGTTAATTGCCGCTGTGGGCAGTGTTGAACCTCGGTTTGTTGAGGCAAGTGAAACAGTTCAGAGTTCAAAAGAGGTCGTCATCGTCTTCTTCATCCAAGTCAAAGACACTTTCTTCATCAGCTTTCTTTGTAGCGGCTTTCGATGTTTTCTTGGCCGCCTTCGCCTTTGAAGGCTTTTCAGGAGTGGCCTCAGGTTCAGTCGGTGATTCGATAGCGGTTTCGGGTTCTGCGGCGGCAACAGGCGCAGAGACGCCAGTTTGGGCTGCCAACGCTCTGCGTCGGTCTTCACGGGCCTTGCGTTCCAGTTGACGGTGGCGCGATTTCTCGATACTCTGAAGCATGTACATAGCATCGTGCTCCAGCAACGGAGAGTCCGAAATCAAAGTGATATCGAGCCATCCTCCGTCTTCAACAATGAATTCAGCCAACGGCTCAAAGTTCAGGTCAGATTTCTTAATTTGCGTGTAGTGCATTGCGTTTCCAGCACGGTGCTCAACTCCAGAAAAGTGGCAATAGAATTCCTTTGTTCCAATAGATTCGCGAACCAAATCGAACAGTTCTCCGTAATCTTCTGATGTACGCATTTTACCGTGGCCACGGGCGTGAATGTGAGCGATGTTCAGTACAGGAATGGTTCCTTCGACATGGTTCACGACTTCGAGAACTTCTTCGAGGCTGCCCCACAATTCCTGGCGTCCAGAGGTTTCGACACCAATCTTTGAGGGTGTTCCGTCTTTGATCCAAGGGAACACTGGAAATTCATCTTCGTCATCGTGCCAAATTTCGTGAACTCGGTCTACAACGCCTGCAAAGACGTTCGCAACTTGTTCGTTCGCTGCACTGCCCGGTTGCATACCTCCATAGTGGCCGGCGTGAAGGGTAATATGACGTGCATTGACGGTACGTGCAGCCTGCAGTGTTGTTTCGATCTTGGTGAGGGAACGTCCACGTTCGACACGGTTCCCGAGAAGTTCAGAATAATACGGACCGTGAATATTCATTTCAAATTCAGTCTTGTTTGCAAGAACGCCCGCTTGCCAGTATTGCTCGAAGTGCTGTGGTGCAACCATGCGCACGGTCTGAACTTCCATTGTTTCAAGTCCGAGGGATATGATGTCGTCCATTCCTTCGACAATCGTACGCCCCTTGCATGAGAGGGGAACGCCAGCGGGTCCGAGTTTAATTGGCATTCTTCACATCCCCACTGTGCGAGCCAAGGGTCTTCCTATGATAACCCCTTTCCGTTGGTCGTTTGCAAAAAAGAATGTTTTCACCCGCTTCATCGTAAGCAATATACATACGACCATTCATGAACTCCTTCTGCTGAGGGTGTGGTATGGACGACCAAGTAAAAGCCGCAGTCAGCGCTTTTCAGAGCGGATTACCTGTATGTTTGTTTGACTCCGAAAAACGTGAGGGTGAGACTGATTTGTTGTTTCCAGCTCAAACCGCACAACCCGTGCACATGCGGCAACTCCGTCGCGACTGTGGCGGGCTTCTTTTTCTTGCAATCGGGCATGATGTTGGCGAGCTTTTTTCGCTACCTTTCCTGCAAGACCTCCACACCAACGAATCGTTGGTAGCACAACACAGTGTTCTCTCTTCACTGGTGACCAACGACCTGCGCTATGATGCTCGCTCCGCTTTCACACTGTCACTGAATCATCGAGACACCTACACTGGCATCACCGACCATGACCGGGCACTGACAACTCGTCGCTTCGCTCAACTCACCAGCGAACTCATCACTGCTGGAACTCACGGCGATGCTGCGCAGGTCGCCCTCGGTAAGGAATTCCGAACGCCGGGTCATATTCCTGTGTGCCGCGAAACTGAAGGTGGCTTGAGCCGCCGTCAAGGCCACACTGAACTCGCTGTTGGACTGGCTCGACTTGCAGGCATCACGCCCGTAGTGATTGGCGCGGAGATGCTGCAGCATGACGGAGACCAAGCACTGCCCGTTGACGATGCTCGTACGTGGGCTCAATCCCAAGGAATTCCATTCATCGAAGGTGCTCAGTTAATCGAAGCACTTGAAGCATGACGTGCATACTCTACCGCCGGTAGAATCTTGAGTGATTGCAGATACACAACAAACGGTGAGGGGAATGAAACGGGTCATGGCAGTGGGCGTTTTTGATTTGCTCCATGCAGGTCATCTGCATTACCTCGAGCAGGCTAAATCGCTGGGCGATCACCTCACTGTCGTGATTGCTCACGACGACACCGTTCGTAGAAGGAAGCACGAACCGGTAACGGGTCAAGAACTCCGAAGACGGATGGTTGAAGGATTAAAGCCCGTTGATGAAGCGATTATTGGAAACTCTCCCGACGTTCCAATCTTTGATATTTTACCGCTCGTAAAACCAAACGTCATTGCGCTTGGTTACGACCAAGAGCATGCCGAAGACTCAATCCGAGCCCAACTCGAAGCACTCGGTTACGGTTCAATCAGTATTCAGAGAGTCGAGGGTTTGTCTGATGACTTGGATGGGACCCGTAAAATCATCGCCCGAATTCTTCAACGTTCATCCAGCACCGCTTCGGAGGAAATCTGATGTTCACTGGTATTGTTCAAGGAACTGGACAAGTTCTTTCGATTGAACAGAAGCAATCGGTTTCAAGTCTCTCGATTCGATTGCCGAATACCGCTGGTTTACAAATAGGTGCCAGCGTAGCGGTGAATGGTGTATGCCTCACCGCAACTTTGGTTGAACAATCCACTGCCGTGTTCGACGTAATCCCCGAGACTCTTGAACGAACAACGCTTGGAGATCTCGAGATTAACGACAAAGTCAATATCGAACGCTCTCTCAAATTTGGTGATGAAATCGGTGGTCATCTCCTTTCTGGCCACATTATGGGTGCTGGAATCGTACGCTCAAAGCTGCAGAACGGTGAAGGTATGGACTTCAGCATCATGGTCGCTCCCGAGATGCAAAAGTACGTCATGGAGAAGGGCTACATTGCAATTGACGGTATTTCATTGACCATTGGTTCTGTTGAGAACGGCTGTTTTTCCCTCCACATCATCCCAGAAACCCTCCGTATCACCACGCTCGGGGCCAAACAAGTCGGCGATGCTGTGAATTTGGAAATCGATTCAACAACGCAAACAATCGTGTCAACGGTGGAACGAGTTTTACGAGAACAATGAGGCTGAAAACATGGCGAATATCGGAATTGTGTGTGGATCATTCCACCGTGCTGAGATTGAACAGATGCTAGAATGGGCTAAGGATGAGGCTTCGAAATGCTCACTTGAAATTACCAAGGTTGTGTGGGTTCCCGGCGCCATGGAAGTACCGTTCGCAATCGATAAACTGCTTGAATCTGAAGACATCCAAGCAGCGGCCTGTCTCGGTATCATCGAGAAAGGTCAAACTCAGCACGGTTTGGCCATGGGACAAGCGGTCATCAAAACCATCATTGAACTGCAACTTGTTCACGAGAAACCTGTTGGCTTAGGAATCATCGGCCCAGGTGCTGAACACCATCACATCGGACCGCGCCTTGAACCACATGCCCGAGCAGCAGTCGCTGCAGTTGCTACCATGCTTGAACTCATATGAGGTATCAATATGAGCGAAACATTCTGGAGCAAAATCACTTCCAATGAAGTGTTCCAGTCGTTCATGTTGTTCTCAATTTTTCGAGCCTTCTACGGCACCGGGATTCTCGTCATCACCTATTTTTTATCGACCTCTGCAGACGCTCCATGGTATGTTTCTGTTGGTTTCCTTCTAGCCTCAATGGTTTTCTCGAGGGTACTGTTCAGGGGAATCAAGCGTTGGCGTTCAGAGGATGACCCGGTGAATGGCGCTTCATTTTGAAGGTCAATGTTCAAGAAGTGCTTCCGTCCGTATACGAATACAGGGGATGCGCACCATGTCTGAAATTCATAATGTAATCATCATTGGCTCAGGACCTGCAGGATATACGGCTGGTCTGTATGCTGCTCGAGCTATGCTCAATCCCCTTATGTTTGCGGGCTACATGTCCGGAGGTCAGTTGATGCTTACTTCCGATATTGAGAACTTCCCTGGTTATCCAAAGGGCATTGGTGGCCCTGAAATGATGATGGAATTACGAGAACAATCGGAGCGCTTTGGCCTTGAAGTTCGAGATCAAAACGTTGAGTCTGTTGACCTTTCTGAACGACCTTTCAAAGTGGTAGTCGAAGGAGAAACCTTCCTCGCACACGCTCTTATCGTTTCGACCGGTGCAGAGTCGATTTGGCTCAATGTACCTGGTGAGCAGGAGCAAAAGGGTCGCGGTATCTCAACATGTGCAACCTGCGATGGTGCTTTCTTCAGAGATGAAGAAGTCATGGTTGTTGGAGGTGGAGATTCGGCATGTGAAGAAGCAACCTTCCTTACTCGGTTTGCATCCAAAGTCACGCTCGTTCATCGTCGTGATGTGTTCAAGGCATCCAACATCATGTATGAACGAGCCGCGAACCACGAGAAAATCGAAATCAAAACATTCCGACAAGTCAAGGAATGGCTTTCAGATGAAAAAGGTTTGACTGGTGCGGTTCTTGAAGACCCTCGTGATGGTTCAACCGAAACACTCGAAGTTTCCGGAGCGTTCATCGCTATTGGCCACAAGCCGATCACTGATTTCCTCGGTGGACAAGTTGAAACCGATGAAGAAGGGTACATCCTTCACAAGCATCACACCATGACTTCTGTGGACGGTGTGTTTGCAGCCGGCGACGTAGTCGACACCCGCTACAAACAAGCCATCACCGCTGCTGGAATGGGCTGTCAAGCAGCAATTGATGTTGAAAAGTGGCTTGAAGACCAACACTGAGCACTTCAATGAGTTTATGTCCAGTCCGTACTTGGACGGCTTGGGTTTGGCATGGATTTTGACGCGCATCGCTACGCCCGCCACATCACGCTTCCTCAAGTAGGAATTGAAGGTCAGGAGCGCCTGCATGATTCCCGTGTCTTGGTTGTCGGAGCAGGAGGACTTGGAAGTCCAGTGTTGCTTTACTTAGCAGCAGCAGGTGTAGGTAAGATTGGCATTGTTGACGATGATCGGGTCGATGTTTCTAACCTCCAGCGGCAAGTCATTCACGCTACTGCGGACGTTGGCCAACCCAAAGTCGAATCTGCCAAACAACGATTGCTCGCACTCAATCCAGACCTCGAAGTGATCGTGTTCAACACGCGCTTGAATCCAGATTCCGTAGCTGCAGTGTTCTCTCACGGCTGGGACGCCGTTGTCGATGGAACCGATAATTTGCCAACTCGCTATCTCATTGACGACGCTTGTTATCTTCATAAAATTCCTTGGGTCTACGGTTCTATATATCGCTTTGAAGGCCAAGTGAGCGTGTTCAATCACGACGGAAGTGCGTGTTATCGCGACGTGTTTCCAGAAGCACCACCGCCAAACTCAGTGCCTTCGTGCGAAGAAGGTGGAGTACTTGGTGTTCTACCGGGTGTGATTGGTTCACTCCAAGCGAATGAAGTGATCAAAATACTTCTTGGAATCGGTCATTTACTGACCGGTCGGTTGTTGCTCTACGACGCTGAATCTCTGGAGTTTACGACCCTCGCATTCTCTGCAGATCCTCATCGAAAACCGGTCACTGACCTTTCGCAAAGCGCAGCAATGTTCGCTGATGATGCGTGGTGTATGACCGAATCGTCGCGAGGTGAAATTGATGAAGGAGATGCTTCCAGCGATGCAACAATGTTTCACTCACTTTCGATGAAGGAGTTGTTAGAGAAACGTACTTCTGGCTGGAACCCCTTCCTCCTCGACGTTCGTTCCGATCAAGAACACAGTCTTGCAAGCGTTGCTTCATGCGATTTCCAAATCGACCATCAAATCGTCATGACTGCAGTTGATTCCCTTCCGAAAGACCGCGAAATAGTCATCTTTTGTCGAAGCGGAATGCGTTCGCAGATGGCAGCTCTTACCCTGATTCAAGCAGGTTATCAGGGCGCAATGTTGTACAACCTTGAAGGCGGGATTATCGCGTGGCAAGCCGCTGCACCAAGCGAGATTGTCTTCGGGTGAATCGCATCGTAGTTTGACGCTATCAACCATAGATTGTTTGCCTGATTGAAGGGTGAGGTTCAAGTCTCAACAGCCACCCACTGCTGAATAAGGGAGGGATTCAATGGCCAAAGTCATCGTTGCAGACGAGAATGAAGGCAGACGCACCCTTCTGGCCAATACCTTGGAGCGGGAAGGTTTCGAAATTACCCGTGCAGGAACGCTACGTCAAGCGGAAGGCACTGCTCTTGCCATCATGCCTGAAGTGGTGCTCATTGACGGAGAATGGAAAAATGGCGATGCCATTGATGCAACGCAACGTCTGATGAGCGACCCTGAATTTGCATTCAAGTGTCGCGTCGTAATTCTCGGCCGCAACGTGTCGCAGGAATATCTGGTGAGTGCAGCGCAGGCAGGCGTTGCAGAAGTCATGCGAAAACCCATCGACATGCCATCACTCGTTCAGCAACTGAACAAGCACACTCGAAAACAGTTCGTCCCTCCACCAGCAGATGTGGCCTCGAATGTTGGAGGAGGTGGTTCATTCGATGTATCCATGACCATGGGTGACAGTACGTGGGCACTACCGATGCTCAAAGGATTGGTTGGACCTGAAAAGATTGATGCTAATTTCATCGACGAGATTTTGGTTCAGATGAACGAAGAAGGCTTTGATTTAGAGTCTGCCTTTGAGCCTTCAAGTATGGCTTCAATGCTTCGAATTGCCCTCAATCATTTGGTTGAAAAAGCCAGTGAAGACGGTTCTTTGACTGCTCCCAATCAACCCCCAGAGCAAGGGGGAGCACCCGCCCCTGAATCGAAAGACGGTTCTGAACCTTCGTCACAAGAATCATCTGCTCCATCGTTTTCTGAACTCAGCCGAGGAAAAGCCTTGGGCGGAGGTGTTCAAATGAAACAGGGTTTTGCCTCATCGATGGAAGATATTCTGGATGCTCAAGCACAGGGTTTGGCTGATGAAGTTGAAGGAATGATGGACGAAATATTGGATGAAGAGCCGGAACTGGTGGCCATTCACACCGATGAAACAATGGCTTTCATCGACCCTGAAGTCTTGAACATGACCCGTCTGACCACCGAGGTGGTCTCCGATTTAATGTGGAACCTTGGGCAACGAGGGGCAGTTTCAGATATCACACTCTCGACTCAGATTGAAGATGCAGCCCAAATGCTCGCCGATGTTTTGGACGCGTTGCCCAAATCGGAGGAAGAGGAATAGTATGTCGAAATTCCCGCTTCCTCGTCCGAATGAATTGAATTTAGTCGATCGCAAAGTAGAGCTTGAAGTGCTCAAAGAACATCAGCCCAGTATTTACCGCTGGAGGGCTTTATTTGGACTGATTTTGCTTACATTGTGCGGAATCTGCGCTGTACTTTTGTTTAGGGACGCTTACGATATTCTGCTGTGGTTTGAAGAACTTGGTCCAACAGGTCCCATCGTATTCACTCTGGCTCTTTCTTTGGGCGTGGTAATCCTTCTCCCAACGCCATTGGTGAAGGTGGCTGCGGGCGCTTTGTTCCCTTTTTGGATTGCTGTGGCGGTTAATTTTGTCGCTTCCCTTCTCGGTGGAATACTAGCCTTTTTGCTCGGAAGATGGCTTTTCCGAGATGCCATTCAACGTTCTATTCTCAACGACAAGCGAATGCAAAACTTCGAGCAAGCCCTGACCAACGATGCGATGAAAATTTCAATTTTAGTACGTCTTTCTCCACTGATACCTGACGAATGGCTCAATTACATGATGTCGGCAACACCTGTAAGTTTCAGAGTGTACATCTTGTCGAATTGTTCGGGTGTTGTGTATTCTTTAGCATATGCTTACTACGGACACGCGTTGGGTAAATTTGCCCTCAATTCATCGGGGATTGAGGGCATGAGCACCACGCCACTTGGCACCGCGATGCTGGTGTTTGGGCTCATCGTTTCGGTCATCGCAACCGTATACATCACACGGGCTTCATTGAAATCACTCGGTCAAGTCATGCATGAAGAGGAATGAAGTTCTTTTTCGACATGTTATCTCGCCGTCGCGTTTGTATGTAGGTGGCTGTTGGCCAAACCATGGGCCAAGCAGATTTACCGGTCATCTTTGGAGCAGATTGGTCTCCAAATGAGCCCTTAGCGTTCACACAACCCCTTCATGCAGATGCTGCGAGAGTTGAGATTCTTCGTTTCGTTGCCCAACGTCACGACGGCCATCTTTTCTTGGTCGCTAACGTATGGGACGTGCTCATTGAAAATGAACAACAACAGTTCGAAGGCCCTTCTTGGCATGAATTCAGTTCCCGCTTCGTAAATGCAGTTGAGCGTGGTCTGCATGCACAAGTCGCTGCCAAAATGCAGGGTCAGGAAGAGATAGAGATTATTCCTCGTCGCTCCCTTACACTGTTTCTCTCACGCCGTTCTAATCATTTTCTTCTCGATTTACGACTCGTGTTTCGTCGTCTGGCCCACTACATGTCGGTAACCATGGAACAGCGCATGGAATGGCAAACCATGATGACCAGAACCCGAATGCTCGACACGCACCTCAAGCACATTTTTGGTGAAGGTGTCGAGACGCCCGACGGCTCAATGTTTGGGGGCAAAGGCTTCCGTTCAACTTGGCAGGAAGGCGTGGTTGCAGTTGCTTCAGCTCTGAATCGACATGCTGACGCCCCAAGAGACGCTCGACCTGGAAAAGGATACAACGGAGATTTGGTCGCACCAATGATTCGAGATATCGGTCTTGGCTTGGCGATGGGTGACACACCTCTTGACGTGATGGCTGCAAATCTAGGCAAGGTTGGCTCAAATCAGAACGGTGGATGGGACGATGCCGGGGGTCGAGACTTGCACGTTGGTGCTTGGCATGTTGGCGTCTTACCTCCAACAGCACCTTTGCCGATAGCCAGCGTTACCATGACAGGCCTTGCATTCGCAGCCTGGCGACAGAAATTAGACCGCTTCCACGTCGCCTGCATTGGAGAGGGCGCCTCTTCCTCCGGAGAATTTTGGGAGGCCATGAACCTTGCAGGAACCCGTGGTCTACCCATCACTTACATTCTTCAGAACAACCAGATCGCTCTTGATACATCGCCTGTCAAACAGTCTGGCGTCGAAGTGTGGGCCGACAAAGCCGATGCGATGGGTTTCCCCGCTTGGACCATCGATGGCTCGGATCCTGCTGCATGGTACGCCAGTACTGCGTGCGCCCGAGAGTTTTCTTTGAATGGAGGCGGCCCCACGCTGATTCATGTAGAAACCATGCGTGGTTGCGGCCACGCTCATCATCACGATGACCTCTATCTTGGAAGTGAATCAGGTACGCCGCCCGGATACGTAGACAGAGAACTGTTAGCGTATTGGGAGGCGAAAGATCCGATTCCTACGCATCGCCAGTTGATGCTTGATTTGGGATGCGACGAATCTCGCTTGGAAGCGATGGAACAGCATGAACAGAATGAATCTGATTCAGCCCTCTCCTCGCTTCACTCGATGGATTGGCCTAAGCCAGAAACGGTCGTCAAAGGAGTCACCACATTAAACGACGCTGAAACCCATACAGATCGCTTCTCTCGCCTTTCTGATACCTCTCCTTCTGACTTGAAAGAATCGCCTCTGAAAGTAGGACAGACGACCATCGAATATGCTCCGAAGGGCGGGTGGACGTACGCTCGCTCGATCCAGCAAGCAATGGCAGACATTGCGACTCGCCATGGAGATAATTGTATTTTCATCGGAGAAGACATGGAGGTTGCCGGTGCCTTTGGTATGAACATGGCTTTGAAAAATGCCGGTCATTCAGACAAACTCATCGACATGCCGCTGTGTGAAGCCGCCATCGTTCACACGGGTGTTGGAACGGCCCTTTCTGGTATGCGTCCAATGGTTGAAATTCAATTTGGAGGCTTTGCTGCGCTTGGATTCAATGCATTGGTCAACAATGCAGCCATGCTTCGATGGCGATGGGGAGCCGACTGCCCAATGACCGTTCGAATACCGCTGGGTGCTCGAACTCGTTCCGGCCCTTTCCATGCTAATATGATTGAATCGTGGTTTTCAAACGATCCAGGTTTGGTCGTAGTCGCTCCAGGAACGCCACAGGATGCGTATGATCTGCTCGTTGAGGCTGCTGAATTGAACGACCCAGTTCTTCTTTTGGAACACATAGGCCTGTACGGTCTGCGGGGTGGTCTTACCGGATGGGGTCAGAACATCAACCAAGAAGTGGATACTGAATCGGTGAACAAAGCGATTGAACGCGGCGAGTCATATAAAATTGGTAAAGCAGCAGTTGTTCGAGGTGGCCGAGATGTTACCTTAGTGACATGGGGCGCCATGCTGCACGTGGCGCAACAAGCAGCCGAACACCTGGCAACTGAGGATATTGAAGTTGAAATCGTTGATTTGCGCACACTTCTCCCGTTTGATGCACATACGTGTATTGATTCAGTGACCCGAACCGGTCGATTGGTTGTGTTGCAAGAAGGTCAATGGTGTGGCGGGCTTGGGCATACCGTTCAAAGTCGCATTCTCGAATCCTGCTTTTACACCCTTGAAGCGGCTCCTGTAGTCATTGGGGCACTGGATACTCCGGTTCCCTTTTCTCCACCGTTGGAAAACTTCACGATTCCATCGGTTGATCACGTCATTGATGTGCTTCGTCTCACCGCTCAGTCCTGAGGCTGGGATGGTCGCAGAGCGAACTTTGTTCGGTTGAAAATTTCTGCAGCAACCCATGCACCTATGACGGTCATCAATATATAGAACGGTACAATGCTTGACTCTCCAGCGATTATATTGGGTCCAAGTGTTCGTGCTGGATTCATTGATGCACCGGTGAAAGACCCGAACAAGTATGCGAGGATTGCGACGGTTATTCCAACCACGAATGCAACCGAAATATGGGTTTGGGAACGGACGACAATCCAGTAAATACTCGCCATCAAAGCAAATGTAATGAACACTTCAATCAAAGCAGCAGATGCTAAGCTAACGTCCGGAGCGACGGTTGTGGCACCTGCTCCATCGAGGAGAAATCCTGCGAACAGTGCGCCAAGACATTGAGCGGTGATGTAGGGTACTACTGCTTCTTTCTCAAGATGCCCGCTGCGAAAAAATGCCAGCGTCACCGCTGGATTGATATGGGCTCCACTGATAGGTTGAAACAGCAAAATTGCAACGGTGACCGCAACGCCAAAACTCGCTGAAATGACCAACGGTGATGCCCCCCAAGCGACGCTTCCACACCCAACGCCAACCATCCAAGCGGTGCCGACGAACTCTGCGGACGCTCGTCGTAGCACGGTATATCCACGAGTCACAGATTAATCTTCTTTGTGAACCCCTTCCCCTATTTGATAAAAGGCATAACGGTGAAGAAGGAGGTAACCCTCGCACGACCATGGGGTCCAAGGAAAAAGTCATGGGAATCCCCCAACTCCTTCACTTCCAGACCTCTGTAACAACTGGAGCCCTTTTCTTGGGAATTCTTGCGCTCACTTTCGGCTCTGAAAACACTGGCTCCGATAGCATGATCATCACCCTTCTCATTGCACTGCTCGCACTTGGGTTACTGATTTTTTCGGCAGATTTTTTCATCGAAGGGGCGAAAGGACTGGCACGTCGAGGTGGATTACCGGAAGTCGTGATTGGATTGACGATTGTTTCGATCGGAACCTCGTTACCGGAAATCTTAGTCTCCAGTACAGCAGCAATGGAAGTCGCCAATACACCTGAGGCCGCAGATTTTGCAATTGGTGGGATTCTGGGTTCTGTGTTTGTTCAAATAACGCTTATCATGGGGATTGTGGTCGTGAACAAGGGCTTGAAAATCCGTGAATCTTGGTTGAAGCGCGACGGCTTAATCATGCTTCTTGCCGTTTTAATTCTCTCTTTCTTCCTCATGACCGACCAGCATACGCTGACCCAGATTGAATCAATGATTTTAGTCTCACTCTACGGTTTCTACATCGGCTGGTTGTTGTTCCGACGACAAGAAATTTTGCTCGAGGAAAGTTCCATGGAGAAGGTAGATGTTCGAGGTTCCAATTGGAGTATTGCCGCCTACCTCATCATGGTAGTTATTGGACTTGCATTCGCTGTTTTTGCAGCAAATCAACTTGTTGAGTACGCCGCCACCTTGGCCATAAAACTCAACGTTCCTCAAGCGATTGTTGGAACGACAGTATCGGGTATAGGAACGTCTCTACCTGAACTCACCATTGCTCTCATGGCTGCGAAGCGAAGTCAAGGCGTTGCCATCGGGACACTCATTGGTTCGAACATCACTGACCCACTGCTGTCAATCGGCATCGCTGGTTTGATTCATCCACTGCAAATTTCACCAGCAGGGTTCGATCTAATCGTTTACATCATCATTCCTTTCACGATTTTCGGTTGCATGGTCTGCTTGATTATGATGCGAACGTCCTATGAATTCAAGAAATGGGAAGGATATACGTTGATTGGAATCTATTTATTGTTCATTCTCACGCTGGAAGCCTACAACCGTTCAATCATTTTTGCCTAGAGCATCAATGAAGACATAAAGGTCCACCCCTTGGCATAGCCATGGTGAACTTCCAACTGAATGAGATTCAAGAGATGTTGAAAGAACTCGCTCATGAATTTGCTCAGGATGAAATTCGTCCACATGCGGAACATTGGGACGAGCATTCAGTCTATCCGAAAGAAGCGATACAAGCCGCTCACGAATTAGGACTGCTCAACCTTCACATCTCAGAGGAGTATGGCGGACCCGGTTTAGGGTGCATGGAAGAAGTTCTCGTCAACGAGGAGTTGGCCTGGGGCGACCCTGGGTTTGCTACTGCCGCCTACGCCACTTCGTTGGCATGCGCTCCAATTCTTACCGGAGCAACCGAAGAACAGAAGCAACTATGGTTGCGTAAAGTGGCTGAAGAAGGAGCCCTTGCATCGTACGCAGTGACTGAACCAGGGGCTGGTTCAGACGTCGCAGCATGCAAAACATCCGCTGTTCGAGATGGCGATGAATACGTGTTGAATGGATCAAAGATGTGGATCACCGGTGCTGGCTACGCAGACTTCTTTTTCGTTTTGGCAAAGACCGACCTCAATGCTGGCTACAAAGGCATGTCTGGCTTCATTGTCGAGAAAGATGCTGAAGGTTTCAGCCTCGGTAAAAAAGAGTCTAATATGGGACAGCGTTGCTCAGATACACGCTCAATCAACTTCGATGATGTTCGAATCCCTGCAGACCAGTTGGTTGGCGGTTCTGAATCGGGTGGATGGATGAATGCAATGAAAGCATTCGACATGAGTCGTCCTAATATTGCCGCTCACGCAACTGGTCTGGCTCGTTCTGCTTACGAACATGCACTGCAGTATTCTGGCGAGCGCTCTACATTTGGAAAACCCCTTCACCGCCATCAAGCCATTCAATTCATGCTGGCTGACATGAAGACGAAGATCGAAGCCTCAAGACTGCTGACTTGGAGGTCAGCGGCAGATTCTGATGCTGGAGTGCCGAACACCGAGTCGGCTGCTCACGCCAAGCGATTTGCTGCTGATACGGCCATGGAAGTCACGACCGATGCCGTTCAAGTCTACGGTGGCTATGGATACTCCGAAGAGTACCCCGTTGCTCGGTTAATGCGCGGTGCTAAGGTCATGCAGATATACGAAGGATCTTCTCAAGTACAGCAGATGATCATTGGTCGAGAAATCACCAAGCATCTCTAATTCAGTCTTCGGCTTCTGCAGCTCTGTTTAACGCTTCGTAGGGGTTGTAAGCAAGACCAGCTTCTTCCACTGCATTAAATTCCTCAAACGGTTCAGTTTCCCCTTCTCCATCGAGCATGCTGAAGGTGACGATGATGTCTGATTGGATTATTAAGATGTCTGCTAAATCCTCTCGTGAACAGATTATGAACTGAGCCAAAAGAGGGATTTGCATCGCAGTCTTGAGGTCGTTATGCAGTGACAATATCAACGATGCTACTCGGTCACCAATTGGCAATCCTTCATTTTTCGAATGCAGACACAGGTCTGCATTGTACGAACTTTGTGCACTGAGGTCTGCCTTTCGTCGAGCACCTTTGATGGAAGTCATCCAGTCCATCTCCTGCTCTGAATCTGGAAAAGATTCGCAAAGCGTCGCTTTAACTCTGTACCATCTCCCTGAAGAACCCTTCAATTCAACGACGACGGTCTCGTTGGTCAGCATCATCAATGTCATGCCCTCAGTTTCATCGATCACAGATTGCATGAGTTGAATTGAACGAATTTCTGGCTCTGTCATTCGGTAGTTTCCTCGCCACATGCAGTCTACACCTTTCCAGACTATATCAAGAGGAAATGAGAAGACCAACCCCCCTCATGCATCATCATGGGCAAAGCGGTTCCAGCGGTAGTTCTCGCAGCAGGCGCCAGCAGTAGACTCGGACAACCAAAATCACTTGTCTGTATCGAAGGTGTCTCACTGGTCGCATTAGCTCATCGACGTTTGGTCCTCGCAGGGTGTTCGCCAATTTTGGTTGTCACCCGCCAAGAATTATCTTTTGAGGTCATGCACGAAGTACCCGGAGCTACAGTCGTGGTCAATACAGAACCGGAACGTGGTCGGACAGGAAGTTTACAGTGCGCACTGCAGTCCTTGATGGCTGACAAAGGACGCATCCCTCACAGCGTCATCGTCGCCCCCGTCGACCGTCCCGGCTGGAACGCCTCTCACGTACGCTCGCTCATAGATGCACCCGCAAATTCAACTTTAATGCACAACGGAAGAAAAGGCCATCCTCTCATCATGGACCAAACTGCATGTCGAAACGTACTCTCCGCACCCACCGATACGCCATTGAGGGACATAGTTCACTTCCACCCTCTCGAGGTTTCCGCGCCACTTTTGCATCTGAACATTGATTCACCTTCCGACCTTCAATTACTTTGTGAACACGCCAATTCATTGCTTTCAGACGGCTGACCGGAGAAGGGCAAAGCGTATGTGTGACCGCCCAAAGGGGTCGATATGACTGCAGCGGTTCTGTCGTGGGCTCTAGCCCAACTTTCCGCAGGTCACCGTATTGTTCTGGCCAGCGTGGTAGAGACTTCGGGAAGCGTTCCAGGCAAAGTTGGGGCCCGTTTAGCAATGTCCAGTGATGGGGAATGGGTAGGAACGGTTGGTGGTGCGGGTTTAGAAATGAAGGTTCTCAGCCACTGTCG
>TARA_B100001093_G_scaffold305637_1_pt1 | contig 18971 bp, 18 predicted proteins | sample TARA_B100001093 | Tara Oceans TARA_B100001093 (sample SAMEA2623116) | marine metagenome | biome: marine biome (ENVO:00000447); feature: surface water layer (ENVO:00002042); material: "saline water (ENVO:00002010), including plankton (ENVO:xxxxxxxx)" | depth 5 m
CCAATATAATCATGGTTTTGAATTATTTTTATCTCATGTGAATAATGAAATAGGAATTTTAAGAGCTTCTCATGCATCTAGTGCAGGAGATCAAATTAGAGCAATTAGAAGTGAAACAATTTTATATGTTGATGAATTTACATATGAAATTGCACCCCCGAAGCAAAAAGTAACCCACAACCTCGCTAAATTAAAAGTTTACAAAAGGTTTCAGGATTTTGGAAAGGTAACTTTTCAGTATCATTTTCAAAATAATCAAAGGTTAGAGTTTGATATTAGACGAGGAGCAAATAAAAATAGAGCTTCAACTGATTTGAGGCTAAAAACCCACACATTAACATTAGATTTTGATCCAAATTTGTTTGATAAATTTGACTTTAAATATGGTATAAAAGGTGAGTTTCAAAATAATTTCCCAAATCCAGAAACAGGTGTTAAAAGAATAATTCCTGATTATGATAAGTATGATTTTGGAATTTATTTCATATTAAATTTAAAATTAAATAAAAATTGGTTATTGGAAGGGGGTATTAGATATGATTATTCCAAAATAGATGTTTTAAAGTATTACAGAAAATCGTTTTGGGAGTCTAGAAATTACAATAACATATATTCAAATATTGTTATTAATGAATTAACAAATCAAGTTTTAACTAATCCAGTTCGAAATTTTAATAACTTTTCTACTACACTAGGATTATCAAAAAAAATAAATAATTTCAATAGAGTTCTATTAAATTATTCTATTGCATCAAGAGCGCCTGATCCCTCTGAACTTTTTAGTGAAGGATTACATCATTCTTCTGCTAGAATAGAACTTGGAGATTTAAGCTTTTTTGCTGAGAAAAGTCATAAAATAGGTTTGACCCTATCACATCAAAAGAATAATATTAGTATTATAATTAACCCCTACATAAACTCAATTAATGACTTTATTTATATTAATCCAACAAAAATTGAACAAACAGTAAGAGGAAGTTTTCAGGTATGGGAATATATCCAAACTAATGCTCGAATTTGGGGAATTGATGCGGATATAGATTACAATTTTTCTGAAAAATTGACATCAAAAAATCAAATTTCTTTTTTGAAAGGAATTGATAAAACAAACAGTGAACCTCTAATTAATATGCCCCCACTAAATTTTAAAAATGAAATTTCATATCAAAATTCAGATCTTAATAACTTAATTGTTTCTATTCAAAGTGATTTTACATTTAAACAAAATGATTATCCTAACAATAATTTTGAGGTATTTGTTCCTACAACTGGGAAAATGGAATTAGTTGATGTCAGTTCAACTCCCTCTGCTTATCATTTATTAAACCTAAGATCCAGTGTTGAATTTAAAAAAGAAAAAAATTTAAAAATTAAAGTAGGATTAAGTATTAATAATTTATTGAACAAGTCATATAAAAATTACCTTAGTCGTATGCGTAATTATTCACACGATTTAGGCAGAAATATTCTTCTAAACCTTAATTTAATATATTAATTCCTCAGTTAGATATTCGAACCAAATTGCCATTTTTTTCAGAAAAATAAGACAGCATGGGGTAAGTTTTTACATTCTCATTTTTTGTAGAGAGGAGTTGACCAGTGGCTAAACTATACTTATATTTTTCGCAACTGCAAGTAGACTGAACGCCGTTGATTGACATTTTGGAACATTCAGAGGGTACGTGATTTGGACAACTAGCTTCCCAAGCCATTATCTGATCATTAATATTAAATAGTAAAAGCCCTTTTATTCCACCATTTTGTAAATAAATAGAACCACCACTGAATCTCAAATTGTCATATTGAGGGAGCTTTAGATTTATAGTTTTCTCAAAGGAAACATTTTGTAAATATGGATTGTTATTAATACTTTCTTTAGAGCAAGAAATTATAAAAAACAATATCAAGATAAAATAATAAATTTCATATCTACTCATGATTGATCAAATTAAGTAAAAAAACAATACTCTTAATAATTTTGTATATTTATTATTCCCAATGATACGGGATTTTTTGTTTTAAATATATAACGATGAGTGATGTTTCTTACTATACTAAAGAAGGATTAAAGAAGTTAAAAGATGAGTTGAATCATCTCAAAGATATAGAAAGGCCTAAAGCTTCTAACGCTATTGGTGAGGCTAGAGATAAAGGAGATTTGAGTGAAAATGCAGAATATGATGCTGCAAAAGAAGCTCAAGGAATGTTAGAAATGAAAATTTCTAAGATGGAAGGTATTGTGGCAAACGCCAGGTTAATTGACGAGTCTCAACTCGATATTTCTAAAGTTTTAGTGCTATCAAAAGTCAAAATAAAAAATTTAAACAATAAAATGGAAATGAACTACACTTTAGTTGCTGAAAGTGAAGCAGACTTAAAGGCTGGTAAAATTTCTGTTAATTCTCCGATAGGAAATGGTTTGCTGGGTAAAAAAGTAGGAGAAGTTGCTGATGTAAGTGTTCCAAATGGGACTCTTAAATTTGAAATCATATCAATTAGTAGATAAATAATTTGGCTACAATTTTTACTAAAATTTTAAATAAAGAAATTCCCTGTTTTAAAATAGCAGAGACTAAAAATTGTTTTGCTTTTTTAGATATTAATCCAAATACTATTGGTCATACACTTTGTATACCTAAAAAGGAGGAAGACTATATCTTTGACTTAGATACAAATTCTTATAATGATTTATTAAACTTTTCTAAAACTATAGCAATAGCTATTAAAAAAGCGATTCCCTGTAGTAGAGTAGCTATGACCGTAATTGGTTTAGAAGTTCCACATGCTCACGTACATTTAATTCCAATTAATGAAATGAATGATATTGGATTTAAAAATAAAAAAAAATGTAGTGAAGAAGAATTTGAAAAAATTGCTTTAAAAATTAAAAGTTTTCTTTAATAAAAGGTAAATTTATTTCAATTGAGGTCCCTTCATTAATTTCTGATTCTTTAATAAATATTTTTCCGTAGTGGTATTGTACAATAATTCTTTTAGATAGAGAAAGCCCTAAACCCCATCCTTTTTTCTTAGAGCTATAGCCGGAATTAAATATTTTTTTCTGATTTTTCAATTTCACTCCTCTTCCATCGTCTTTTATGATAATTTGAATTTCATTATTAATTTTAATATTACTGCTGATTAGAATATTGCCTTTGCCATCCATAGAGTCTATAGCATTTTTTACCAAATTTTCAATAACCCACTCAAATAGGGTTTTATTAATTTTAGAATAAATAACTTCTTTATTTTTAATGAATTTAAAGTTTACGAGAGAAGAATTTCTTTTTGTTAAATAATTTATTGAACTTTCTAATACTTCATTTATATTTTGTTTTGTAAGTTCTGGAATCGACCCAATTTCAGAAAATCTTCTGACTATAGTATTTAATCTATCAATATCTTTTTCAATTTCAACAATAATATTGCTATCAACTTTTTCTTCTTTAAGTATAGTTGACCAACCCATTAGTGAGGATAAGGGTGTTCCAATTTGATGTGCAGTCTCTTTGGCAAATGAAGCCCAAATTTTGTTGTTAAATGACGAGATAGAAGATTTATAATAATTAAACACAATTAAAGAAAACAGTACTGCAACGATTAACAATGCAAATGGATAAAATTTAATTTTATTAAAAGTTGAGGAATTTCCATAATATAATTTTTGATTTATACTGTTGTTGAATTTTATTTCAATAGGATTGTTTTCTAAAGAAATTTTTTCAAGAACCTTTTTTAATGCAATAGAATCTATTTCGACTGATTCTTCATAAATATTTTTATGTGATAAAATCTTTCCACTGGAATCTACTTGAATTATTGGATTTTCAAAACTCTTTGTTAAAACCAAAAAAGTTAATTCACCAATATCATCTTCCAAGTTTTTATTTTCAATAAAATTTTTCTGAGCCATTGCCCACAATTCTATTTTCTTTCTTTCCTGATTTTTAGTATATTCTATTATGTTATTTGTATTAAAAAGGATAGTGAAAACACCAATTATTAGTCCAATGATAAGAATTAGTCTAATGAAATTTATATTTATGTAATTTTTAATCAAAATATTGTTAATATAATCTAATATAAAAGTTTTTTTTCCTTTAGCTAAGCACTAAAAATTATTTAATTTTAGGACTTAAATATAAAAAATATGGATATTTCAGGAAAATTGAAGTTAATTAACGAAACTAAGGAGTATGGGTCCAATGGTTTTAGAAAACGTGAAGTAGTGGTGACTACTGAAGAACAATACCCTCAAGACTTAATGGTAGAATTTATTCAAGATAAATGTGATCTTATAAATTCATTTAAAGTTGGTCAATCAGTAAAAATAGATATCAACTTAAGAGGAAGAGAGTGGGAGAGTCCTCAGGGTGAAATAAAATATTTTAACTCTATTCAGGGATGGAGAATTGAAAAATTATTTTCTGATGAGCAAAGTTCAAGTATTCCGCCAGTTCCACCAGCAGAAGCGTTTCAGCCAGCCGACGAAATAAATCAAGACGAGCCGGACGACCTTCCTTTCTAATCAAAATGCACAAATTAAGCAGTGAACATATATTTCCCTCTCCATTATCTGCTAATAGTGAGGGTATTGTTGCTGTGGGGGGAGATTTAGATCCTCAAAGGATATTACTTGCATATAAAATGGGGATTTTTCCATGGTTTGAGAATGATGATTATTTGGTTTGGTGGAGTCCTGATCCTAGAATGGTATTATTCCCCGAAAAGTTAAAAATTTCCAAATCAACAAAAAAAATTTTAAATAATAATACTTTTGAAATAACCTTTAATAAATCTTTTATGGAAGTAGTGAATGCTTGTGCAAAAGTCAAAAGATTTGGACAAAATGGAACATGGATAACCAAAGGGCTAATGGAAGCTTATGAAAAATTACATGCTAAGGGACACGCATATTCTGTTGAAGTTTGGGAAAATTTTGAATTAGTAGGAGGACTTTATGGAATTGATTTAGGAAATGTATTTTGTGGAGAAAGTATGTTTACTAAAACTAATAATGCAAGTAAATTAGCTTTTATTTATTTAGTTAAAGAGTTGTCTAAGAATGGATACAAATTAATTGATTGTCAGGTACCTAGTGCTCATTTAAAAAGTCTTGGAGCTGAAGAAATACCTCGTTCAGAATTCATAAAATATTTATTATAATTATTTACTAATTATTTTTTCAAAATCTTCTATTGTCATAGCATCATCTAATATGAAATCTCCTACCGACGTTCTAATAAGTTTATGTAAATAAGCTCCTACTTTTAATTCTTCTCCAAAATCATTTGCAATAGACCTAATATAAGTTCCTTTACTACATTTAATTTTAAAATCAACTAAAGGAAGGTGAACCTTGGTAATTTTAAATTCAGATATATTTATTTCTCTTTTTTTTAATTCAACACGCTCTCCTTTTCTAGCATAGTCATAAAGTTTTTTCCCTTTTAACTTAATTGCAGAAAAAATAGGAGGAGTTTGTTGTAAAGTCCCTAAAAATTTTTGTGAAGCTAAATTTAGTCTGTTTAAATTAATATTTTTAGTTGAACATTTTGAGTTTATTGGAGTTTCTAGATCAAAAGATGGAGTAGTAGCTCCAATATAAAAAGTTCCAATATACTCTTTTTCAGTATTTTGAAATTCAGATATCTTTTTAGTTAATTTTCCAGTGCATACTATCAATAATCCTTCTGCTAATGGATCTAAGGTGCCAGCATGACCAACTTTTATTTTTTTTATATTAAAGGAAGATTTAATTAGCCATCTGATTTTGTTAACTACCTGAAAGGAAGTCCATCCGATTGGCTTATTTATTAAAAGAAATTTTCCGTTAATAAATGAATCGCTATTATAATCCATTATTTAAAGAATAATAAATAATAATAGATCCTATAATAAAACAATAAATAGAAAAGTAATATAATTTACTTTGTTTAACAAGTGAAATCATCCATCTACAAGCAAATAGTCCAGTTACAAAGGCGGATACAAAACCTAGTAACAAAGAAGTTAAATTAAAACTTTCAAAGCTTACGCCTTGGTCTAATAATGATTTGGCCATACTTCCAAGAATTAATGGAATTACCATTATAAAAGAAAATCTTGCTGCTTTTTCTCTATCTATACCCAGAATAACAGCTGAAGCTATGGTTGCACCACTTCTTGATATTCCAGGTAAAATTGCTATAGCTTGAGCTAATCCAATTAAAAAACTATTTTTAAAACCTATTTCATTTTTTTTTATTTTTAAAAAATCAGAAAGAAATAATAGTACAGCAGTTAAGTAAAGCATAGATCCAACTAAAACAAGATTACCATTAAATAAAGAGTTTATAGCTTCTTCAAAAAATAATCCCACAAAAACGGCAGGTATCATTGAAATTATAATAGAAATAGAAAATTCATAAGATTCTTTGTGATTTTTTAAAAATAGTCCTTTAAATATTTCTAATAAATCTTTCCTAAAAAAGAAGATTGTACTAAAGGCTGTTGCAGTATGTAAAACAATAGTGAAAAGTAAACTTTCTTTATTAGAAATAGTGTTCCCTAATATTACTTTAGAAATTTCTAAGTGCCCACTTGAGGAAATTGGAAGAAATTCGGTTAAGCCTTGAACTACGCCGAGAAGAATGGATTCTAAATAATCCATTTATTATTTTTTTGGATTAAGTAAAATCGCATAGACTTGTATTGCAAATCCAATTAAAACTAGTGTAGGCGCTAACCGGATTCTTCTAAAATTATAAATTTCGGGATTAAAGACATTAGGATCATCGCTCCCCCCCCCAGACATTAATACAAAACCAACAATAATAAATATTATTCCGATCAACATTACTTGATAGTTTTTCTTTCCAAAAATAAAATCTTCTGAATTTTTTTTATTTTTTTTCATTTAATAAAGTTGTTCAATTTTTAATTTTAAAAATCTTTGAGTTGCAAAATAAGTACATATTGATGTAATAACCACACTAAAAATTAGAATGGAAACAAATAACCCAAGTATTATTTCAATTTCTGAAATTAGATTAAGTTTCATGAAATTATTTTCTATGTAATATATGGATAGACTTAAAAGTGAAATTGAAATAAAAGAACTTATTATTCCAAGATAAATATGCGTGTTGATAAAGGGTTTACGAATAAACTTTTTTGTAGCTCCAACTAATTGCATTGTTTTAATTATCATTCTGTTGGAATATATTGATAATCTAATAGAACTATTAATAATTAAAACAGAAATAATTAAAAAGAATGAAGCAAAAACTAAAACCCAAAATTTAATTTTTATTAAATTTTCGTTTATCAACGAAACTAAAGGAGCATCATATCTAACTTCATCAACAAAGTTTATTTCATTAAATTCTTTTGATATTTCATCAAGTGTAACTGATTTGACATAATCAGATTTCAAATAAATATCTATGGAATTTAAAATAGGATTACTACCTAAAAATTCTAAAAAATTTTCTTCAATTTCTTCAATTAAAATTTCTGCACCTTTTTCTTTGGAGATGTATTTTATAGATTTCGTATAATCTTTTAAATTTATTTTTTTTTGTAGCTGTACCGTTTCAATTTTTTTTGCTGAATCTTTTAAATATATGGTTACAGGTATTTTTTCTTTAAAGTCATTCGAAATTTTTTTTGCATTGAATGCTAATAGAAAAAAAGCTCCCATGATATACAATACAATAGATATACTAATTGTTACGAAAAAATAAGACGAGAGTAGTCTTCTATTTTTATTTTTTGACAAAAGAATATTATTTAATTAAGTAAAAATAAGAAACCCTTTTTAATTGTTACGATAGATCATTTAAACTTTTCCTATTCCCACAATAAATGTATTTTTGTTTCTTTATTAAATCTTATGGCTTACGATTTTAAAAAAATTGAATCCAAATGGCAAAAATTTTGGTCTAAAAATCAAATTTTTAAAGCTGAAAACATAAGCAAATTGCCTAAATATTATGTAATGGACATGTTTCCTTATCCCTCTGGAGCAGGACTTCACGTTGGTCATCCTTTGGGATATATTGCCAGTGACATATATTCAAGATTTAAAAGACATAAAGGTTATAATGTCTTGCATCCACAGGGTTATGATTCTTTTGGATTGCCTGCTGAACAGTATGCAATTCAAACTGGAAGACACCCTGTAGAAACTACTAATGAAAATATTAAAAGATATAGAGAACAATTAGATAGATTGGGATTTTCTTTTGATTGGTCTAGAGAAATTAGGACATCAGATAAAGAGTATTATAAATGGACTCAGTGGATGTTTATAAAGCTTTATAATTCGTGGTATGATAATAATAAAGATAAATCAAGATCTATAGATGAATTGATTAGTATTTTTGAAAAAAGTGGAAATTTAAATCTTTACGCTAGTAAATCTGAATCAACAGAAAATTTCTCATATGATGAGTGGAAAGAGTTTTCTGATTCAAAAAAAGACAAGATACTACTTTCATACAGGTTGGCTTTTTTATCTAAAATCGATGTTAATTGGTGCCCTAAATTAGGAACAGTTCTCGCTAATGATGAAATTATTGATGGATTATCAGAGAGAGGTGGACATGAGGTAATTAGAAAAAAAATGACTCAATGGAGCATAAGAATATCCTCATATTCAGAAAGGTTGTTAAAAGGATTAAATAATATTGATTGGCCGGAACCTTTAAAAGAAATGCAAAGAAATTGGATTGGAAAATCTGAAGGAGTTTTGGTAAAGTTTGATATTAAAGATTTTGACAAACAAATTGAAGCTTTTACGACCAGAATTGACACAATTTATGGTGTAACATTTATAACTTTAGCGCCTGAACATCCTTATGTTAAATATATTACATCAAACGAAAATAAAAATAAGGTAAAAGATTACATTTTACAATCCTCAAAAAAAACAGAAAGAGATAGAATTTCTGATGTTAAAACTATAAGTGGAGTTTTTACTGGAGGTTATGCCATTCACCCTTTAACTAATAAAAAAATTCCTATTTGGATTTCTGATTATGTTTTAGCTGGTTATGGAACTGGAGCTGTTATGGCGGTTCCATGTGGAGACCAAAGAGATTATAATTTTGCTAAATTTTTTAAACTACCAATTATTAATATTTTCAAAGATATCGATATATCGAAAGAAGCTTTTCAATCTAAAGAAGATTTTAAATTGACAAATTCAGATTTTTTAAATAATCTTGATTTTAAAAAAGGATTTTCAAAAGCAATCAATGAATTAGAAAAACTAAAAAAGGGTACTTATAAGGTTAATTATAAATTAAGAGATGCAGTGTTTAGTAGACAGAGATATTGGGGAGAGCCATTTCCTGTATATTATAAAAATGGTCTTCCAGTTATGATTGATGAAAAATTTTTACCAATAATTTTACCAGAGGTTGACAAATACTTACCAACTGAAGATGGAAAGCCTCCTTTAGGCAATTCCAAGTTCTGGGCCTGGGACAGTAAAAATAATTCTATTGTTGAAAATTCACTTATTGACAATAAAAATGTTTTTCCAATGGAGCTCAATACAATGCCTGGGTGGGCAGGAAGTTCTTGGTATTTTAACAGGTATATGGATCCTAAGAATAATGATTTTTTTGCTTCAAAAGAATCTTTAAATTATTGGAGTGAAATTGATTTATATGTAGGTGGAAGTGAACATGCTACTGGGCATCTACTGTATTCTAGATTTTGGCAATATTTTTTATATGACCATGATTTAGTTCCAGTACCTGATTATGCAAAAAAATTAATTAATCAAGGTATGATTTTAGGTAATAGTGCTTATATCTTTAGATTAAATGGAACAGATACTTACTTGTCAAATGGACTTTTTAAAGAAAAAAATGTTCAAGCAGTTCATATAGATGTTAAATTTATTAATTCAAATAATGAATTAAATATTGAAGAATTAAGAAAATGGCAACCACAATTTTCTAAATCAGAATTTGTTCTTGAAAACCAAAAGTTTTTTGTTAAAAGAGAGATCGAAAAAATGTCAAAATCTAAATATAATGTGGTCAATCCAGATGAAATTTGTGATAAATATGGAGCTGACACATTAAGACTATATGAAATGTTTCTTGGACCTATAGATCAAGCAAAACCATGGAATACAGCTGGAATAACTGGAACATTTTCTTTTTTAAATAAATTTTGGAATTTATATCATGAAAATAAAAAATTTACAGTCAGTGATAAAGTTCCGTCTAAAAATGCTCTAAAAATACTTCACAAAACAATTAAAAAAGTAACCTCAGACATTGAAAATTTTTCATTTAATACATCTGTCAGTGCTTTTATGATTTGTGTTAACGAATTGAGTTCTATGAATTGCAATAACAGATCAATTTTAAAAGATCTTTGCATTTTATTATCTCCTTTTGCTCCACATATTTGTGAAGAGTTATGGAGTAAATTAGGTAATAATAAGTCTATTTCAAGTGTAAATTACCCTGATTTTAATCCAGAACTTATTAAGGAAAAAAGCACAGAGTATCCGGTTTCTTTTAATGGAAAATTGAGATTTAAAATTAATCTGGAAACCTCTGTTGAAATAGAACAAATTAAGAGGATTGTTTTAAATCATGAAAAAACTTCGAAATATTTGGAGGGTAAGGAAATAAAAAAAGTAATTATAGTTCCCAATAAAATAATAAATATTGTTTGTTAAATGATAGATAACATTGAATTAATAGGACTGTTAGCCGCTGCATTAACAACAATTGCTTTTATTCCACAAGTTTTTAAAGTAATCAAAACCAAATCATCAGACGGTTTATCATTGACTACTTATTTAATTTTTATTATTGGCGTTGGCTTATGGCTTATTTATGGCTTGATTAAGTCAAGCATTTCTATGATTATTGGCAATGGTATTACTTTTATATTAGCATTTTTAATAATCTACTATATTTTGAGAAATAAAAAATCTAATTAATTGAAATTTGTCTGTCAATTTGTTGTTCTAACGATATAAAAGTTTCAGTTCTTGAAACTCCATTAATAGATTGAATTTGTTTATTTAATAGTGTCATTAAGTGTTCGTTATTTTTACATAAAATTTTAATCAAAACACTCCAATTTCCAGTTGTGTAATGGCACTCAAGGATTTCAGGTATTTTTTTCATTTCTTTAACTGCCTGAGAATTTCTTTCTGCTTTGTCAAAATAAACTCCTATAAAAGCTAATGTAGTATAGCCAAGCGCTTTGGGATTAAGTTTTAAATGTTGCCCAGAAATTAATCCAGAATTATTTAATTTTCTAATTCTCTGGTGAATTGCTGCACCAGAAATTCCGATTTTCCTAGAAATTTCTAAAATTGGTGTTCTTGAATTACTAGTAAGTTCAATTAAAATTTTTTTATCAATTCCGTCTATTTTCAAAATTTATATTTTTTAAAACAATATCTTCTGCAACTCTTTTACTTGAACCAGATGAACCTAATAATGAAATTAAATTATCGTATTTATTTGATAATTCTTTTCTTTTCTTTAAATCTAAAACTTTTTTTAGTTCTTTTACTATATTATATTTTGTACAGTCAGATTGAATAAGTTCTTTAATGATTTCTTTTTGCATTATTAAATTTACAAGAGAGATAAATTTAATTTTAACAAATATTTTTGCTAGTATATAGCTTATAAAACTTGTTTTGTAGCATACTACTTGAGGGATTTTAAAAATTGCCGTTTCTAAGGTTGCTGTTCCGCTTGTTACCAATGCAGCTTTTGAATTTGTAAGTAATTCGTATGTTTTAGCTTTAATTACCCTAACATTTTTATATCTAATTATTTTTTTATAGAAATCTAAATCTATGTTAGGAGCTCCAGCTATTATAAATTGGTATTTAGGAAAATGATCTATAACTTTTAACATAACGCCTAATATTTTTTTAATTTCTTGTTTTCTACTTCCAGGCAAAATGGAAATGATTTCTTTTTTATTATCTAATTTATTGTCTAAATAAAAGTCAATTTTTCTATGGTTTTTAAAATTATCTATGCTGTCAAGAAGGGGATGTCCCAAAAATTTAACCTTGAATCCATGTTTTTTTTCAAAATATTCTTTTTCAAAAGGAAGAATTACGTACAAGTTGTCAATACTTGCTTTGATATTTTTAATTCTTTTTTCGTTCCAAGCCCATATCTGGGGAGCTATGTAATAATTGGTGTTAAAATTATTTGTCTTTGCCCATTTTGCAATTCTTAGATTGAAACCAGGGTAGTCTATAAAAATAATTTTATCAGGGTTGAATTGTTTTATATCATACTTACAGAAATCAATATTTTTTAAAATTGTTTTTAAATTCATAAAAACTTCATAAAATCCCATGAATGATAATTCCTTAAAATGCTTTATAATTGTTGCACCGGCATTTTTCATTTTATCTCCTCCCCAAGCTCTGATAATAGCATTTGAATCTAATTTAATAATCTCTTTTATTAAATTAGATCCATGAAGATCTCCTGATGCTTCTCCCGCAATTACATAATACTTCATTAACTTATTTTAAAAACTCCAATTTTTAATTTTCACAATACTACTATGATCTGTCATATCGAATTTAACCGGGACTATAGATATAAATCCGTTTTTTAAAGCCCACTCGTCAGAATCATTTTCATTATCTTCATTAATAAATTCACCAGTTAACCAGTAATATTCTTTTCCCTGTGGATTTTTTCTTTTGTCAAATTTTTCGATCCAATATGCTTTTGCTTGTCTACAAATTTTTATTCCTTTTATTTGATTTTCATTTAATTTAGGGAAATTAACATTTAGTGCGTTTCCTTTAGGAATGCCTTCTTTTAGTGCGGTTAGTGTAATTTTTTTTATATTATTTTTAAGAATTTCAAAATCAGCCTCCCATCTATAATCTAGTAAAGAAAATCCAATAGCAGGTACTCCTACAATACTGGCCTCTAATGCTGCACTCATTGTTCCTGAATAGATGACGTTAATAGATGAATTAGATCCATGATTAATACCTGCAACGCAGATATCTGGTTTTCTCTTTAAAATTTCATTAATTCCTAATTTAACACAATCTGCAGGTGTTCCAGAACAAGAGTATTCTTGTTGTGGGCCATTATCAATTTTAATAGAGTTGCAATGTATCGTAGAATTTATGGTAATAGCATGCCCCATAGCTGATTGAGGACTGTCTGGAGCGACTACGACAACCTCTCCAATTTCATTCATTACAGAAATTAATGTTCTTATTCCAGGTGCTGTGATTCCATCATCATTCGTTACTAATATTAAAGGTTTTTTAGTCATTTATAAATTTTGAGTAAAAGTACAGAAAAGAAAATATTTAACTATTCTAAAAATAATTTGAATAAATAATTTTAATATTAATTGTTTTGCATGATTTTTGAGCTATTTTGTTAAATTTACTAATAAGTTTTTTATAATTATTTAATGAAACGCAAACTAATTATTTCATTTATTACAATTTCCTTTCTTTTTGCAAGTTGGAATTTAATAAACCCATCATTTGAAAACTCAAATAAAGACAAGTTATTAATTGAGATTGTTAAGTATGTGCTAGAAAAGTATCACTATAATTCAATCGAAATCAACGATGAATTTTCAGAAAAAATGTTTGATGCTTATATTGAATTGTTAGATTCTCAAAAAAAATATTTTTTGGCATCTGATTATAAAGAATTCAAAAAATATAGATTAAAATTAGATGATCAGTTAATAGATTATGACTTATCATTTTTTAACTTAACTCATGATAGACTAATTACAAGAATTTCTGAGGTGGAAAAATTTTACCCAACTTTATTAAATGACTCTTTTGATTTTTCTGTTGAAGAAGAAATTAATTTAGATTTTGATAACCTTTCTTTTCCCAAAAATAATTTAGAAAGAAAAGACAGGTGGAGGAAACAATTTAAGTATTCAGCATTAGATATATACGACATTAAAGTTTCTGACCAAAAATTAAATTTAAAGAATGATGAAAATTATGTTGAAAAATCAAAAAAAGTAATTATTGAGGAATCAGTTGATTTAGTAAATAAAAGTATGAGTAATATGTTTGATCTAATGAATGACTTGCAAAGAAAAGATTGGTTTTCCAGATACTTAAATTCTTTTGTTATTCAGTTAGATCCTCACACATACTACTTTAAGCCAGAAGATAAAACGAGATTTGATATGACAATTTCTGGAAAATTTAATGGAATAGGAGCAAGATTATCAAAACAAGAGGGGGGAATTAAAATAGTAGATATAATATTGGGGGGTCCATTATGGAAGGATAAAAAAATAGAAATTGGTGATGAAATTATTAAAGTTGGTCAAAAAAATCAAAAGCCTGTGGATGTTATTGGAATGAGATTAGAAGATGCAATAAAATTAATTAAAGGCCCTAAAGATACAGAAGTTAGTTTGACTGTAAGAAAAAGTATAAATGGAGAAATTAAAGTCATTCCAGTTATTCGAGATGAAATCAAGTTAGAAGAAACTTACGCGAAATCCACATTAATAAAGAAAAATAATAAAATTTATGGATTAATTACTTTACCTAAATTTTATGTTGATTTTGAAAATTATCAAAAAAGAAATTGCGCAACGGACGTTAAAAATGAAATTATAAAATTAAAAAAAGAAGGTATTGAAGGTTTAGTTTTAGATTTAAGAAATAACGGAGGTGGTTCTTTACAAACGGTTGTTGATATGACAGGCCTATTTATTGAGGAAGGTCCTGTTGTACAAGTAAAGTCATTTGGAGATAGAAAACAGGTTGTTTACGATAAAGACCCTTCTATATTTTGGGAAGGTCCATTGGTTGTTATGGTAAATCAAATGTCTGCATCTGCATCTGAAATATTAGCCGCTGCTTTACAAGATTATAATAGAGCAGTGATTGTTGGTAGCACTCAAAGCTTTGGAAAAGGAACTGTTCAAAATGTAATTGATTTGAATAGATTTTTATCAAATAGTCAGTATGATTTAGGTGCACTAAAGATAACCACAGATAAATTTTACAGAATAAATGGAGGCTCTGTACAAGTTGAAGGGGTTAAAAGTGACATTACTATTCCAAATAGACTTTCCTTTATTTCAATTGGGGAAAATGACGAAAAAAATCCATTAAAATGGGATCAAATAGATTCTGCTAGTTATAAAAAATGGGACGGATATTTTAATTTAAAAGAAGTAATAACATCTGGAAACGAACAAATTGAAAAAAGTCAATTCGCATTGTTAGTTAAAGAAAATGCTCAATGGATAGCTTCAAAACAAAATCCAAAATCTTTGACATTAAATTATCTTGAGTACAAGAAATCACAAAAAGATGACAAAGACTCTTTAAGAAAATTTGAAGACATCAAAAATTATAAAAATGATCTTGAATTTGAGTTTATTGCTAATGATGAGGAATCTATTGAAAATTCCAAAGAAATTATAGAAAAAAGAAAAAGATGGAAAAAAGCGCTCCAATCAGACTTTCAATTAAACGAGGGTTTAAAAGTTTTAGACAACTTAAAATTAAGAGAAATAAATAAAAAATCTATTATAGCTAATAAAGATTAATGTTATTTATACATAAAAAGTTTATCAATAAATATTTTGGTGTTCTACTTTCTTTAGCTTTTATCTTTTTTTGTTTACTAATTTCAGTTTTTTCCTATTTTATAATTCCTGACGATTCTCAGTATTCTAATCAAATGCATTTACCAATTCATTCTATGCCACCTGGTTTTAAGGCTACTATATTAGAAATCCCAGATTTTAAAAACAAGAAAGAATCGTACTTGAGTAATAAATTTTTTGGCAATAAAAATCCTAATAAAGAAATTTTAGTAAAGAATTATAATTTTAAGGAATCGGGTATCAACTATGTAAATTATAATGATGAAAAGATATTTTTGAATTATAATATTTTCCCTAATTCACTTTCTAAAAAAGAGATTAAAACACAATACATTAAAGTTAGAAAATTTATTTTTGGTACGGACAGTTTTGGTAGAGATGTTTTTGGAAGAATTGTACTTGGGACCAGAGTGTCATTATCCATTGGTTTTATTGCAGTTATCATTTCGTTATTAATTGGCTTGTCGTTAGGAATGTTAGGAGGTTATTATGGTGGATTTATTGATAAAGTTATTATGATTATTATAAATATTTTTTGGTCAATCCCTACCCTATTACTTGTAATAGCAATTTCTATCGCTCTTGGAAAAGGTTTTTGGCAAGTATATATAGCAGTAGGCTTAACCATGTGGGTTGAAGTAGCTAGATTAGTCAGAGGACAAGTAATCTCTGAAAAAAATAAAGATTATATAGTTGCAACTAAAGTTTTAGGTTATTCAGATTTACGAATTTTCATAAAACATTTATTACCTAACATTTTAGGTCCTATTTTAATTATTTGTGCTGCTAATTTTGCCTCTGCTATTCTTATTGAAAGTGGCTTGAGTTTTTTAGGAATAGGAACACAACCTCCGATTCCAAGTTGGGGGTCAATGATAAAAGATAACTATCAATTTATAATTCTGGGCAAAGCTTACTTAGCATTTATTCCAGGGATTTCTATAATGCTTTTGGTTACAAGTTTTATGTTTTTAGGTAATAATCTTACAGATTTAATAAATAAAAAATAGAGGATTTACCATCTACTTGTTCTTTCAGAATCTAACTTAATATAGATTGAAAAAAGTAAGATAAAAGACATCAAGCTTGAACCCCCATAACTAAGAAAAGGTAATGGAATTCCAATTGTTGGTACTAGTCCTAAAACCATTCCAATATTTATAAAAAAATGTGTAAAAATAATAGTTACAGTGGAATAAGAATATATCTTGCTAAAAAGGTTTCTTTGTAAATCAGCTCTTTTTGAAATTCTAAGCATTAAATAGGTATATAAAAGAATAACAAATGAAGCTCCCAAAAACCCCCATTCTTCTCCAATGGTTGAAAAAATATAATCTGTATGTTGTTCGGGAACAAATTTTCCTCTTGTTTGTGATCCTTTTAAAAATCCTTCTCCAAAAATTCCTCCAGATGCAAATGCAATTTTTGATTGATTTGTGTTGTATCCAGATCCTCTGAAATCTTGCTCTGCACCAATAACAATATTAAATCTGTCCCTATGACGTTGCTCAAATACATTATTGAAAATAAAGTCAACAGAAAAAATAAATACTGAAAAAATAGCTCCGTATATAAATGTTTTTTTCATTATGTTTTTCTTTCTTTTATTTATGAGAAGTAAAAATAATATTGATAATGCTAGAAAAATCATAACATATTTTGGAGATAAGAGAATTGTTGCCAAAAATAACATTATAAATCCTACTAGAAGATTCATATATATTGAGGGAAGCCCAACTTTATAAAAAACCAAAACAAAACTAAGAAAGATAATAATGGTACCTGGATCAGGCTGAAGAACAATTAGTGTTATTGGAATCAAAACAATTAAAAAGGAATAAAATTGTGTTTTAAAAGTTTTAAGGTTAGAATTTATATCACTAAGGTATTTTGCTAATGCTAGAGCTGTAATTGGTTTTGCAAATTCACTAGGCTGCATGCTAAAACCATTAAATTGGTACCACGCTAGAGCTCCATTAACTTTATGACCAAAAATAAATAAACCTAAGAGTGAAATAATTGAAAAAACATATAAAATACTCGAATACTTAACAAAAAAACTAATTGGCAAAATTTGAATAAATAAAAAAATAAAAATTGATATAATAACAAAAGCTAATTGTTTTGTGAAGGGATTTAAAGTGATTAATGATTCAAGTAAATATGCTTGAGATGAAGAATAAATATTTCCCAGTCCTAAAAGAATAAGTATAATAAGTATTAGAATACTTGTCCAATCAATTTTTATTAAGTTAATTTCATTCATTAATTGAAAAATTAGATTTTGTGTAGGGTTTCAAATACTCTTCCATAAGATTACCTTTTAAAATATATTTTTCAAGATATTTTCGGTTAATATTTTTATTTAAATATTTTTCTATCATCAGACTTGCAATAGGTGCTGCCCACCTTGTTCCCCAATACCCATTTTCTATGAACACTGCAATAGCAATTTTAGGATTTTCCTTAGGAGCAAATCCAATGAAAATGGAGTGATCTGTTAATTGTTTTCTAAGCCCATTAATTTTTATGAAATTTTCAGCTGTTCCAGTTTTCCCTACAACTTCAATTCCTTGAATTTTAGAATTTTGGGCAGTTCCTTTTTCAATCACATCGTACATTCCTTGAATTATTTTTTCAAAGTGAATAGAATCTACCGACGAATATTTTTTTTCTCTATATTTCAATTCAATACTGTCATTAGATATTTTTTTAACAAAATGTGGGGTTATATACCAACCTCTATTTGCAATAGCAGCAGCAATGTTACCGAGTTGAATTGGTGTTGTTAAAATTTCACCTTGGCCTATTCCATTTGAAATAGTTGTAGCAGCCCGCCAGGAGTTGTTTGGATACCAATTATCATAATATTTTGAATCAGGTATTAAACCTGGTTGTCCTAAAGGATGATCGTAACCTAAATAATTTCCTAGCCCAAAACTATTTACGTGATTTTTCCAATTATTAATTCCCTGTTTTGAATCAGATTTTTTTTCTAATATTTTCTTATATATAGTTGCAAAATATGTATTGCATGAGTTGTATATTGCTGTATTTAAATCATTGTATGTGCCGGGTTTGCAATGACATTTCATAAATCTATTTTTAGAATAGAAATGACCTGAATTACATAATATTTTTGTTTGAGGATTTATAATATTTTCTTGTAGAGCAATTAAACCATTAATTAACTTAAATGTTGATCCAGGCGGATACATACCCTGAAGACCTCTATCGAAAAGTGGCTTACCGATGGTATCATTTTTTAATTTCAAATAGTTTTTAGATCGTTCTCTACCAATTAATAAATTTGGATCAAAATTAGGAGCATTAATAAG
>TARA_B100001093_G_scaffold519418_1_pt1 | contig 18955 bp, 16 predicted proteins | sample TARA_B100001093 | Tara Oceans TARA_B100001093 (sample SAMEA2623116) | marine metagenome | biome: marine biome (ENVO:00000447); feature: surface water layer (ENVO:00002042); material: "saline water (ENVO:00002010), including plankton (ENVO:xxxxxxxx)" | depth 5 m
GGAACTTTGGGTGTTATTGGTCGCCAAATAAACCAATTAAAAGAAGTTAAGGACTTCCAACCTACTCTTTCAGCAGACCGAAAAATTTTAAACGGTCAAGTTATATATATAGATCACTACGGAAATGTCATTAGTAACATTACTAAAAAATTCTTCAAAGAGTCTTTTGCAGGGACAACATATGAAATAAGATTACCTAGAAGAAACAAAATTACAACCCTTCACAAGTCTTACAGCCAAGTTCCTGAAGGAGAAATGCTTGCATTATTTAATTCGGCTGGACATCTAGAAATTGCCATTAATAAAGGGGATGCTAACATAGCAAATGGTGCTAGTGGTTTATTAGGGATAAAAGTAAAAGATAGAATTAGCATCGAGTTCCTATGATAATTAGAATCGTAAAATTGAGTTTCCATACTGAGTATATTTCAGATTTTAAAACGATATTTGAAGAAAATAAACAAAAGATTATTTATCAAAAAGGTTGTAATCGTTTAGAAATGTTAAAAGATATTAATGACGTAAATGTTATTTTCACATATAGCTGGTGGGATTCTCAAGACGATTTAAATAATTATAGGAACTCTGAATTATTTAAAGATGTTTGGAGTAAAACAAAAATATTATTTAACAAAAAGCCAGAAGCTTGGAGTACAAAAAAAATAAATGAAGTACTATGACAAGTATTATAAAAAAAGAACTAAACACCTTTCTAAGCTCTTTGTCGGGTTACATGGTTATTTTAGTGTTTTTAATTCTTAACGGACTATTTCTTTGGATTTTCCCAGGATCATTTAATTTATTAGATTCAGGGTATGCGGGCCTTGATGGATTTTTCTTTATAGCGCCGTGGGTGTTTTTATTTTTAATACCAGCATTAACTATGCGTTTCTTTTCAGACGAGATTAAAATTGGCACTATAGAATTACTTCTTACGAAACCAATTACAGAATTTAAATTAGTTTTAGGAAAATATATTGCGGGTATCATTTTGTGCTTAATTGCTCTAGCCCCAACACTAATTTATCTTTTCAGCATATACGCTTTAGGGCAACCCAAAGGAAATCTAGACTGGGGCGCAACAATAGGATCATACATAGGATTAATTTTTCTTGCTGGTGTTTATGTTTCAATTGGTTTATTTGCTTCTAGTTTAACAGAAAGTCAAATCCTATCTTTTATTTCAGCACTCTTCATATGCTTTTTCTTTTTTATAGGATTTGAACAAATAGCCGCACTATTATCATATACAGGAATGGAATTAAGTATAGAGAAGTTAGGTGTAAATTACCATTATAATGCCATTAGTAGGGGGGTTATAGACACCAGAGATCTAATATATTTCATAAGTGTTATCCTCCTTTTCATTTTTGCCAGTACCATGTCAATTAAAAGCAGAAAATGGTGATAAAAAATAGAAATAAAGACATCATTCAATTGATAAGTATTTTCATCATTATTATACTTATTAATATTATTGGCTCGATGGTTTACCATCGTTTTGACTTAACAAAAGAAGGTCGATATTCACTTTCGAAAGCTTCTAAGAAACTCCTTTCAGAAATTGATGACTACATCTATATTGAAGTTTATTTAGAAGGTGATTTCCCTGCAGGTATTGAACGCTTAAGTCTCGAAACAAAACAAATCTTATCAGAATTCAAAACTCAGAATCATTTTATACAATTTACATTTATAAACCCAACAGAAAGCAAAGACGATAAAACAAGAAATGAAATCTTAAAGCAACTATACGAGAAAGGTATAAACCCAACAAACCTTCAAGTTAAAAATGGCGACAGTTATACTGAGAAAATTATTATCCCCGGGGCAATCGTAAAATTTGGCACCAATGAAATTGTAGTACAATTACTAAAAAATCAAATTGCAAGTAGTCCTGATCAAAATTTAGAACAATCTATTCGTGAACTTGAATATGAATTTACTAATGCTATAAAACAATTACGCTCTTCTTTAAAACCTAGTATTGCCTTTTTAAAGGGGCATGGAGAATTAGATGGTATTGATATTAAAGATTTAAGAAACTCCTTAACTCAGCAATATTCTGTTGATGAAATTGATTTAAGAGAATTTGAAGTAGACTCTCTTGGAAAGCCAAATTTGAAAAAAAAATTAAGAGACCTAAAACTTAAAAAGCTACTCCTAATTGCAAAACCAAAATCGACATTTGAAAATTTAGACAAATACTTTATCGATCAATACATTATGAATGGCGGTAAAGTTATTTGGATGCTTGATGCAACAAATGCTGATATGGACTCATTATCAAATAAAGGCTCCTTCATAGCTTCTACTTTAAGAGACTTGAATCTGGGCGACCAACTTTTTAAATATGGTGTTCGTATCAATAATAATTTAGTGGAAGATATTTCTTCATCTAAAATACCTGTTCCTGTAAGCTTTGTCAATGATATCCCTCAATGGGAGCTAGTACCTTGGAGATACTTTCCAGTTTCTATCCCAACATTAAACCATCCAATTACAAACAATTTAAATGCTGTAAAATTTGATTTTGTAAGCAGTTTAGACACAATTAATACCAACACAAAAATAACTAAAACAGTACTTCTGCACACATCTCCTTATTCAAGGTTGGTAAATACGCCTTATGAAATTAGTCTTCAAAAAGCATTAGAGCAACCAACTCAAAATGACTTTAATATACAACAGGCACCAATAGCAGTTTTACTTGAAGGTACATTTGAATCTTTATTCAAAAATAGAATTAACAAATTAAGCAATAAACTTCCGTTTATTAAATCTAGTAAGCCAAATCGAATGCTTGTCATTTCAGATGGAGATATTGCTCAAAATAAGATTTCAAGAGGCGCAATACTTCCCCTTGGTTATGATAATTATGAAAAACGACAATATGGAAATAAAGACTTTATTCTAAACGCCATAGACTATCTATTAGAAGAAGATGCGCTAATAGCAGTTAGAACAAGAGAATTAAAAATGCGTTTACTTGACACTCAAAAAATAAACCTTGAAAGAAGTTTTTGGCAAATCATAAATCTTATAATACCAATAGCACTAGTTATAATTTCCGGAATCTTTAAGCAATATGCAAGAAAGAAAAAATACTCAAATGAAAAATAAAAATATCCTTTACATTGTTGTTATTCTTTTTTTAGGTACATGCATCTATTTGTTATCTAAACAAGACAAGTCTATATCACGAACAGACAGAAGAGACTTCTCTATAGCAGATACTAGTGAAGTCATTAAAGTAACTTTATCATCAAAAGCTCCTGAAATTGCAGTTTTAAATCGCCAAAATGAAAATTCATGGACAGTTAACGGAAAATATAAAGCAAGAAAGTCAGGTGTTTTCTACCTACTTCAAACTCTCCAGAGAATGGAAATCGCACACCCTGTTCCCTTATCTATGCGAGACAATGTTATAGGTAACCTTGCTGTTAAAGGAATTAAAGTAGAAGTAGAATTAAAGAATGGCAAAAATAAAACATTCTATGTTGGCGGAGAAAATAAAGAACTTACAGCCACATTCATGATGCTTAAAGACGCCTTAGAACCCTATGCAGTCCATATACCAGGATTTAAAGGTTATTTATCTGGTAGATTCTTTACTCAAGAATATCTATGGAGAGATAAAACAGTAATAAATTACGATAATCGAAATATCTCATCTATTCAGATGCAATATTATAATGTCAATCAAAAAAAAGATGAATCTTTCCGAATAACAAAAACAAATATGAGCTACCAATTATCAGACTTTGAAACAAAGGAAATGATACAACATAATCCTAAGGCTTTAGAAACATACATTGCCTCTTTCCGGAAACTTTATGCTGAAAGTTTTGTTACTGGCACGCTAAATACTGACTCTCTTATAAAAACACAACCACTCTTCGAACTCACTGTAACAACTATAGATAATCAAAGCACTGCTATTAAAGTATTTAACAAGAAAGCCGAAAAAACGATATATGTTGATGGAGATATTACCATGCAAGATCCGGAAAGAATGTTTGCCTTTGTTAACAATGAAGATTGGATGGTAATTCAAACAAACACGTTTAAGAAAGTAATAAAAGAATTAACTGAACTAAAAAAATAAATTGTATTTATAAATATTTTAGCAAAATGAACTATTCACATTTCAATTTTAGATTTTTAATTTGTTAAAAAGTACTTTAGAATTGTGAATAAACCAACTGACACAAAATAGCCCTACTTTACTCATATAATTATATTTGAGTTTGTGAAATAAAACCAACAACACTATGAAGTTTATTGTTTCCAGCTCAAAACTTTTAAAACAAATTCAAACGATAAGTGGCGTAATCAATTCCAGTAATTCACTGCCAATTCTGGATAACATCTTGTTTGAAATCTCAGATAATGAGCTTACCATTTCTGCATCAGATCTTGAAACAACAATGTCTACCTCGCTAAAAGTTGAAGCAGATAAAAATGGAAGTGTAGCTATACCTGCAAAACTCCTTTTAGACACACTCAAAACATTCCCCGAACAACCTCTGACCTTCTTAATAGATAACGACAAGAACTCAGTAGAAATTAGTTCTGACCAAGGTAAGTATGCTTTAGCATTTCAAAATGGAAGCGAATTTCCTAAAGCCCCAGCTATTGAAGCATCAAGTACTGCATTAATTCACTCTGATATTATTGCTATGGGAATTAATAAAACCATTTTTGCCACAGGAAATGATGACCTTCGCCCAGTCATGTCAGGCGTATTTTGCAAATTTAGTGATTCAGGCTTAACATTAGTTGCTACAGATGCACATAAATTGGTTCGATATTCGCGTTATGACATAAAAAGTGAGCAGAATGCAGAATTCATTCTTCCTAAAAAACCTTTAAATATATTAAAAGGAATTTTAGCTGCTGCAAATGAAGATGTTAAAATAGAGTACAACGAAACAAATGCAAAATTTAACTTTGGATCTATTACTTTAACTTGTCGTTTAATTGACGGAAAATACCCTAACTATAATGCAGTAATTCCGAAAGAAAACTCAAATAAACTCTCAATTGATCGTTTGTCTTTTCTAAATTCTGTAAAAAGAGTTTCTATATTCTCGAACAAGACAACACACCAAATACGCTTAAAAATTGCCGGAAACGAAATGCATATCTCTGCTGAAGATGTAGATTTCGCTAACAAAGCAGACGAACGCTTATCATGTCAATATGAAGGATCTGATATAGAAATTGGTTTTAACTCACGTTTCTTATTAGAGATGATCTCAAGTCTTGAAACAGAACAAATCCACCTTGAAATGTCAGCACCAAATCGTGCAGGAATTTTACTTCCAGAGGGTAATTCACAAGATGGTGAAGATATCCTTATGTTAGTAATGCCAGTCATGCTAAATAATTAACATGCTGACATCAAAAAACAAAGCCCATAAAAATTATGGGCTTTGTTTTTTTTAATTATGTTTAATTTACAAAGATTTTGGAGTAATTACTTTTTGATTGGTAAGAGCGATATCAATCACCTGCATCATATCTTCAACATAATTAAATGTCAAACCTTTTAGATAATCTGCTTTAACTTCAAGAATATCTTTTTCATTCTCTTTACAAAGAATAATCTCCTTAATACCAGCACGTTTAGCAGCAAGAATTTTTTCTTTAATTCCACCAACTGGCAAAACTTTACCTCTAAGCGTTATTTCACCACTCATTGCCAAACTCTTTTTTACTTTTTTCTGAAGAAACAAAGACACCAATGATGTCAGCATTGTAACTCCTGCTGAAGGCCCATCTTTAGGAACAGCTCCCTCAGGTACATGTATATGAACATCCCATTTATTAAAGACTTCAGGACTCAATTCAAATTTATCATAATTAGATTTAATAAACTCTAAGGCTAAACTAGCAGACTCTTTCATTACCTTACCGAGGTTACCTGTTAGCGTCAACTTACCCTTACCAGGGCTTAAACTAGACTCTATAAATAAAATACTACCTCCAACTGACGTCCATGCTAATCCGGTTACAACACCTGCAACATCATTATTTTGGTATTTGTCTTTGCTGTAACGATTCGCACCAAGAATTTCAACAATCGAATATTTATCTAATTTAGATTCATACAATTCTCCCATTGCTATACTTTTAGCAGCATATCGCACCAACTTAGCTAATTTCTTGTCTAAGCCACGAACTCCCGACTCACTTGTATAACCTTCAACAACTTGTTCAAACTCTTTTTTTCCAAGCTTTAAAGCATCATGATCTAAACCATGCTCTTTTAACTGTTTGGGTAAAAGATGTCTTTTAGAAATCTGAACTTTCTCCTCCATGGTATAGCCACTAATATCAATAATCTCCATACGATCTCTTAAAGCAGGCTGAATGGTATTTAAAGAATTTGCCGTTGCAATAAACATGACTTTCGATAAATCATATCCCATTTCAAGATAATTATCATAAAAAGTTGAATTTTGCTCTGGATCTAGCACTTCCAATAAAGCTGAGGAAGGATCACCCTGACTACCTACAGCCAACTTATCAATTTCATCGAGTACAAAAACAGGGTTTGAAGTTCCCGCTTTCTTAATAGATTGTATAATTCTACCAGGCATCGCACCAATATAAGTTTTACGGTGACCTCGAATCTCAGACTCATCCCTTAATCCACCTAAACTCATACGAACGTATTCCCGTCCTAAAGCTTCAGCAATTGATTTACCCAAAGAAGTTTTTCCAACCCCTGGAGGTCCGAATAAACACAGTATCGGAGATTTCATATCTCCTTTCAATTTTAATACTGCCAAATGCTCTATAATACGTTCCTTCACCTTTTCAAGACCATAATGATCTTTGTCTAGTACATTCTCTGCACGTTTTAAATCAAACTTATCTTTAGAATAATGATCCCAAGGCAATTCTAATATAGTTTCTAAATAATTACGTTGAATGGAATAATCTGGGACCTGAGGGTTTAAACGCTGCAATTTCTTCAAATCTTTTTCTACCTGAATAGCAACATCTTTAGACCACTTCTTATCAAGAGCCCTTAAACGCATCTCTTCAACTTCTTCATGGTGAGAGTTTCCACCAAGTTCTTCCTGAATTTGCTTTAATTGTTGATTTAAAAAATACTCTCGTTGTTGTTCATCTATGTCTACACGGACTTTATTTTGAATCTCATTCTTCATTTGAATCATATTTATCTCATGATTCAAGTGAATTAAAGATGTCTTTGTTCGTTCTTCAAGATTGGGCTGCTCTAATAACTTTTGCTTGTCCTTAACATCGATATTCATATTAGAGGCCACAAAATTCACTAGAAAAGAGTCGCTTTCAATATTTTTTATGGCAAAAGAAGCTTCAGAAGGAATATTAGGAGAATCTTTTATAATCTGAAGTGCAACATCTTTCACACTTTCTACCAAAGCAGCAAATTCTTTATCCCCTTTAGATGGTTTTGTCTCATGAAATGAAGATACAACTGCCTTAAAATAAGGCTCTTCTTGAGTAAATTCTTGAATATCAAATCGTTTTTGACCTTGTATGATCACTGTTGTATTACCATCAGGCATTCGGAAAACACGTAATATTTTAGCAACTGTTCCAGTAACATTTAAATCATTAACCTGAGGGTCTTCAACTTGAGCATCTTTTTGTGCAACAACCCCAATAATTTTATTACCATTATTGGCTTCCTTAATTAACTTAATAGATTTATCTCGTCCTACAGTTATTGGAATAACTACTCCAGGAAAAAGAACAGTATTTCTTAATGGCAAAATTGCCAATGCATTGGGCATTTCCTCTGCATTAAGGCGCTCTTCATCCTCTTCAGTCATTAAAGGAATTAATTCTGTTTCCTTATCTATAACACTTGAAAGTGAAAGTTCATCCAATATCTTAATTTTAGTATCCATAATTTTCAGTCGCGTATTTGAATTTTCTGAAAAAATCTGTTTAGAATATTATTTGGCAAGTGTTGTGCCAAAATTGAAAACTGACAAAAGGTCTGACTTATTGTTCTTAACGCCGAAAATCTTTAGACAAATCAAATACTTTTGTCAGTATTTCTCTATCATTTTCATCAAATACGACGTTTCTTCTAGCCATTACTTTTTCTGAAACCTCAAATGCTTTTGGGATCATAAAAGTTGACTGTCCCTGTGGGCCACCCCATGAAAAGGACGGAATAAAATTGCGCGGAAATCCTGCACCAAAAATATTCGCACTTACACCCACAACGGTTCCGGTATTAAACATTGTGTTTATGCCACATTTAGAATGATCTGCCATTATCAAACCACAAAATTGTAATCCAGTATGTGCAAAACGTCCCGTTGCATAATTCCATAAACGAACTTCAGCGTAATTATTTTTAAGATTAGAGTTGTTAGAATCTGCTCCAATGTTACACCACTCACCTAGTACTGAATTTCCGAGAAAACCATCATGTCCTTTATTTGAATAGCCAAAAATAACGACGTTATTTAGTTCTCCACCAACTTTAGAATAGGGGCCTACTGTAGTTGGCCCATAAATCTTTGCGCCTAATTTCGTTTGTGAAGCTTCACATAAAGCAAAAGGGCCTCTTATAATCGAGCCTTCCATTACCTCAGCGTCTTTCCCAATATATACGGGTGCATCAGAAGCATTAATAATTGCACAATTTAAAACTGCACCTTCCTCAATAAAAAGATTTTCTTCACCTAAAATATTGTTAGTAGCATTTGCTTTTTGAGAAGTTCTACCTCGGGTAATTAATTCAAAATCGGCTTCCAACTCAATTGCATTTTTACTAAAAATATCCCATAAATGTTGAACATGGGTAAAAGCAACATCAGTATACGATTTTTGACAATCAACAGAATCTTTAAAATTTCCTGAACGGAAAGCAATAATATGCTCCTGTTCATCAAATAAGCCCACATTCATCTCAAGAGATAAAATATCTTTTATAAGCGCATCGTTCGGGCAAACCGAAGCATTAATCCACAACTGCTCTTCATTAATATCCGACGGATATTTACCCTGAAGATAAGTCTCCGTAACATAGCCACCAAACACTGCTTCATTAGGCATTCTTCTAGACCACTTTTCAGCAATGGTAAGTATTCCAATTCTAAATTCAGCAACTGGTCTTGTATAAGCTAAGGGTAATAGATTAGCTCTATTTTCATCGTCAAATAAAAGATATCTCATAGTCTATATTGAATCAAAGCAAGATAGTATTTATTCATTTGCCATTTAAATAAATGACAAACAAAAAAAGAGCTCTGAAAAACAGAGCTCTTTTTTATAGTAATTATTTGAACTTTTATTTAGAAAATTTAGCGTAACGATTCTTAAACTTGTCAATACGACCAGCAGTATCTACTAACTTCATCTTACCAGTATAAAAAGGGTGAGATGTATTTGTAATTTCACGTTTTATTAATGGATATTCAGCGCCATCAATTGTGATTGTTTCTTTTGTATCTGCACATGATTTAGTAATGAAAGTATCGCCATTAGACATATCTTTCACTGCTACTAATCTGTAATTATCTGGGTGAATTCCGGTTTTCATCTTAACACTCTCTTTAATTTTGGACTGCAAATGTAAACATTTTCCTAAAAATCAACAATCATAGCCCTTTTTTTTCAAAATAATTTTCCTTTCAATTCGTTTTCTATCTTTGCTTTGTAAATAGATTACTATGAAAAACTTTTTCCGAATATCTCTTTTCATCCTCATATTAATGTCTGCTTGCCGTAAACCAGAAACTTACTTTCAAGGAAATGCAAGCCTTCGTTTCTCAGTAGATACCCTCGTTTTTGACACTGTATTCACAACCGTAGGGAGTATTACTAAAAGAATCAAAGTATTTAACGATTTGAATGAAGATCTAATAATTAATGAAATTAAACTTGCCGGTACTGGAAACTCGCCATACCGACTAAATATTGATGGTTTACAAAGTGATATTGCAAATGATGTTATTCTTAGAGCAAACGACAGCCTCCATATTTTTGTTGAGACAACTATTGACCCTAACAATAGCAACGAACCACTTATTCATACCGATTCAATTACATTTATCACAAATGGATTTATACAAGATGTAGATTTGGTTGCATGGGGACAAGATGCTAACTTTTATTACAGCAATGCATATGTCGTTTTTGTTAATGATGATCCAGAAATTGAAAATGACACGCTTTTTTACTTCAGTATTTCCGAGCCAACCGTATGGAATAATGACAAGCCTCATGTCATATATGGTCTTGTTGTTGTTGAAAATGGAGCCTCACTTGAAATTATGGAAGGAACAGAGGTTTATTTACACCATAATTCAAATTTAGTTGTAGGAGAGCTATGGTATAGGTCTAATGATGTTCCAATTAAGAGTAGTCTTAAAGTTTTAGGAAACAATTCAAACAGAGTATTATTCACTTCAGACAGACTTGATGAATACTACAGTGACATACCAGGGCAATGGGGTAGAATATGGTTAACAGCAAACAGTAGTGAAAACCTTATTCAAGATGCAACAATAAAAAATGGCACCATTGGCTTACATGTAGATACTGTAGCAAATGGCGATAACTCAACCCTAAGGTTAGAAAATACAATTATTTCCAATCACAGCAGCTATGGAATACTTGCCTATTCTAGTAAAATTGAAGCATCCAACTGTCAAATTAACGATAATGGCGCTCACGATGTTTTCTTATTTGCTGGTGGCGACTATCGCTTTAGCCATTGTACTTTTGCAAATTATAGTCCAATGCACCAAGCTCCATCAATACGTATGAGTAATTATTATGAGGATGTTAATGGCAATGAACAATTTAGACCAATGGAACAAGCTGATTTTGAAAACTGTATTATTTATGGAAAAATTGAAAGCGAGATAGGTATCGAAGAATCTGAGAGTACAACTTTTAATTACAAATTCAATAACTGCCTAATTAAACTTAAAGAATCAGATTACGATATTTCAAATACAACACATTTTTCCAACAACATTTTCAATGAAAATCCAGAATTCATTCAAACCATGGATTTCTTCGAATATAATTATGATCTAGATACGCTATCAGCAGCCCAAAATTCAGCTGCATCGAACATAGCACTTCATTTCCCTTATGATTTAAATGGGAACTCTAGATTAAGCGATAATGGCCCTGATATTGGCGCCTACGAAAGAATTGAATAGGATAACTTATGTAGCATTAACCAAGAGCCACGTCAAGAACCATCATTACAACAAATCCTATAATGAAGCCAATGGTAGATGTATCGGTATATTGATCTTGTTGGGTTTCAGGAACAACTTCTTCTATAACAACATAAATCATAGCTCCAGCTGCAAATGCTAATGCATAAGGTAAAATAGGTAGTGCATAAATAACCATAACAGCTCCAATAACAGCAGCTAAAGGCTCAACAACTGCAGAAAGCTGACCAAACCAGAAACTTCTGAATCTACTTATCCCCTGCCGACGCAATGGCATTGCCACTGCGATCCCTTCCGGAAAGTTTTGCAAACCAATACCCATTGCCAAAACAACAGCTCCAGCAATATCTGCACCAGGCATGCCATGAGCAACAGCACCAAACAAGACACCAACAGCCAATCCTTCAGGGATATTATGTAATGTAATAGCCAGAACCAACAAAGTCGTTCTTTGCCAGTCAGTCTTCACACCTTCAACCTGAGAACTATCAAAATTTATATGCAAGTGAGGCATAAACTTATCAAGACCATAAAGAAAAAAGGCACCCATCAAAAACCCAACTGCGGCAGGAAACCATACAGGTAAATTAGGAGCGACATCAGGTGTCATTTCAATAGCAGGAGCTAAAAGCGACCAGTATGAAGCAGCAATCATAACACCTCCAGTAAAACCAAGCATGCCATCTAAAAGCTGCCTATTTAGGGCTTTAACAAAGAATACCAAAGAAGCTCCTAAAGCTGTTAAACCCCATGTAAATAAAGTAGCTAATAAAGCACCCAATACAGGATCTATACCTTTAAAAAAAGTAATAATTGATTCCATCATAATATACAAATTAATATATTTTGAGCTACCTCAAGACTAATATGAGTAAGGATACCATCTATTTTAACATCTATCGAATGATCAAAATCATTGACATCAACAATCTCTATATGAGTGCCTATAGACACCTTTATTTTGTCTAAATAATTCAAAAAACTAGGCTCATCTCGCTCAACAGCAACGACTTTTCCTTTAGTTTTAACCTTTAACAAATTCAATGGAACAGCTGTAGATTTTGGAAAAAAGCCTTTTTCATTTGGGATGGGATCACCATGGGGATCATAGCCTGGAAAATTCAAAAAAGCATCAAGACGGTTAACCAATGCTTTAGATTTAATGTGCTCCAACTGCTCTGCAATATCGTGTACTTCATCCCATTTAAAATTAAGATGACTGACTAAAAAAACTTCCCACAATCTATGCTTTCGGATCACATGAACTGCTAATCTATGACCTAAAGGAGTTAATGACACCCCCTGGTATTTGACATAGTTGATTAACTCCTTTTCTGAAAGTTTCTTAAGCATATCAGAAACAGAGGAAGGTTTTGTTTCCAATTCTTCTGAAATCGAATTTGTGGAAACGCTATCCTTTTCTTTTTCTGACAATTTAAAAATCGTCTTTAAATAATTCTCTTCTGCTTTAGTCGACATCTTATTTTTTTAACAATTCAAAAATAATCTTTTTAAATTAACTAACTATAATTTAGATGCATCTAAATTTATATTTAAATTTACCAAAACTTAATACGGGTGCTAAAAATAAAACAAATACTTTTTTTAATAATTGGTGGGATTCAACTCATTCAAGCACAAAGTTTTATTGAAGGAAGTATATCAGATCATAAAGGCAAAATACCTTTTGCCAATATTCAAATAAAAGACTTAAATATTGGAACATCAGCTGATGCTGAAGGTCACTTTAAAATTGAAGCACCAGTGGGGAATTACAGTATTGAAGTGACAGTAATGGGTTACCACAAATTCAAGAAAAAAATAAAATTAACAGAAGGTGACACCATTTTTATTAATCCAGTTCTTTCAGAAACTAGCTATTCTATTGATCAAATAGTTGTTACAGGTACCTTAAAAGAATCTTTTGTAAAAGTTTCTCCTGTAAAAGTGGAAGTTATCTCTTCAGCATTTTTAAAAAAAACACCTACAAATAATATCATGGAAATTATTGAAACCGTGAATGGGGTTCAAAAGCAAATTAATTGTGGTGTTTGTGGAACATCAGACATCCACATTAATGGAATGGAGGGACCTTATTCATTGATTCTAATTGATGGTATGCCTATCATGAGCTCTCTATCTACGGTTTATGGATTAAATGGAATTCCGACTTCACTTATAAAACAAATAGAAATTATAAAAGGCCCAAGTTCTACCTTATATGGAACAGAAGCTGTAGCTGGGGTAATTAACATCATCACCAAACGACCACAAGATATTTCTAAATTAGAATTTGATAGTTTCTTGAGCTCTGATATGGAAAAGAATGTCGATTTCTCTTGGAGCCCAAAATGGGACAAAGCAGACATGTTGCTAAGTGCAAACTTGTTTCATATGGATCACTTCATGGATGATAATGGAGATGGGTTTTCCGATGAAGTATTAAGTGAACGCATCTCAGTATTTAATAAGTGGGCATTTCACCGAAAAAGTGGACGCATATTTAACTTCTCCGCAAAATATTATTTTGAAGATCGTTTTGGTGGCATAGAAAACTGGACCTCAGATTATAAAGGAAGCGACTCAATATATGGTGAGGTCATTAAAACAAACAGATGGGAACTTTCTTCACGCTATGAAGTACCTTCCAGTCAAAATATAATATGGCAAAGTTCTTACAACTTTCACAATCAGGACAGTTATTATGGAGATTCTGAATACAAGGGAACTCAAAACACCCTGTTCAATCAATTATTATGGTATAAAGACCTTGGACTTCGTCATCAATTAACAACAGGTATCGCATACAAGTTTAACAGCTACAATGACAATACCCCAGCAACTAAAGCAATAGACTTCACATATATTCCGGGAATCTTTATTCAAGACGAATTTGCACTGTCCGATAAATGGAAATTCCTTAGTGGGTTTCGATGGGACAGACACCAAGATCATGGAAATATATTTGCCCCACGTTTGAATCTAAAATGGACACCAAATACAAATACATCTTATAGATGGAATGCAGGAACAGGCTTTCGAGTTGTGAATATTTTCACTGAAGACCATGCAGCACTATCCGGAGCAAGAGATATAGTTATTGCCAATGAACTACAACCTGAAGAATCCATTAATATCAATTTCAACTTGAACCATTGGTTTCAAAGAAATGAAAATCATACAAGTCTAGATTTAGACTTATTTTACACTTATTTTAGTAATAAAATTGTTCCTAACTACAATACTGATCCAACTAAAATAATCTACAATAATCTAGAAGGATACTCTATATCAAAGGGCGCATCTTTTCAAATGAGCCATAGCTTCTCTATCCCTTTAAATATTTCTTTAGGAGGAACCTACCTAGATGTATATTCAATTAACGAAGGCAAAAAAAATATCGAGCTCTTTACGCCATCCTTTTCGGGGGTTTTCTCTATTGGATACGAATGGCCATTAAATAAAATTAAACTCGACTACACTGGTCGTATAATGGGGCCTATGCAACTTCCTACCTATGAAGAAGAATTGGCCAGAGATGAAACTTCACCTTGGTATACCTTACAACATTTAAAAGTCGAAAAAAGATTCACTAATAAAATAAGTGCTTATTTGGGGGTAAGAAACTTGTTTAACTTCACGCAAGAAAGTCCTCTCGTAGACCCAGGAGCTGGAAGTAATACAGCTACAAATGAGTCCTGGCAAGCTGGCTTTAGCCCCAATTTTGATACTGCATATGTTTACGGCCCTACAAGAGGAAGAAGATACATCATTGGGCTAAGTTGGAAGTGGTAAACCATCTGTGTTGAATAAATAAAAGGGAATTGATGAATTATGTATCTTCACAGCATGGAAACAAACAGTGAAATCAAGACATTTCTTAATAAATTTAAAGATGCTTTCCTTAAGCATAATATCGTTAAACTCAGCTTGAGTAAAGTACACAAAGCAGAGAAAGATTTAAAAAACATCTTCGTTGTTCCCGTAAATATTAAAAATAAAAACAAGCTGTCCTTTACCTATAGATACAAAACCAAAGATCAAGTTAAGAACTACGATATTGAACAAGCATTAGAATATCTCTACGAGCTCATTGGTCCTTCATTTTTACAAGCCCAACTTAAAACCACATCTGAGTCTCACCAATTATTGATCAGCAAAAAAGGGAAATCTACGCTAATTTCTTCAAAATCTGACAGCGATGAGCCTAGTAACTTACACAACAAAGAAAAAAATTACCTTATTAAAAGTGAAAACAACAAGTATCTGCAAATGCTAGGCATATGTGACAATAATGGGAGAGTAAAAGACAAACAACAAGACAAATACAAACAAATTAATAAATATGTAGAGTTGATGAGCTCTTGGCTCACTAAATTAGATCCCTCTAAAACTCAGCATATTGTAGATATGGGCTCTGGAAAAGGATATCTCACTTTTGCGCTATACGATTACCTTACAAATTCGCTGAAACAAAATATTAAAATGATAGGGGTAGAATTGAGACCTGAACTGGTTTCTCTGTGTATGGAAATAAGGGAAGCTTGTGGGTTTAATGGATTGGAATTTGTTTCAAAAGATATAAACGATTTTAAATCAGATGAGGTTGATATACTCATTGCACTTCATGCATGTGACACAGCAACTGATAGCGCTATTTTCAAAGGAATTAGATCCAATGCAAACCTCATTGTATGCGCTCCATGCTGTCATAAACAAGTACGGAGAGATATGAAAGAGCGTTCAAAATTCAACTCAATCACCAAACACGGAATTTTCAAAGAGCGTCAGGCAGAGATGCTAACGGATACACTTAGAACTCTAATCATGGAAAAAGAGGGCTATAAAACAAAAGCATTTGAATTTATTTCTAATGAACACACAAGGAAAAACATCATGTTGGTAGGAAAAAAAACAAACGATAAAGTAGATAAAAACACTATCAATAAAGAGATAGACTTCTTAAAAAAATCTTTCGAAATTGAACGACAAGAATTAGAGGATTTACTAAGTCAATCTTAAATATATCTCTCTACAAATCCAGGCATCTGTAGCTGCATAATTAATTTGAGCTTGTGTAAGCTTTTCCATCTCCCAATTAGATACTTGTTGTCTTTTTGAAATTCTAAATCCTAGAACTAAGGCCGATAATTTTTTAGCTCCAATGCTTTCAAATCCTAATTCTGGTGCCAAAATATTTAAGTCTACAACACTTTTTTCATCAAAAGGATGAATTTCTTTCAAATCCTTTAAATCATCTCTTACAGCAATACCAACTTTAATAATATTTTTATTTGAAAAAATGGAGGCCAATTCAGAACTCATCTTTACCGATTTCAAACGTATGATATAAACTCTTTTATCAGTTGCAATCTGAAGTAGTGCTACAGAATTCACAACACCCTTTTTAAAAGAAGGTTTTGTTTCGGTATCGATACCAATAATGGAACATTTTGTAATTTCTTCACAAGCTTTATGTAAAGCATTCTCTGTATCAACAAGAACAATTTCTCCAAGATATCTCCCAAGATCAAGAGAACTTATATCTTCTTTAGAAATGACTTTTTTATATTTATCAAGTTTACTCATGCGTTCTCTTTGGTCTAATTATTTGATTTTTTTTGAGCTTATCAATAGCATCGATATTTTTAAGTTTCATTAGATCAGGTTGACCTGCATCAACCCATGCAGAATACCAAAAAGAAGCAGTCGCAAAGACTGCCCGTTTCATTCGTTTGTCAACCATTCCATTTAACATATCATTATAATCCAACATGTACTCCAAAGAATACTGTTGAGTCATTTCAGAATTTTTAGTAAAAGGCATGTATTTATTATCTTCAAGATATGTTTGAGAAAGATTTTTTTCTAAAGTTAATGTTGTGTCTACAAGTTCAAAACTCTCTCTTATCAAACTCCAAGAAAATCTCAAAGGCCTATCCAAATATACTGCTTTTCCTATATAATAGTCATAATCATTTACAAGTTCAGGGATTTTACTTTCCCATAAAGAATGTATTCCATCTTGATTGGTATGCTGACCATTATAGTTATATGTAGTATGTAGTGGTACGCATGCATCAGCAACATAATGACCTAGATCAGCAGCATATTTAACAACATCCATCACAGAACCAGTATCCATAGCAGCAATCAATTTATGATACTCCCAATAAATAACCCATGGTAAAATCCCTCTATTGATAAGTGTATCTAAAGAATATTTTTCTTTTGCATCAAACCAGGTTATTGGAACCGAATCAAACGGATTCACACCATATAAATCAATATCTATATAATGCTTACAAGCTTCAGAAGAATCAATATAGCGTCTTTTATCTGCATTTACCGAGCGCTGTTCTAAATCATAAATATGATGAATAAAAAATGAATTCATTTCTGAAGGTAACGCATAAACAGCGTGCTTATTAGTTGATTTATGAGCATAAAAACCCCAAGAACAAAGTAGTAAGAATAAGGAACTACAAACAAAGAATCGAATCAACTTTATCATTCATTGTCAACTACTAAAACATCACCTTTCAATATTGGGATTTTATCAGTTTGATTAAGTTTCAAACAAAAATGAACATCCGAGTCAATATTTAATTTTGATAATCTTTTTCGGTGAGAAGAATTTTTCAAAAACGAAAATAAATCTGACTTTGCAGCATTCCACATCACTACAGATGCTTGTACTGCATCACATGAATTATCATATAAATTTGACGCAATTAACGAATCGACTAAAGCTCCAGCAAAAAGAGTATCTTCAAGGTTAAATCGACCCTTCCATCCAGCACAGAAAAGAATAACATCTCGATCTTGTTTTATCAACCACTCAGCTAAAGCATCTAAATTTAAGAATGAACCAACCACAACATCATGATCTTTTTTAGCAATGTTTATACATTTTGTTCCATTAGTTGTTGTCATAACTACTGACCTTCCCTTTACATCCAAGTCGAGATACACTTGAGGTGAGTTTCCAAAATCAAAACTCTTTACAGGCTTCCCATTTCGCTCTGCTGCCAAAATATAATTTCGATTACCATTACGATATTCTAATGCTTCTTCTACTGTACTAACTGGGATTAATTTTTCCACACCTTTTTCAAAAGCAATACACATAGAAGATGTAGCTCTTAATACATCTATTACTACTACTATACTCTTCTTGTCAGCATAAAGGCTAAAGAGTTCAGGTGTCATACAAACTTGGATATTTCTTTTCGCCATATTATTTTTTATAAAATGGTAACGAAACCACTTTTGCCTTTAATTGTTTATTCCTAACTGCAATATAAATCTCAGTACCTAAATCTTTCATTTCTTTTGAAACATATGCGAGGCCAATAGCTTTTTTTAAACTTGGTGACATGGTTCCAGAGGTTACAACTCCAATCTTCTCCCCTAAACCATTACATACATCGTATCCATTTCTAGGAACACCACGATCAAGAAGTTCAAAACCAACTAAACATCGTTTTACTCCAGACTCGTATTGTTTTTTTAAATATTCTGAGTCTACAAAATTATTAGTAAATTTAGTAATCCAGCCTAAACCTGCCTCAATAGGAGAAGTCGAATCATCAATATCATTTCCATACAAACAAAATCCCATTTCCAAACGAAGAGTATCTCTTGCTGCCAATCCAGCAGGTAAAATATCATAGGGATTTCCAGCTTCAAATACAGCATTCCATATCTCTTCGGCATCTTCGTTTTTGAAATATATT